>Ga0105093_10000128_pt1 | contig 28068 bp, 25 predicted proteins | sample PPLLak3March2015_2_FD_79111 | JGI IMG/M metagenome (GOLD analysis project Ga0105093, IMG submission 79111) | Freshwater sediment microbial communities from Prairie Pothole Lake near Jamestown, North Dakota, USA - PPLs Lake P8 Core (3) Depth... | ecosystem: Environmental > Aquatic > Freshwater >... | reverse complement strand
TTGAGGCTTCCGACCAGGCTGCAGCACACGCAGCCTTCGTCGATTTCCGTGACCGCGTAGTCCAGCAACTTGCCGTCGAGCCCGATTTTGCCGACCTCGTTCTGGATCACCGCGACAAAGCGGCTGCGCTGGGTCTGGTACTCGATGAAGTGCTGCAGGAAGCTCGTTTTGCCGGATCCCAGGAAGCCCGTCAGGATGATGAGCGGCGGGCGGTCGTCCACGCCCAGGATTTTCTTGTCGACGCTTTTGGAATCTCGGAGCTCGTGGGCGCGCCACCAGAGCTTATCCTGGTAGTCCCCGGGGACGGTATCAGGCCCGTCCGCTTTCACCGCGGCGAGCGGAACGCTCTCCGCTGCCGCGACCGTCGAGCAGAGAGCTTCGAAGTCTCCCGCCCCGTAGCCCAGCGCCACGAGCCCGCTCCAGAGGTCTGGCGCTTCTTGATGAGTTACCGCGCCCGAGCGGTCGTACACCGCCAGGGTCGCCGGATAGCGGCGGTCGATCAGACAGGCGGGAGGCTGCTCGAGATTGAACGTCACAGACGCTGCCAGCACGTCGAAAAAGCCGTGGCTTGTCTCGAAGGCAGGCAGGTCCTGGTCGCAGCCGCCCGGTGCGACCAGCTCCACCATCTGTCCGTCCCGCAGCATGCGCACCCCTTCACGGGCCACCGTGCGCTGCGAGGACAAGCTTTGCATCATCAGCGCCAGCGCCCGCTGGTCGGCACGGACGGCGAGCAGCAGGCTGCCCACCCTGAAAAGTTCACACATTTCGGGGTGCTGCATAAAATCGCGGACGCAGGGCCTATAATCCGCGGTCTGGGTGAAGGCCGCCGCCCGCAGGGAATACCGTTCGACCAGGGCCTCCTCCGGATCGGGGAAATAGCACAGGCCGAAGAGGCCCGTCACCCACCCCGGCGTCGGCTCAACCTCCATGAAAAACAGGCCGAACACCCCGGCATAGTCCCTGATCTTTGCGGTCCAGCTCTCCACCGGGGCCGCGGACTGCTTCAGGCCCCGCCAACCGATGACATGCCGGACCGCGGGCAGAAACTGGGTGCGGATTAGGATCGCCCGCATCATTTCCTGGAGCGCAGCACCGGGGTTCCCGTCAAGGTTACCTTTGAATAATTGGCTCAGGTTCACATCCGGTGCCATCGCTGGGAAGGCCTTTTCAGCGCAACCGCAAGCCGGCGATTTTTACGGCCCCGCGGTGGTAGCCGTCCGGAAACAGCGCTTCGAGTTCATCGATTTCCATGGAATTCGCTTCGCAGGTTTCCACGATGGTGGGGATCCGGCCCGTCTTGTAATAAGTGCTGCGCAAGTAGCGGATGATCTTCCAGTGCGGCGCGGTCAGCTTGCCACCGCGGATTTTCGTGTCGTAGGCGCGGTGGGCGGCAAAATGCTCATCCCACTCATCGGGGTCCACGAGAAAACCCCGGACGTCCACTCGATAGTCCTGCCGCTGGGAAACGGCGTGCAGGTCTTTGGCGCTGTGCTCCATGTAGTCGGCGCCCATATAGGCTTCCTTGTAGCTCATCCCCGCCATCTTGCAGGCGCCCCGCATGTAGCCGGTCGGGAACAGTCGTTTGAGCACCTGCCGGCCCATGCGGCACTCTCGGCAGGTTTCAAAGATGGTGGGACATTTGCCGTGCTCACCGTAAAACCGCCGAATGAAACGAATCACACCCCAGTGCTCCTCCGTCAATTCGGAGGAAATCTCACACTCGGTGGCGAGGCCTTCCGCCAGGTCTCGATCCCATTTCGCCGGATTCAGCAGGAACCCGTCCGCGTCCAGCTCGAAAACCTTTCCCTTGCACTTGAATTTACGCATACGCCCACCCCCTTTCCCTGGCCCACCACAGACTGGCTCGACCGCAACCGGCGAAGCCGATGGAGCACGGCATTGGCTCAACAAGATCGCTGAAAGGGCGAGTCAGGGTCTTCACAAAGCTTTTTTCGGCCCCAGGAATTCAAGGGAGACGATCTTGGCATTCCTCCAACTCACCCGGTAGACCTGAACCACATCGCTGGGGATTTCGCTGGAGGTGCCGACGGTGCGACCCTCCACGGTGTAAGTGGTGACCGGTCCGTTCGTTTCGGTATTGACGACATAGGGCTCCTTGATGACCAGCAGCCCCATGGCCTGGCGGATGATGCCCGGGTCGCAGTACTTTTTGAGCACTGCCTCATACTGCGCAAGCGACCCGTGGGATCGCATGCACTCGCGCATCTGGGGAATGATCTCCTGGTGCACACGCGGCTTGGCGCCGTAGAACTCCAGCGAAACGACTCGCCGGTTCTCCCAGCAAACGTTGTAGGTCTGGGTGGTATCGGCGGGGATCTCTCGAGAAGTCTCTTCCGTAACGCCCTCCACCGTGTAACACACCATCGGGCCGTTCTGCTCGGTCTTGATCACGTAAGGTTTCTTGATGACCAGAAGTCCCATGGCCTGACGCATGATGCCCGGGTCGCAGTACTTTTGCAGCACGGCGGCATACTGTGCCTGCGAGCCGTGGGATTGCATGCACTCCAGCATTTCCGGGATGATGCCGGGTCCGGGATTGGCCCATGCCAAACCCACTAAAATGGCGCTCATCACAACCATTAAACCAATGCGTTTCATATTTCCCCCTTTTTCACAAAAAATCACAGAGCAACATCTGCAATGCAACCCTCTCAATACTCGACCTTTCCCCCTTTAGGTCCGCCCCACGCAAACTTGACGATCTTTCCGCCCTTCCACCCCATGGCGAAGATCCGCACTGTGCCCACCGCCGTTTCGGAATGCTGATCGCACTTTTCCACCCGGGACTCCAGCGTGTAATAGGTAATGCCGTCTTTTTCCTCGACCTTGGACAGGACCGGTTTGGCCATGTCGCACACCGTCAGCTCCGGGGGCACCACTCCGGGTTCGCCGTACGTTTGCAGCAACGCGGCCAGTTTAGCCCGGTCTGTGAAATTGTCGATCACACCCTTCATTTCTGGAATGACCTGGGAACTGGGGCACCCCAGGATGCCGACCAGCAGGAAGGCCACGAGAACCAATCCCGCTGCACTGTTACGGTGTTTCGCCATCATCCACCTCCCCGTAAAATCGGCGGCGAGAGGTTACGCGCCTTTCGCCGCCGACGGCTGAAGACCTTTAAACCTCGATCCCGTACCCAATCTTGTCCCCGTTGCCCAGGTAGGCCGGATCCTTGGATCGGTGCCGGGCCGTGCCCTTATGAACCGGGTAGCCGGCCTCAATGAACTTCTTGGCGCAGAGGACCCCGGTGCAGTGGTTGCAGCCGATCTTCTGGAACCCGTATTTGCCCAGGGAAAGCACCAGGTCGTCGTACTTGGGGTCCCAGTCCTCGAATGGCGAGATGTGCAGGCCGCCGTAAATGCCGTAGAGGTTGTCCTTCTCGTACTTGATCTCCCGAAATGCGGTCTCGGAAAACTGGATGATGCCGAAGTGGCAGCAGCCGGTGATGCTGACCAACCCTTGGTCTTTCACGTTGACGTAGAGCGCCTGCTCCCCGTACACTCGGCAGATGATGGGAACGGCGAACACGAAGGTCGCCAGGCCGGGAATGAGGGGGTTCAGCCCCGGCTTGATCTTGACCACCTTACCCTTGTGGCCGGCATCCTGGAGATACTGCAGCCCCTCGGGGTAAAACCCATCCGGTATGTAAGTGGTGATGGTCGGGTCGTACTTGTAGGTGACCGGCACTCCCCAGTAGTGGTCGAAGTGCTCGTGGGAGATGATGAGGGCCTCGATTTCCTTGTTTTTCAGCATTTGGTCGATGCCCTCGCGCTTGAAGCACTCGTCCATCCACTTGTAGGACCAACCGCTGTCGAGCAGGAATTTGCGTTTTCGGCCGTCCATTTCCTCTATCTCGACCAGGGCGGCGAACCCGCCCGCGTTCTGCGGACTCACCGAGAGTTTCTCGGTGATCGCCCAGGCCTCTTCCAGGTTGTTGGGCAGCAGATGCTTGATCTTGGCGATCCCGTTTTCGTAGCTTCCCTTGCCGAGGCCCGTGCCGTCGCCGAAGGGCGGCCAATTGTAGCTGTACTGGTTGACCAGGAGCCCCCCGGCGCCTTTGATGTCGGACATAAGGACGGAGTTATCGAACCAGCTCGTTTCCGTAATGTTCGTCACCTTGAGCGATTTGCAGGCGCCGATGTCCGCCAGCTTGCGTTTCACTTCAGGAAAGTAGGACTTGCGCCAGGGCGAATAGGAAAACAGACCCATCCCCAGCGCCGTGCCCCCGAGCACGCCCATAGCCGCCCCCTTGAAGAAGTTCCGGCGGCTGATTTTGCTTTTATCTTCAGACATGGTCCCTCCTTGTCGTCACCTATTTTATGACTGTAATGGATTTGTAAACCCAGGGCAGCACGCTCAGCGTGATGAAATAAACTGCCACTCCGCACACTGCGCCGGCTCCCAGACCCCACCCCAGAGCAGGGTCCCAACGAACCTCGGCCAGCTTCGCCTTTTCAGCGGCATGATCGGCCTCAATTTCCTCCGCAGTCTTCGGCATCATCTTCCATCCCGGCCAGTTGTCCATGAACCAGTGGTGCACCAGCCAGATGTTGATCAGCCAGATGGTGGGGATCATCGGGAACTGCGACTCGTGCATGAAGCCCTTCTGGGTCCCCAGGTAATCGTGAGACGTCTTATAGTAGAAGATGTAGAGCAGGCTGGCCGCGGCGATAGTGATCACGGTGCGAATTAAGACATTGACCGGCAGGCTGAAGCGCCGCGGCCAGTTGCCGCAGTAAAAGGTGATGAAAATGGCCGGGACGAGGAAGAAGACCGCCATTTCACCCACGTGCAGCCAGCGCCAGTCGGGCGCGTTGATCAGGCGCGTGCCGCGGATGGCCGGCCCCCAGGTCAGTTCCTGGGCGAAATACAAAAAGAAGTGCATGGCCCAAGCAATGGCGATGATGCCGAAAAACGCCACGATGCGCCGCAGCCAGTTCGTCCGGATCAGCTTGAAGGGGAAACGCTCCCAGATGGTTTCCACGATCCAGACCGTCACCGTGCAGCACATGATCCAGGACACATGGAAGTTGCCCGATACCGTGTTGGCGAACTTTTCCCAGTAGGGCGGCGCGATGGAGGTGAAATACTGCCAGGGGTAGTAGAGAATGCCCATGTGGGAATGCATCGTCATGAAGAAGATCAGGGTGCTTAAAAAAAACGTCGCCACCAGGATACTGATGCCCTTCCCGGGTTGGTTCATGTCCTGCCAGGGGACCTCCTCGCAGGCCACCACCCAGGCCGGGCTCAGCCAGGAAGCGATCGCGGCGAACATCAGGCAGGCGAGCGACGCGTACTCGAGGGCGAAGAACTCCGTCATCCTTGGCAGTTTCATCAGGTTGCCGGGGTTGAAATAGGCAATGCCGAAGTTTCCCAAAAGGCTCTCGAAGAAGCCCTTGATGAGGACCCACAGGATGACGACCGAAATCACCGTGAGCACCGCACCCTTGACGAGCGGGTGGGTGTTTTCCAGCCAGCGGCGCTTGAAAGGCCAGTAGTTGAAGATGTAGACCATCCAGATCAGCACTATCAGCCACCAGCGCGTGTACATGTAGCCGACATAGGGGGTGTACATGCGCATCCACCCGCGGGGATCCTGAAAAATCCACCACGTGGCGTAAAATACGGCCAGCGATAGCACCAGGGCGACGATCGCCGGTATCGGCTGCGGCCAACGCTTGACCAATTTGCGTTCCTCCAGATAACCTATGCCAAAACGCTCCATTTTAGCCTCCTTTCGTGATCAGTCCGATTTCAGCAGGAAGTCTATTGCGAAATCCCCCTGCCCCCTTTGTCAAAGGGGGAAAAGGAAATAAAAAAACGCGACCATCGCGGCTGGAAGCCGCTCCCACAAGAATTACTCCTATAGAAATACAATTTGATCGCGCCCCCTCTTGCCTGCCCTGCGCCGCCCTCGACGCATTCATTGCAGTTCATCCGCCCCTTCTATCGGCCGGGTTTGAGCCAACTCACGGTATATTTCCAGCTGCAGTTCCTCCGCTTTGCCGGCCTCCAACCGCACCCCCCGCAGTTCCGCCTCGATCGCCAGCAGCGACGGGCTGAGCTCGGTCGTCGGCAGATCGAACCCGCATACTGGGCCAGCGGGCTCCGCGGACCCGCCTTCACATCCGCCGCTCAGGTCGCCCACGGCGCGGATTCCTCGAAAAAGCAGATCCTTGAAAAATTCTTTTCTTGAAAGCATAGCGGCGATTCCACGGGCCAGGTTAACGTTGCGCGTAGTTCGGGTTTTCCCCTTTAAACATTTGCTTATCTCTTTACAGCAACTGTAGTGCCAGTTAGGGAATTGAGGCCGCATCAAATTAATACTCTGAATTAGTTCATATTTTTATAAGGATCGTAAAGGAATACCGGATTTAAAAATCTTAATGGGAACCAAATGCGTCCTTAGAAAAAGCGAGAATGGTGCGGATCGTTCCTTTTTCTAACGCTCTTGGTTTAGCTTTCAGTTACAGGAAGGAATGACAGAAAAGCGGCTATTCGGATCCCGGCATCCGGAACCGAGCATGACCCAGCGTCCCGTTGCGGTGTGCTGCGACCACCTCGTCGATGTCGCCGGTAATTCCGCAGACCAGATCGATATCGGCTTCGCTCAGAAGATGGTAAAAAGCCTCGCTTACCGCACCACAGATGATAACCTGGATACCTATCTTTTTAATTTCACCGGCCCGTTCGAAAATGGACATGCCTTTCATAGGGACCCTTCTGCTGGCGGTGCACTGCTTTCCGCTCGATTCCAACAGGTACAACTGGGTGCAGGTATCCAGGACCGGCGAAACTCTTCCATTGAAAACCGGCACGGCAGTGCGAAGGAACTCCGAAGCAGGGCGCGCACCGAAAAGTTCACGCGGCGGTTCGGGCTGAGACAGACGATGATAGGACTTTGAGCAGAATATGCAGGGGTGCGTCGGCATGGCTCTAAGCATCAACTAAACCGATGTCATTAATTTGCTCGACGAATTTTCAGCAACAATCGTGCCCGTATCGCAGAGACGACCCGACGTGACGAAAATTTTTATAAATTCAATAGGGTTGGGGCCATAAAGACCAAACTTTTGGAGCCGTGCTGAATTTCGGAACGGCAGCGCATCCTTGACTAAATCGAAAAATGGGAACATTCTGCACCCGAGCTATCTGGTTTTTCACAAGCCCAATCAAAAATGACCGGCTACCGTGGACGAAACACCTAAAACCTCCCAGCAGCGGCACCACGAACTGATCCTCGACAGCCTTGCAGAAGGGGTGTTCACGGTGGATTTGAACTGGCGCATCACATCCTTCAACCGCGCGGCCGAGGTCATCACGGGCATCCAACGGCTCCAGGCGATCGGCCGGCATTGCTTCGAGGTTTTTCGGGCGGACGTGTGCGAAACCGGCTGCATGCTGCGCCGCACGATGGAAACCAAGGCGCCCATTTCGAACATGCCGGTGCATGTCTACCGGGCCGACAAGAAGCGCATCCCCATCAGCGTCAGCACCACTCTGCTGAGGGATGAGGCGGGCAGCATCATCGGAGGGGTGGAGACGTTTCAGGACATGTCCGCCCTCCAGGAACTTCAAAAAGCGCTGCGGCGGCAGCACTCGTTCGAGGACATCGTCAGCAAAAGCGAGAAGATGCTCAAGATCTTCAGCATCCTCCCTCAGGTGGCGGAAAGCAGCAGCACGGTGCTGATCGAAGGCGCCAGCGGCACCGGCAAGGAACTGATCGCGCGCGCCGTCCACAACCACAGCCCCCACCGCGGCGGTCCGTTCGTTGCGGTGAACTGCGGGGCGCTGCCCGACTCTTTGATCGAATCCGAGCTGTTCGGCTACAAGGCGGGAGCCTTCACGGATGCCAAGCAGGACAAGCCCGGCCGGTTCGCCCTGGCCCAGAACGGAACGATCTTTCTCGACGAGATCGGCGACATCTCGCCTGCGGTCCAGGTGCGCCTGCTGCGCGTGCTGCAGCACCGGGTGTACGAGCCATTGGGCTCCAACCGCCCGGTTCCGACCAACGCCCGGGTCATTGCCGCCACCCACCGCAATCTCAGCCAGCTCGTCCAGGAGGAGAAATTCCGGGACGACCTCTACTTCCGGATCAACGTGTTCAAAATCGTTCTCCCAACTCTGGCCCAGCGTCGGGAGGATATCCCGCTTCTAGTGGACCGCTTCATCGAACGCTTCAACCACCAGAAAAGCCGCACCGTGAAAGGGTTGTCCAGGGACGCGATGGCTGCCCTGATGCTGCACGACTGGCCCGGTAATGTCCGCGAGTTGGAAAACGCGATCGAGCATGCTTTCATTCTCTGCCGCGAAGATTTCATCGGCGTCGACGATCTTCCCGAGCACTTCATCCCGCGCGGCGACCACGTCAGCCGGCCGGCCGGCGTGACCCTGCAGGACATTGAAAAAGAGGCCATCCTCCAAACCCTGCAGCGCCACCGCGGCAAAAAAGTCGCCACCGCCCGGGAACTCGGCATCGATAAGAACACCCTGCGCCGCAAGATGATCCGCCTATGCATCCGGCCGACCACCGACCGCCCCTATGCATAGAATTCTCTCTGCCTGCCTGTTTTCTCCTACCCCTCGCAAGCGCTGCCATTGGATTCGATCGTCTGGGCCTGTCCGCACTGGCAGGACCTCGTTGAATGATTAAAGGAAATAAGATTGAAAAAACAAAACTGTCGGTCTAAGATCACGGTGGGCTTCGATGTGACCCCGCCGAACGTGAACGTCTCGGTAGAGTCAGACCCAATCCCAGGGGGACTCCGTTCCAGAGGCCCGGCGCCAGCTTCTATCCGGCCGTCTCAACGGCAGCAAAACCGCTTTCAACCCGTCATTTTAAGTGAAGTGAAAGGAGGTCGCATGGACGAAAAGCAGGAACCCAGAAAGCTAAACGGCGTCACCCGGCGCAGCTTCATTGCAGCGGCTTCGGCGTTGGTCATGGCATCGATGAGCGGTGAATGGTTGCGGAGCGCATCCGCTGCGGACTCCATTGTCTTGCCCCCGCTCCCGTATCCAGAAAACGCACTCGAGCCGGTGATTTCCGCCAAGACCGTCGGATTTCACTACGGGAAGCATCATCAGGGCTATGTCACCAATCTCAACAAGCTGATCGCCGGAACAGAGATGGCGGACATGCCCCTGGAAAAGATCGTCCAGGCCACCGCCGGAAAAGCCGACAAGGCGGGCATCTTCAACAATGCCGCCCAGGTTTGGAACCATACGTTTTATTGGAAAAGCCTGTCCCCAAAAGGCGGGGGCAAGCCGCCGGCCGCGCTCCTGCAGAAAATGGAGGCCTCCTTCGGCGGTCTGGAAACCTGCATGAAGGAACTGGCCAACGCGGCGGCAGCCCAGTTCGGCAGCGGCTGGGCCTGGCTGGTGAAAGCCGGTGATACGCTCAAGGTGGTCAAAACCCCCAACGCGGAGAATCCGATGACCCAGGGGATGAAGCCGCTGCTCACCATCGACGTGTGGGAGCATGCCTACTACCTGGACTACCAGAACCGGCGAGCGGACTATGTGAAGGCCGTTTTGGATAAACTGATAAACTGGGAATTTGCTGCTGAAAATCTGGCCAAGGCCTAACAGGGCCTAATTCATCTTATTTGGGTACACATGTAAATCGGATGGGCGTCAACCTCGGCCCTTTTGGGAACCGGACTCCCAGCGTTTATCCAGGAAGTACAGAATGGGAACGGTCATCCGCGAGAACAGCAGCGAGGCGACCTCGCCGGCCATGAGCGCGATGGCCAGCCCCTGGAAGATGGGATCGAAGAGGATCACCGAGGCGCCCACCACCACGGCGGCGGCGGTCAGCATCATGGGCCGGAAGCGCACGGCGCCGGCGTCGATCACGGCCTGGTCGAGCGGCATCCCCTGCCGTAGGCGCAGCTCGATGAAATCCACCAAGATGATGGAGTTGCGCACGACGATGCCCGCTCCGGCGATGAAGCCGATCATGGAGGTCGCGGTGAAGAAGGCGCCCATGGCCCAGTGGGCGGGCAGGATGCCGATGAGCGAAAACGGGATCGCCGCCATGATCGTCACCGGGGTCGTGAAGGACTGAAACCAGCCTACCACCAGCACGAAGATGAGCAGCAGCACGACCCCGAAGGCGATCCCCAGGTCGCGGAAGACCTCATAGGTGATGTGCCATTCACCGTCCCATTTCATGGCCAGGCGCCGGTCGCTTTCCGGCAGGCCTGCCGTGTGCTGGGCGATGCGGTAACCCTCGGGCAGATCGATGGCGTCGATCGCTTGGCGCAGCTCCAGAATGGCGTAAACCGGGCTTTCCTTGGCCCCGGCCACTTCCCCGATGACGTAGACCACCGGCATCAGGTTCTTATGGTAGATGCTGCGGTCGATCTCGGTCTTTTCGATCCGCACCAGGTCCGCCAGCGCCACCATGCCGCCGTCCGTGCCGGGGATGCGGACGGCCTGCAGCCGCTCGATCCCGGCGCGCTGCTCGAGCGGAGGTCTCAGCAGAATCGGGACATCCTCCTTCTCCTGCGCCAGGTGCAGCAATCCGCTTTGGCGCCCGCTCACCGTCAGGGCCAGCGTCTCGGCGACATGCGCCACGCTGATGCTTTGCAGGGCCGCCTTCTCGCGGTCGACTACGATTCGATAGCGGGGCTGGTCTTCGTCCATGTACCAATCCACGTCCACCACGCCGTCCGTCTGCGCCATGATGTCACGGATCTGCCGCGCGACCTGACGCTGGCGGTCGTAGTCGGGGCCGTAGACCTCTGCCACGAGCGTCGCCAGCACCGGCGGGCCCGGCGGCACCTCGGCGACTTTCACCCGCGCCGCATGACGCTCGGCGATCGCCTGCAGCGCCGGCCGCACGCGTTTGGCGATCTCGTGGCTCTGGTCGCGACGCCGGTTCTTGGCGGCAAGGTTTACCTGAAGGTCGGCCAAGTGGGGACCGCGGCGCAGGTAGTAATGCCGCACCAGGCCGTTGAAGTTGAAGGGTCCGGCCGTGCCGATGTAGGCTTCGACGTCCACGACCTCGTTCACCGTCCTCAGGTAGTCGCCCATCTCGAGCGCCGCGGCGGCCGTGTCTTCGAGGGTTGCGGACTCGGGCATGTCCAGGATGACCTGGAATTCGCTCTTGTTGTCGAAGGGCAGCATCTTGACCTTCACCAGGCCCACCGCCACCAGGCTGCAGGCCCCCAGCAGCAGCAGCGCCACGGCGGCCAGAAACCCTGCGCGCCAGCCGGTGTGGTGGAGCAGCGGGCCCATCACCCGGCGGTAGAGCCGCGTGGCGGCATCCTCGGAGCCGTGCGGATCGCTTTCGTGGCCGGGCGTTCCGGGCGCCGGGCGCAGCAGGCGCAGCGACGCCCAGGGCGTGACGATGAAGGCCACGATGAGGGAGAACACCATGGCCGCCGAGGCGCCGACGGGGATCGGCCGCATGTAGGGTCCCATGAGCCCGCCGACGAAAGCCATGGGCAGAATGGCTGCGATCACCGTCAGGGTGGCCAGGATGGTGGGGTTGCCGACCTCGTCCACGGCCTCGACGGCCACCGCCGCCAGCGGCCTTCCCCGGTTCTCCGGCAGGCGGAAGTGGCGCACGACGTTTTCCACCACCACGATGGCGTCGTCCACCAGGATGCCGATCGAAAAGATCAGGGCGAAAAGCGTGATGCGGTTGAGCGTATAACCATAGAGGTAGAACACGGTCAGGGTGAGAGCGAGCGTCACCGGGATGGCGAGCGCCACCACGCCGGATTCCCGCCGCCCCAAGGTGAGAGCGATGAGAGCGCTGACCGAGACAACGGCGATCAACATGTGCCACAGCAGCTCGTCGGACTTCTCCTTGGCAGTCGCCCCGTAGTTGCGCGTCACGGTGAGTTGGACATCCCGCGGGATGGCCGTGCCCCTGGCGTCCTCCAGCCGGGCGAGCACGCGCTCGGCGATATGGGTGGCGTTGGTACCCTTGCGCTTGGCTACGGTGAGGGTGACGGCCGGCGACACGCCCTTGGGCGCCGGCTGCACGTCGAGGCCCTTTTCGGCCGCCGCCGGGCCTTTGCCGAAGAACACATACTGGTCGGGTTCGGCCGGTCCGTCCGCCACCGTCGCAACGTCCCGCACGTATACCGGACGGCCCGCGTGGACCGCCAGCACCACGGCCCCCACCTCTTCGCGGGTGTGCAGCAGCCCGCCGGCATGGACGATGATCTGCCCCTCGCGCGAAGGGGTGGTGCCTGCGTCTGCGGCCTGGTTGGCGGCCAGCAGGATATTCGCAGCCCGGGTGGCGTCGAGCCCGTAGGCCGCCAGCCGCACGGGGTCGAGGCGCACCTCCAGCCGGCGCGGCTCGCCGCCGATCAGCTGGGTGATCGAAACGTTGGGCTCGCGCTTGACGAGGTTTTCGGCCTCGGCCGCCACCCGTCGCAACATATAGTGATCGATGCCTTCGCCCCAGAAAGTCAACGCCAGGATGGGCACGTCATCGATGTAGCGCGGTTTGATCAGGGGCGCTGTGACGCAGCAGGGAATGCGGTCCATGTTGGCCATGAGCTTGGACTGCAGCCGCACGATGGATTTTTCCTCGTCCTCGCCCACGTAAAAGCGCACGATGGCCATGGACATGCCGGGGCTGGAGGTGGAGTAGATGTACTCGACTCCCGGGATCTCCCAGAGCAGCTTTTCCATGGGCTGGGTGACACGCTGCTCGACTTCCTTGGCTTCCGCGCCCGGCATCTGGACGAAGATGTCGATCATCGGAACGATGATCTGGGGCTCCTCCTCGCGCGGGAGGGCCATGACGGCCCCCAGACCCATCAGCACAGAGGCGATGATGATGAGCGGCGTCAGCTTGGAGTCGATGAAAGCCCGCGCGACCCGGCCGGCGGGTCCGAGCTTGGGCGGTGTCATGACGAGGCCTCCACGCGCATTCCGTCCACGAGACCTGGCGGCGGGTCCACCACGAAGCGGCTGTCCTCGGACAGCCCGGAAAGGACCTCGACCCGATCCCCGAGGCGCCGACCCGTGCGGACCAGGCGAAAGCGGGCGATGCCCTCCGGCGTGACGATGAACAGTCCGGTGAGCTGGCCCTCCTGAACCAGGGCCGAAGCCGGGATGGCTGTCAACCGGTCTTCTCCGACCGCCAGCGCCACCCGAGCAAACATCCCGGAGCGCGCATCGGCACCGGTCGGCAGCCGGATCTTCACGAGAAACGAGCGGCTGCCCGGAGCGGCCGCCGGGGCAACGACGTCGACGGTTCCCTCCATCGAAGGGAGCGCCGGGTCCTCGATACGGACGGACACCGCCTGGCCTTGCCGCACCGCGTGCACGTATGCCTCCGGCAGTTGTATATCCACGCGGTGGCCGCCGGCTTTTTCCAGGCTGAGCAACGGCTTTCCGGGAGCGGCCAGGTCTCCGGGGTCGACCATCTTGGCGGTGACGATCCCGTCGAAGGCCGCCGTCACCCTAGCGTCGCCGGCGGAAACACCCGCCGCGGCGAGGAAGGCCTCCGCCTGGCGCACCCGCTGACCGGCCGCTTTCTGCATGTCTTCCGCTTGGGCCAGCGCGGCCTGAGCCTGACGCCGGCGGGCGTCGACTTCTTCGAATTCCTGGGGGCTGACCGATTCCCGGGCGAGCATCATCTGGTAGCGTCGATGGGTGGCGGCCGCAAGCTCCGCGCCGGCCTCCGCCGCCTCGCGAGCGGCGCGAGCGGCCTGCTCGGCCTGGCGCGCTTCGGACAGAGCCGCCTCGGCCTGCTGCCGCTGGGCGTCCACCCGGCGCTCATCGATCGTCACCAGAACATCTCCCCGCCGTACGCGGTCGCCCTCTTTCACGGCTACCGATGTGATCGTTCCCATCAGCTTGGCAGCGACCGTGCTGGCGGTTTCGGCCTGAACCGTGCCGACGGCCTCGAAGATCAGCGGCCAGGTTCCGGCCCGGGCCGCAGCGACCGCGGCCTTCACGGCCGGGCCGGGCGGAGCGGCCGTGCGCCCCGGCTCGATCTTTTCGCTGCAGCCCGCGCTCATGATTAGAAAAACCGCCGCAGCGGCGAACAAAGCCCATGCGCGTTTCATACCTGCGCTCCTTCTTACTTCTCGTCCAGAACCCCGGCGGCCAACCGGAGGTTGGTCTTGCCGACGGTATAGTCATGCAGGGCGCGGGCCTGGGCCGTGCGCGCCTGCTGCAGTGCCGCCTCCGCGGTGAGCAGGTCCACGATGGTGAACAGGCCGCCGCCGTAGCGGTTGGCGACGATCCGCAGGGCTTCATCGGCCTGTGCGACCGCTCGCTGCGCCACAGCAACGCGCTGAAAGGCGCTGACGTTCTGGGTGTAAGCCTGCCGGACTTCCAGAAAGACCTGGCTTTCCACCTGCCGGCGCTGGGCTTGCACCTGTCGCCGCACCGCCTGGGCTTCGGTCACCTTGGCGGAGGATGCCAATCCGGAAAAGAGGTTGATGCTGACCACTGCGCCCACGCTGTAGCTGTCGGCCGATCCCTCGAAATCTTCGGTATGGATCTGATAATTGCCGACGAGGTCAAGATTGGGCAGGTGGTCGGCCCGGGCCTTGCCGATCTCCTCCTGCGCCATGGCCTCGCGTAAGTCGAGTTCCTTCAGCTCCAGCCTCCGTTCCCGGGCGGTGGCCAGCCAGAATTCGAGGGGGCCTACCATCTCTTCCTCGACCGCCAAGCGGTCGGAGAGTTCGAAGCGCACCGGGTCGGGAACTCCCATGGCGACATTTAACGCCGAACGGGCGACCTCGATCTGGCTTTGCGCCTGGAGCTGCTGCTGCTCCAGGTCCGCCAGCCGTACCTGGGCCTGAAGCAGGTCGCTCTTGACGGTCAACCCGCTGCCGTAGCGGGTTTCGGCCGTGGCCAGATGCGCGCGGGCGGCGGCCATGGCGGACTCGACCACGACCAGGTTTTCCCGGCTCAGCAGCACCCCGGCATAGGCGGCCGCCGTGCGGGCGATAGTCTGCTGGCGGGTCCTTTTCAGCGCCTGCTCCGCCGCCTCCCGGCCCAGCTTGGCCTGCTGCCAGCCGTGCCACGCCTGGCCGCCGTCGTAAAGCGGCCAGGTGGCCGTGAAATGGGTTGCGAAATCATTGGCTGCGTTCGGCTGGTTGAGCCGTTCGATGGCGAAGTCCTGTGCCGTGAAGTTCTCCTGGTTGAGCTTGGTGGAAAACACCTGGGGGGGGTTATTGCTGTGCTGAAATCCCTCGCTCACGTCCAGCCGGGGCAAGAATCCGGCCCGACCCTGGACGATGCGTTGGTCGGCGACCTCCACCTGCGACTGAGCTACCGACAACGCCGGGTTCTCCCTTAGGGCGATCGCAACGGCCTGCGCCAGGCTCAAGGCCGAGGGGTACGAAGACGGCTCGCCGCCGCCGGCTTGGCGTTGGCTGAGAATGAGTCCCGTCAGAACAACGAAGATCGAAAGCCGGCCTCTGTGCATGGGATCCTCGTGAAGTCAGGGGGATTCGGTTTCGTATCGGAAAAGAAGGGAATCGGCGGCTTTCCAGCCTCGACCATCGCGGCTGGAAAGCCGCTCCCACAGAAAAAGTGCTGCTATGCGAATCGACCTTCTTTGGAAGCGGATTGCGGCGCATCGCGCCGGCCTCACACCAACGGATTCAATCGCCTCCATTCCTTCCGGTCCCCCTTTGAAAACGCCTCTATTCCTTCTGGTCCCCCCTTTGACAAAGGGGGAAGGGGGATTTAAAAATCGACTGCAATGGAAGCAGGCCCTTGCTCGTTCAATCGGCCGCCATGCTGGTCTTCCATACCTCCCAGACCTTTCCGACCAGATCCGGGCCGGGTTTGAGGGTGATCTTGCCGGGCTTCCAGCCGGAGGGTGTGGCCTCCGTGCCCTTGCTGTCGCGCACCAATTGGAAGGCTTGCACCTGGCGGATGGTCTCGGAGACGTTGCGGCCGACCGGTGGCGTGAGCACTTCATAGCCCTGAATGACGCCCTCGGGGTCGATGATGAAGCGGCCGCGCATCTCCACCCCGGCCTCGTCGTCATAGACCGAAAAGGCCGAGCCCACTTTTCCGCCCGCGTCGGAGAGCATGGGGAAGGGAACCCCACCTTTCACCATCTTTGCCAGCTCGTGGTCGTTCCACATCTTGTGAACGAACACGCTGTCGATGCTCATGGACAGGACCTCCACGCCCAGCTTCTTGTATTCCTCATATTTTTCGGCAACTGCCGAAATCTCGGTGGCTCAGACGAAGGTGAAATCGCCCGGGTAGAAACACAGCAGGACCCACTTGCCGAGATACTCCGACAGCTTCACGGACACGAACTTGCCCTGGTGATAGGCTGGCGCTGAAAAATCAGGTGCTTTCTTGCCGACTTTGATCATGGCGACCGCCTCCTTTGAAGGTGATTCCTTGGGTGCAGCAACTTCAGCATCTGGCGATTCCCCGACCAGGCCGCCGGTGGGCCTGGCGCAGCCGACCTTGATATCCTCTCCCATAAAGGCCTCCTTTTGTTGGGGTGATATGAATGAAATCTTCCTCGGGATAAAATTCAGCAAAGAGTATGCCACCATTTTTCAGAGACCCGCATGAATCGGGCGCGCGCTGCCGAAGCGCGTTGCAGGCGAATCGCCGAATAAGGTAAGGGTCATTAAATCGCGGGATAACCGGATGCCATTGCAGGTTGCACGATTAATTTCATCCCGTGAAGCTTCCCCCGCGAGCACCGCGACCCGAACGCAAGGGGATGATTCGGATCAGCCGTTTGCAAAATATCTTATAATCCCTTATTAAAAAACGTCTGCACCGAGACGGACTCATAACGCGCTTGGCAACGGCCGCGGCCGCGGTTTTTCAAGCGCCTACCCAGCACGATCACCAAGGGAAGGTCTGAAATGACGAATGCGAAAGTGATGATCACCAAAGGCCCGAATCATGTTGCCGAACTGACCTTGAACCGCCCGGATCACTTGAACACCCTCGACAGCCCCATGGCCGAAGCGCTCAACGCTGCCCTCATGGAGCTGGATGCCGACCCGCAAGTGCGCGTGGTGCTTTTAAAAGGCGCCGGCAAGGCCTTCTGCGCCGGAATCGACGTCAATGAACTGGCCGGCAAATCGGCCCTGGAGTACCGCGAATGGATCGAGCGCATGGAGCGCCCCCTGGTCGCGGTCTCCCGGATGAAAAAGCCGGTCATCGCCCAACTGCACGGGGTCGCCGCAGCGAATGGCATGGGCCTCGTCGCGGCAGCGGACCTCGTGATCGCCGCCGACAACGCCCGCATGGGGCTGACGGCCATCAACGTGGGCCTCAATTGTGTGGGCCCGGTCATCCCGGTGGCCCGCTGTGTCGGGCGCAAGAAGGCCCTCGAGCTGCTGCTCTACGGCAACTTGATTTCCGCCGCCGAGGCCCTCGGCCTGGGCCTGATCAACAAAATCGTACCAAAGGATGAGCTGGACGCGCAAGCCCGCCAATGGGCCGAGGAACTCGCCCGGAAAAGCCCGGTGGCCGTCCAAATCGCCAAGAGCGCATTTTACACCGCCGAAGACATGGACTATGCGAAGCAGTTTGCCTACATGAATGAGGCGTTCGCGCGCCTCTGCACGGCCGATGACGCCAAAGAGGGCGTTCAGGCCTTTTTCGAAAAACGAAAGCCGGTTTGGCAGGAGAAGTAGGCGGATCATAGGGCAGCACTGAAATGACTGACGAGAAATTCGACTTCTGGCAAGACCATTCGATCAAATATCTGGAAATGGCGCTCAAATCGGACCGCATGGAGCCGCTGGAAAACCCGGACGGTGAAGGGCGCCACACCGGGGACTGCGGCGACACTGTGGCGATGTTCCTCAAGCTGAAGGGCAACGCCATCGCTCAGGTGGCCTTCCAGGTGCAGGGCTGCATGAACACCGTCGCCAGCGCGAATGCGGTCGCGGAGCTGATCGAAGGAAAGCCGATTGAAGAAGCCTGGGAATTGACCCCGGAGAAAGTCATCGCCTATCTGGAAACCCTGCCCAAGGGTCACCTCCACTGCGCCGAATTGGCCGTTGGCGCCCTTTACCGTGCGCTCGCCGACCTGCGCAGCAAGCAGCGGGATCCCTGGAAAAAGATGTATTCCAAAGGCGGCTCGCCGCTTCAGAATTCCAAGTAAGTCGAATGCGTGTTGGCCAGCTTTCTGTGGGAGCGGCTTTCCAGCCGCGATTCAGCCGTCGCAGCCAGGGCTGCTTTGGCGAAGTCGGCTCATCGAGGCTGAAAGCCTCTCCCACAGGGAACAAACTATCTTGCTGAAAAAGATTCGGCGTAGATCTCGACCGGGTGCCTGACGGCGATGCGGTCGCCGGCCTGGGAGAGCATGTCCGCGATCTGCAGCATGCAGGCCGGGCAGCCGGTGGCCAGCACCGAGCATCCCGTGGCGGCGATGTGGTCGCGCTTCAATCGCCCGATCCGGCCGGACAGGTCGTAGTGCTCCAGGTTGAAGCTCCCGCCCATCCCGCAGCAGTCGTCTGACGCCGCCATTTCCTTGAGGGTGTAGTCGGCGTTGGCCCGGATCAAGTCGCGGGGTTCGCTGAAAACCCCCAAGGACTTCTTCAGGTGGCAGGAATCGTGGAAGGTGACGATCCGGCCGTTTGCCGACCGGGCCGGGGCTGCAGCCGGGGTTACCCGCTCCACCAGGAACTGGGAAATGTCCATGGTCCGGGCGGCCAGTGATCGCGCGCGCGCGGCAAGATCTTCCTCGCACAAAGAAGGCCAGATCTTCTTGATCGTGGAGGTGCAGGTGGCGCAGCAGGTCACCAGGACGTCGAAATCGGCGGATTCGAACTTGTCCAGGTGGTAGCGCACCAGGTCGTTGAAGGTCCGGGTGTCCCCGGAGGAAATGGCCGGAATTCCGCAGCAGCCCTGGTTCCCTGGCAGAAACACCCCGACCCCGTGATGCTCCAGCGCACGCAGCGCTGCTTCGGCCACGTTCGGGAAGATCTTGTCGATCAGGCAGCCGACGAAAAACCCCACCTTGAGGCCTGAGCCGCGGGGCGGCGTGTGCAGCGATGGATGTCGGCGGTGAAACGGCACGGCGGCGAGCGTCCGAAAATGCCGGTCGGCCAACAAAGGGGAGGCAAACCGCGCGCAGGAGGTGCCGACGATCTCGTTCACAGGCCGGGTGAACAGCTTCTGGAACACCGCGCCGAACTCCAGGACCCGATCCATCGTCCGGGGGTGGGCCAACAGCCTGCGGAAGATCACTTTTTTAGCCGGAGGCAGCCCTAGGTACCCAGCCAGGATGGCGCGCGCCTTCAGAAAGATGTCCAGAACGTTGACCCCGCTCGGGCAGTTGGCGGCGCAGCTTCCGCACAGCAGGCAGCGCTGCAGCCGCTCCCGGACGGCCCGGGGGTCATCCAGCATGGCCTGCATGAGGCCGTCCAGCAGCACCAGCTTGCCGCGGGCCACATCCGATTCGCGGCCGGTCTGGGCGAACACCGGGCACACCGCCTGGCACATCCCGCAGCGCATGCAGACCACGAGCTGGTCTTCCAACTGCCGCATCAACCGCCTGAGTTCTCTGATATCCGCCATGCTGCCCTCATCACCGCGATCAGGGTGCGCTCCTGTTCCGTTCGGCCGGCCTCAGGTGGCTGCCGCGATGATCTTGCCGGGGTTGAGAATGTTGTTCGGGTCCAACGCCTTCTTGATGCGCTGGGAATACAGGATCGTGGCCGGGCTGGTCTCCTTCTCCAGGAAGCAGGCCTTGGCGATGCCGGTGCCGTGTTCACCGGAAAGCGTCCCGCCCAGCGCCAGGGCGCGGTCGAAGATGGCGGCGATGGCCTGCTCCACCCGCTCCCATTCGGCCTTGTCGCGCTTGTCGGTGAGGATGGTGGGGTGCAGGTTGCCGTCCCCGGCGTGGCCGAAGGTCCCGATGGACAGCCGGTACTCGCGGCTGATCTCCCCGACGGCCTTGACCATGGCCGGGATCTTGCTGCGCGGCACGGTCGCATCCTCCAGCACCAGGGTGGGTTTGAGCTTGGCCAGCGCGGACAGTGCGCTGCGCCGTGCCTCCCAGACCTTGGTGCGCTCGGCCGCATCCCGGGCGACCCGGATGGAAACAGCCCCGTGCTGACGGCACAGGGCTTCCACACGCTCGGCGTCCTCCTGGACCTGCGCGGGGTGGCCGTCCACTTCGATCAGCAGAAGCGCGGCCGCATCGACCGGCAAACCGGCATGGCTGTAATCCTCGACGGCCCGGATGGTGAAGTTGTCCATGAACTCCAGAGTGGCCGGCACGATGTGGCCGGCAATGATGGCGGAGACGGTTTCGGACGCACGGTCGGTGTGATCGAAAACCGCCATCATGGCCCGCTGGGCGGCCGGCAGCGGGATGAGCTTGAGCGTGATCTGGTTGAACACCCCCAGCGTACCCTCGGAGCCCACCAGGAGCCCGGCCAGGTTGTACCCGGTGGCGCATTTGACGGTGCGCGCACCGGTCTTGATCAGCTCGCCGTTGACGTCGAAGAACTGCAGCCCCATCACGTAATCGCGGGTCACCCCGTACTTCAAGCCTCGCAGCCCGCCGGCGTTCTCCGCCACGTTGCCGCCGAGGGTGGACACCGCCTGGCTGCCGGGGTCCGGCGGATAGAACAGGCCCTGGGCCTGGGCGGCCGCGGCAAACCGTGCCGTGACGACCCCGGGCTGTACCACGGCATACATGTCCTCGGAATTGATCTCGAGGATGCGATTCAGCGCATTGGTCACAACCACCACCCCGCCGGGCAGCGGCACCGTGCCACCGCTCAGGTTGGTGCCGGCGCCCCGCACCGTCAGTGCCAAGCCGTTCTGGTTGCACAGCCGCACCGCCTGGCGCAAGGCCTCGCCGCTGGCGGGCCGCACCACCAGCCCCGGCTGCACCGGCTGCAACGGCGCGGCGTCGTAGGAATAGGTCAACAGATCGGCCGGGTCGGCGAAGACGGCATCCTCACCCAGCTGGGCTTTGAATTCCCGGATCAGCGTCTGAGACAGCATGGCAGGCTCCTAACAATGCGGTTAACAAGATCGGCCACCCTGCACCCGGTGGGGCTCATCGACGCGGGGTCGCTTCGCCGCGTGGAAATCGGCCGTGCGGATGGAATTTTATCGCTGGCTTGAAAATATTGCAAAAATGATCCGAAGGCAAGGCATTCCGGCTGGTCGTATAAGGGCGACCGAAAATCCCCCAGCCCTCTTTGTCAAAAGGGGCAAACAGGGAATAGTGCCAATCGAACTTGGAAAAGAGAATGGTTCGGCGCGGCCTTTTCTGGTTCCGGGAGAGTTGATCCGCCGGGCGGGCTTAATTTTGTGGGAGCGGCATCTTGCCGCGATGTCATCGCGGCTGGAAGCCGCTCCCACAAAAGATACGGCTGCGGCTATCACGCCGTAGGGCGGGGCAGGGCGATCTCGGCATGCGCGAGAATGTCCGGCACGATGTCGGTCCAGCCGAGCGGCATGATGTGCACGCCCCGGAACTTGGACTTGTGCTTCTTGATGAAACGGCCGGTCATCTCAGCGGCCTTCTTCTTGCGGTCGTTCTTGTCGACCGCACCGATTTCGTCGATCCAGGCCTGGGGCACACTGATCCCGGAGACGTTGCGGTTCATGTAAGCCCCCATCTGAGGCGACTTGAGCACCACGACGCCTATCTGGATGGGCCGGCCGAAGGTTTCGGCCTTGGCGATGAACTCGTCCACGGTCCGGTCCTCATAAACCGCCTGGGTCTGGAAGAATTGCGCTCCGGCTTCCACTTTCTTGCGCATCTTGATCAATTGCAGATCGAGCGGCTGGAAGTTGGGATTGACCACGGCGCCGATGAACATGTCCGGTTGAAACATGAGCGGGTTGCCGGCCATGTCGCGGCCCTCTTGCAGCTCCGCGGCGATCTTGACCAGCTGGACCGAATCCAGATCGAAGACCGGCTTGGCCTCCTTGTGGTCGCCGAGGTTGGTGTGATCGCCCGTGAGCAGGAGCATGTTGTCGATGCCCAGGGAATAGGCCGTCAGGATTTCCGACTGCAGGGCGATCCGGTTGCGGTCCCGGCAGGTAATCTGGTAGATCGGCTCATAGCCGTTGGCCTTCAGCCGCACGCTGGCCGCCAGCGAGCCGAGCTTCATCACCGCGCTCTGGTTGTCGGTGACGTTGATGGCGTGAACGCTGCCGTTCAGGTGCTGCGCCTCCTGCTGGCAGGGGGGCACGAAATCGGGGTCGCGCGGGATGGCGCCCTTGACCGGCCCCACTTCACTGGAAATCACGAACTCACTGCGATCGAACACGTCTTTTAATTTCATGGATGTCTCTCCTTGATGAACTTGTAAAAAGCAGGTTATGTCGCGCAACGCCATCCTGGTCGGCAACGCAATCGACAAGCTTACGTCCTTCGGTCTCCCCCTTTGGCAAAGGGGGCGGGGGGATTTAAAATCGACTTCCTTGGAAGTCACCCGTCTCGGTTGCTGACAGTGATTTTCCCGGCCTGCGAGCAGAAGGTCGCCTCGTGCGGGCTGACTTTCAACGACCGCGGGCGGCTCCACTTGGCATGGTTCTTGGGTTTCTGATAGCCCTCCAGAAGATCCAGGCGGCCCAGCTTCCTGAGCCGTTCGTAGATCAGGATCCAGCCGCAGTCCCGGTCGGGATCGACTTCGCACTTGCCGTTCTCGGCGCCGCCGCAGGGACCGTTGAGCAGGCTCTTGGCGCACAGCGTCATGGGACAAAGTCCGCCGGTAAACTCGATGATGCACTCGCCGCAGAGCGAGCAATACTCGTTGATGTCCGTGTCCGAAACGGTTTCCCCGCCAAATATCGTATCGCAGCCGGGATGGACCATAGCCCCCTCGGTGGCGTCGATGACCGTGTGCACCCCCTGCCCGCATCCCAAAACCAGGAAGGAATCCGCTTGCTTGACCTGCGCGGCGTAATCCTCCGTCAACACTTTGCGGGTATGATCCAACTTGCACAGCGACATCCCCCGCTGGCCCGGCGTCGTGTAGCCCGCCACCTCCACCCCCCGCCGGGCAAGCCTCTCGGCCATGCCCTGCGTTTCCTCTTCGCCGCCGGAGTGGCATTTCCATGCGCAATTGTTGCACCCGACCACAAACACTTTTTCGCCGGGTTTGATAAAGTTCAAGATTTCTTCGATGGGTTTTTGAATCGTTGCATGCATGCGGTTCACCTCCGCTGGAAAGATAAGGGTTCCATCCGGGTCTTGGTCAGCTCCATGCGAATCCCACCCCCGGACGGTTCGGGGATCTCGCCCGTGGAAAGGATTTCGAGGCAGGCGGCCGGCAGCACGCGCAGCAAGTCGTCGGCGGCCGAGGGCTCGCTCCATAGGACCTCCAGGGAATCGCCCGGCCGCATTTCCCTGAAGTGCTGGCGGAGGTCCAAAAGTGAAAAAGGGACGATGGCGTTGCGAAAGTCGAAACTGTCCATGGGCTCATCTTTGCTCCTGCTGGCTGATGACAAGAGCAAGGCGAATGCCATACGGAGGGAAAACGAGCGGAGAGGCTGACTCCGGAAGCCGCTCATTCCCGGCTGCATATATTAACGTAGGCCGTCATAAAAATAATTTGAGCTCGCAGCCCAATTTTTTTCCGGATCGATACCGGGGTTGCTTTCGATTTGTTCATATGTTAAAAAAATGAACAACAATTATGTCCAATATATTAACAGAGACTGTAGTATGAATCGACACAACCTGAACGAATATTGGAAGACGGTCGTTGATTCCATCCAGGACGGGGTCATGATCGTGGATCCTGACGGAACGATTGTATCCGCGAATCGGGCCTTCGAGGAGATTACGGGTTATCCCCACAGGGAAATTCTGGGGCAGTCCTGCACCACGCTGAACTGCAGTTCCTGCGAGATTGCGCGCGAGGAGCCCGGCTGCCACTGGTGCGTCATGTTTCGCAAGGGCAATCTGAGCCGGCAGCGCTGCACCCTGGTCCGCAAGGACGGCCGCACGGTCACCATCTTGAAAAATGCCTCCGTTATCAGAGACAGCGAGGGCCATGTCACCGGCGCCGTGGAAACCATGACCGACATCACCGACCTGGTCAGCAAAGAGACTCAAATCGAGAGCTTTAGGCGAGAACTGCGCGCCGCAGACCGCTTCCATGGGATGATCGGCGTGTCGCCCGCCATGCGCCGGGTGTTCGACCTTGTCGCCAATGCCGCCCAGTCGGATGCGCCGGTGATCATCTACGGGGAGAGCGGCACCGGCAAGGAGCTGGTGGCCCGGGCGATCCACGAGGCCGGAAACCGGAGCCGGAAGCCCTTTGTCAAGGTGAACTGCGCGGCGCTGAACGAGTCGCTGCTTGAAAGCGAGCTCTTCGGCCACGTCAAGGGCGCTTTCACGGGAGCGATCCGCGAGCGCGAGGGCCGTTTCGAGGCCGCCCACGAAGGCAACATCTTTCTGGACGAGATCGGCGATCTGCCGCTGGCCACCCAGGTCAAGCTTCTGCGGGTGCTGGAGGAGAAAGTCGTGGAACGGGTCGGCGACAATCGGCCGATCCGGGTGGACGTGCGCATCATCTCGGCGACCAACCGCAACCTCGCCCAGCTCATCGAAGCCGGCGCCTTCCGCGAGGACTTCTTCTACCGCATCAACGTCATCCCGATCTGGATGCCGCCGCTGCGCGAGCGCCGAGAGGACATTCCGCTGCTGGCCGAATCATTTTTCCGGCGCGTTCAGATGAAAAGCGGCAAGCCCATTCAGGCCATCGGCCGGGCGGCCCTCGATGTGCTGATGGGTTATCATTGGCCCGGCAATGTCCGCGAGCTGCGGAGTTGCTTTGAATATGCCGTGGTCGCCTGCCCGGGGCCTTCCATCGAACCGGAGCATCTTCCGGCCCAGATGCAGACGGCCCGCCCCGCCATGGCCGAGCCGCCGGCCGTCCTCGCCAGCCTGGACGAGTTGAAAAAACAGCGGCTGGTCAAGGCTCTTCGGGAATCCGGCGGCAACCAGTCGGACGCGGCGCGACGCCTGGGGATATCGCGCACCAGCGTCTGGAACCAGATGAAACGCTTCCAGGTGAACGGCAGGGGAGAACCGCAGAATTAGTTCTGGCATCGATATTGCTTTATCCACTGCCAGAGGAACTTGGCATTATCTACCTCCATTCCTCTCTCTCCCCCATCCTGCGGGGGACCTCGGCCCGGGTGGAGTCGCCCATCCGGGCTGAGGTATTTTCAGCTGATTTTCGCCTGAAGGCACTGATTATAGAACCGATAACAAGGAGTCAGCCATGCCGATCTACGAATACGAGTGCAGCCAGTGCGGTCATTGCTTCGAAAAATTGATGTTCGCCGGTGACGACGACCGCGAACTCAAATGCCCCGCCTGCGGAGCCCCGCAGATCCGCAAGCTAGTCAGCTGCGCCGGCACCCTCTCCATCAGCGGCGGCCTATGCTCCGGCGCGGGCGCTTCCCGGTTTTCCTGAGCCAATTGAGTCGATTCCGGCGGTCGGCCGGGATGGGTCTATGGCGGAAGCAGAAGGCTTGCGGTAAGCTTATAACCGTGCATCATGCAACTATTTTGAGCCTTTTCTAACGCATTTTGCAATACAAACCAGAAAGGGGGGCTGAATCATGAAATCCTTGGTGGTCTATTCGAGTCAGAGCGGCAACACGCGCAAGCTGGCCCAGGCGGCCTATGAGGGCTTGACCGGTGAAAAGGAAATCCACAAGGTGGAAGATGCACCCGCCCCGGACGGCTTCGATCTGGTGGTGGTGGGCTTCTGGCTGAAAGGCGGCAAGCCGGATCCCAAGTCCGCCGACTTCATCGCCAAGATCGGCAGCTCCAATGTGTTTTTTTTCGCCACGCACGGCGCGGCGGCCGATTCGGACCATGCCCGCAAAGCCATGGATCACGCCAAATCGCTGGTCCCCTCCGCCCGCATCCGCGGCACCTTCAACTGCCCCGGCGAAGTGGACCCGGCGCACTTGGAGAAGGCGCGCGCCAAGGAGCCCCAGCCGGTCTGGATCCAACAGGCCCCGGGGGCGGTCGGCCGCCCGAACGAGGTGGATTTGCGCGCGCTGCAGGCCGCTTTGAAGGCCGCTGTCGGCTGATGGGAGAAGGGCACCATGTGGAGGCTGCTGTTGAGGGTCAACCAGAAGCTCTTTATCGCCATTCCCGTGATGCCAGCCTGGTATGTGAAGTACACCGACCGGATCTTCGGTTCGGCGGTTCCCGCCGTCGCCGCCGCCCTCACGACCGAAGCGGCCGTTCCCGTGGTTGCGATGGACCGTCAGCAGCCCGAATCCTGACACGGCCGGCCGGCAAAGGAGTTGCGATAACACCATGGGAAAATGCGCCCGCCACCCGGAAAGAGAGACGCGCTTTCAGTGCCTGAAGCATGGGACCTGGATGTGCGAGGAGTGTCTCGGCTGCCGGGACCCCGAGCTCTATTGCAAAAACCGTTCGGCCTGCCCGATCTGGTTCATCGAAAAGCGCCGCAAGCGCCTCCAGAAAGAAGAGCAGGCGGCAGCGGCGCTGTCCAGCTGCCGGGTGACGTTCGAGCCGAGCGGCAAGGTGGTCGAGACGGTGGCGGGAAGCAGCCTGTTGGAAGCCGCCACAGCGGCGGATGTCCACTTGAACGCCTCCTGCAACGGCAAGGGCTTGTGCGGCAAGTGCAAGCTGGTCGTCGCCTCCGGTAACATCGAGACCGAGCCGTCCGCCCTGCTGAGCGACGATGAAATCCGCAAGGGCTATGTGCTGGCCTGCCAGAGCCGGATAGCCGGCGATGCGGTCGTCCGCATCCCGGAAGAGACGCTCGAACGCAAGCTGAAGGTGGCCGGGATGGGCCGCGAGGCGACCGGGCGGCTGCAGGGGCTGGTCGCCGCAATCGAGCCCATGCTGCGCGAGATTCCTCTTGAGCTCTCGCCGCCGACGATCGAAGATGCCGTCAGCGATCTGGACCGGCTGAATCGTGGGCTCAAGCAGCAGGACTGCGACATCGAAAAGCTCAACGTGGGGATAGCGGTGATGCGGCAGCTGGCCGAGGTCATGCGCGAAAGCCGCTGGAAGGTCACCGCCTCGGTCGTCCGCCGGCGCTGTTTCAACGAATTGCTGGAGGTTCGTCCGGGCAACGGAACCGAACCTTCCCTGGGGCTTGCGATCGATGTGGGTACCACGACCATCGTCGTCTATCTGGTGGACATGGCCGACGGCAGGGTGCGTGCGGCCGCTTCCGGCCACAACCGCCAGGCGGCGTGCGGCGACGACGTGATCAACCGGATCATTTGCGCCGAGAGGGACGGCGTCCAAAAATTGAGCGGCATGGCGCTCGCGACCATCAACGGCCTGGTCGGCGAAGCGCTCGACAGCGCCGGCGCGCACGTGCGCCAGGTCAAGAACGCCGTCGTGGCCGGCAACACGGTGATGACCCATCTGCTGCTGCAGATCGAGCCCCGCTACATTCGGAGGGCGCCCTACATTCCAACGGTCGCCGAGTTTCCGATCCTGAAGGCCGGCGACATCGGGCTGAAAGCCCACCCGGCGGCCGCCGTGTTCGTGATGCCCGGCCCGGCCAGCTATGTGGGCGGGGATATCGTCGCCGGGATGCTTTTCGCCGGGTTTCACCGCGAGGCGCCGCTGACCCTCTTTATCGATGTGGGCACCAACGGGGAAATCGTGCTCGGCAATCGCGAGTGGCTCATGACGGCGGCCTGCAGCGCCGGCCCGGCCTTCGAGGGCGGGGGCATCCGGTGGGGCATGCGCGCCGAACAGGGCGCTATTGAGAAGGTGGTCATTCATCCGGGCACGCTGGCGCCCGAGCTGGCCACGGTGGGGAATGAGCCACCGCGTGGCATCTGCGGCTCAGGCATGATCGACCTGATCTCGGAGCTGCTGTCCGTTGGCATCATCGACCGCAGCGGCCGCTTTGCCGCCGATCTCAACCATGCCCGCGTCCGCAAGGTCCGAGACGAATGGGCATATGTCCTGGCTTCGGCCGGGCAGACGCCGGCGGGTGAAGACATCGTCTTCACCGAATCCGATCTTAAGAACCTGATTTACAGCAAGGGGGCAATCTATGCCGGCTTCACGACCCTGCTCAAGGAGGCGGGGCTGGATTTTGCAGGAGTGGAGCGGGTGCTGATTTC
>Ga0105093_10000126_pt1 | contig 28296 bp, 32 predicted proteins | sample PPLLak3March2015_2_FD_79111 | JGI IMG/M metagenome (GOLD analysis project Ga0105093, IMG submission 79111) | Freshwater sediment microbial communities from Prairie Pothole Lake near Jamestown, North Dakota, USA - PPLs Lake P8 Core (3) Depth... | ecosystem: Environmental > Aquatic > Freshwater >... | reverse complement strand
GTTGGTGGAGGGGGTCCATAATGGGAGCAACGGTCCAATTTTTTATTCCACGGCGGTCCTTTCCCAACACGACCGCGAGTGGAATGGGGTGTCAGTAACCATCCCCCAGCATCCGGTAGATAATCAAGGACAGCCGATTCGATGTGCGGATGATCCCAACGTCTATGACCGGCTGGTGGTGGGCCGTGTGTTCAATGCACACATGGATGGCCCAAGGTTGCGAGCGGAACTCTGGCTTGACCGTGACCGCTTGCGTGAACTGGACCCCGTGTTGCTTGCTCGTATTCAACGCGGCGAGCCGGTTGATGTCTCGACTGGTTTTATTCCGATTGCTATTACGGAAACAGGCGGGACGTGGAGGAATGAGGAATACGTTACTGAAATTTTGGAGATGAGGCCGGACCATCTGGCCGTCCTTCCCCATGAAGTCGGCGCGTGTTCCTTGCAAGATGGTTGTGGGATTCGCAACCGAAAGGAGACGGCGAATGGGATGACGGATATTGAGAAACATAACGAGACGACTGATCCGGTTGAATCCGATTCACCGGATGATCCCAAAGAAGACGAGGATGCTCCTGCTACTAATTGTAGTGAGCGTTCTCATAACAAAACCGGCGAGGAGAAACCTGTCGGGAATGGAGGGGAAAGTGAAATGAAGGATGATGAAAAGAAAGTAACTGCCAACGCGGAACCGGTCCCGGAGCCGAAGAAGGAGCCTGAAATTGCTCCGGTTGTCGCTCCGAAGGAGGAGCCGATGGTTCCTGCTGTTGTCAACGCGGAATTGACCCCGGAGGAGCTTATCAAGCGTCTCCCGGTCCAGTATCAGGAAGTGCTGTCCAATGGACTGGATTTGCTGAATCAGCGGAAAGCGGAGTTGATCGCTTCCATCACCAATGCGACCGGCAATCAGTTTACCGAATGTGAACTGAAGGCCAAATCGGTGCCGGAACTGACCAAACTGAGCGCCCTGATCCAGAAGCCGTCCAGTGACGGTCCCATTTACGTCGGAAACGCCGGTGTTCCGGTGGACAATGCTAACGACATGGTTCCGTTGGCTCTCCCGTCGTTGGCTGATTTGTTTCCGGCCAAAAAGTAAAGGAGGTGAAGAACAATGCCTAACACGATCAAGTCCATTGTGGTCAAGGATTACAGCAAGATTCGGGAGGAGCGTTTGGCGAATGCCGCGCTGTACCCCGGTCATATCCTGACCCTCAATTCGTCTAACAAAGTCCTGAAACACGCCACTGCTGATGGGTTGGCGAAGCCTTTGATGGTCGCGCTCGAAGACGAACTTCAGGGCAACGGAATCAACGACGCCTATGCTGCTGATGATGTCGTTCAGGTTGGTATCTTCCGTCCCGGCGACGTTGTGAACGTCCTTTTGAAGGACGGTCAGACCGCTACCATTGGAAAGGTACTTTGTTCTGCCGGTGATGGAACGGTTCAATTGTGGTCTATGTCGGGGGATTCTTCCGATTGGCTGGAGAACAACGCGGAGAACTTGGTGCAGTTTGCTGCTGCTCCGCTTGGGATTGCGCTGGAAGCCCTTGATCTTTCCGGGTCCAGTGGAACGGAGTCAGACGATCTGACCGGTGAGCAGCACATCAAGATGATGGTGCTGTAACGTAAAAGAGGAGGTGATAGGTATGTCTGCTAATGTGGATGTAATTCAGCCCGGATCGGTTGGCCCGGTCGCCAATGCTTTGATGAACATGGCATTGAACGGCGGAAAATTGGATGTTGGGTTGATGCGGCCTTATTTTGATGTTGATAAACGCGGGCGTGTCGGGGCGTTTGTCAATGCTGGCGGGACCGCCCGCCCGGTTGCTAATGCGACTCTCCGCAAGGACGAGTGGGTTGAGTATGACAAAGCCCTTCTCCAAGCGGCCAAACTTCGGCTTCGCGGGATCGCCGATCTCCAGAGTCGTGGACTGGTGTTCAACATTGCCAATGGGTTTGGCAAGACCGTGTTTGAGTGGGAAACCATGAGTGAACTCGGCGCGGCTCAGGTCAACATGGACGCCGTTCCTCAGCCTGATAACGACCGGCTTGAGTTCAATATGAGCTACCTGCCCTTGCCTATCGTTCACAAGGGGTTCCAGATTAACGCTCGCGTTCTGGCGGCTTCCCGGTCCACTGGTAACTCGTTGGACACGGCTCAGGCGTTTGAGTGCGCCGCGATGGTCTCTGATAAACTGGAGGACATTCTGTTTAACGGCCTCTCCAGTTATGCTTACGGCGGCGGGGTCATCTACGGCTATCGTGACTTCCCGTCGCGGATCACTGGCAGTTTCGGGAACGGTCATTGGGACGACCTCGAACCAAACAGTGAAGGCAGCATCGGTGAGCAGATTCTTCAGGACGTTCTGAACATGAAGGCGGCTTCGGTCGCGGCCCATCGTTACGGTCCTTGGGTTCTGTATATCCCCACCGGCTTTGAGAAAGTGCTCGGGCGTGACTACGTTTCCGGGTATCCGAAAAGCATCCGTCAGCGGCTGCTTGAGGTTGATGGGCTGGAAGATGTGGCGGTCAGCGATAAGATGGCGGCTGACTGCGCTCTCTTGGTACAGATGACGCCGGATGTCGTCCGCCTGGTAGTGGGGATGCCCATGACCAACGTGGAATGGCAGAGCCTTGGCGGGATGGTCCACAATTATCGGGTCATGACCATTATGGTCCCGAATCTGCGGGCCGATGCCAATGGCAGCACCGGAATCGTCCATTACACTTAATGATTTGGATGAACTACCCATGTTCATGTAAAAAAGGAGAATCATGATGGACGACGAAATCAAACGGACGACACGTTCAACAACGACGGTCAAGAAAACGACTGCTGAAAAGAAACCGGCAATGAGGGGGCGCCCGAGAAAAACGGATGACCTGGAGGAGTCGGTTAGCAAGAAGAAGCCTTCCGTTAAGGCCATTGAGCCGGTGGAGGCTGAACCCGAAGAAGATGATGTGGAGGAAGAAGAAGCTGACGTGGAAGAAGAAGCTGAAGCCGTTGTTGAGGAAAAGAAGGAGGTTGTAAAAACGCCGGAAGTTAAACCTCAACCTCCCAAATCGGAAGTTATTGCGCCCAAGGTGGAGGAGGTTGTGCCTGTTACTCCGGTGAAACTTCCACTTCAGCCCCCTGTGTGGAAGAAGAAACCTCGCACGGGGATTCACTATATGCCAGACGGACGAGTCATCACTGGAAGTGGTGAGACTGTTCGGGCATGGCCGATTGAGTTAGGTGGGGGCATTGACAAGTTCGAGCGGTTGACCCCCATGAGGGACGGCGAGGTGGATGGAGGCCCGCCGGTCCCTACGGCGACTTTGACGGTCCGTCCCCGACGGGACGGGGCGTATGATGTTGTCAACGCAACTGGCAAACCGATTAATACGGCCCCGCTTACCAAGGAAGAAGCTGACGCGCTGGTCAACGGCGTGTAAGTTCTCGGATGGGGTAACGGATGGGTACTTGGAAAGTTCCAAAGATGTGGCCCGCTGCTGATGTAATTATCATCGGCGGCGGGCCATCCTTTAAGCAAGCCGATTGGGGTGTTCTTCGTGAGTTTTCGCTAAGCGAAAAAATCAAGGTTATTGGGGTTAATAAAGCATACAAGGACATCCCTGATTCAAATGACTGGATGCACGTTTTGTGGTTTGGCGATTCGCCCTTTTATGCGCTCTATCGAACGATGAAAGATCGGGGGCTTTATTCGTTTACGGGTCTCCGAGCTTGTTGTTGTTCTCATGCTGCGACTGATAAAGCCATTAAATATGTTGACCGTCAACGTGGGCGGAAGGACATGGGGCTTTCAACCGACCCAAAGACGGTGCGGTGGAATGGTAACTCCGGGGGGTCGGCCATAAATTTGGCGTATCACCTTACCGGCCCGGAGGGCAGGGCGTTTCTTTTTGGGTTTGATGCTTGCTCTGGCGCTGATGGGGCGACTCATTGGCATGAAGGGTATAAGGAAGTTAGGAAGTTTACCAACAGCGATACCAAGCAAAAGTTTTATGAGCGTCTTATCAGGACGACCCATGAGATTGCCAAAGCTGCTCGGTCGTTGGGTTACACAATTATCAACGTTAACCCCGATAGTGCTATTTTGGACTTTCCACGAATTTCATTTGATGAGTTTGTTCAGATTATTCAAAACAAAAAAAAGATGCCTCCGCAGTCGGATTCGTTGACAATCACGCCAATAAACCAACGCAACCACCCTGTGGAAGTTGTTGAGGCCAAAAAGTCAAGAAGGAGAGAAAAGATGAGTAAGAAAATTTGGGACGTTACGAAAGGTGACAAATTTATGGTTTTGGATGCCAATGGCGACCTTATTCGGGGAGTGTCGTGGGCTGATGAGGAACGTCAAGTTTATATGCAATTATACGTTCATAATATCAATATTCCTCTTACGTCAAAACGGGACGCCCGTTGCTCCATTTGGGAAAAGTATGGTCCGTTTACGGTTGTTCCACTAGGCAACCAGCTTACAAGGGTTGATTTGTTGAATCAATTAATTAGACAGTATCAGTGGACCATTGGCGCGGAGGTTGGTGTGGCGCAAGGTAAAACAACGTTTGCTCTCATACATGATAATCCGGGGTTACAGATGATTGCTGTGGATAAATGGCCGGGGGGTTTCTCCAAGATGGAGCCAAAATTTAGGCACAAATTGAATCGTAATAGTGGTGGTCGCGTTACGCTCATCAACAAATTATCGTTGGATGGCGCAAACGATATTGAGGACGAATCCCTCGATTTTGTTTTCATTGACGCCGATCATTCCTACGAAGCGTGTTCGTCTGATATCAAAGCGTATCTCCCCAAAGTAAAGCCGGAAGGGATGATTTTAGGGCATGATGCTAATTGGGACGGTGTTCGTAAAGCGTATAATGAATGCTTGGTGAAGGTAACTATATTCCATCCCGACGCTGTTTGGATGACTTGGAAAAAAGACCAGGTTGGCAGTCAGGTGGAGGAGGTTGTCGTTGACCAGGATTAGCGTCACTTGCGCTTTATGGGTTGGTTCTTGGTCACGGATTGGGACTAACCACGTTCGTTACTATTCTCCAATCTACATTAGTCGGTTGAAGGACATGCTATCATTGCATTCAACAAAGGAACTTGATTTTGTTTGTTTCAGTAATGTTCCGGCGAAGCAGTTTCGCAATGACATTCGAGTCATTCCGTTGGAGAAGGATTGGCCGGCATGGTGGTCAAAGATCGAGTGCTTCCGCCCTGGAGTGGATTTGGAGAAACGTGTTTTAGCATTAGATATTGACATGCTGATTGTGGGGGACATGAACAGCATTATTGATTTTGACGCGCCTGTTGCATTGGCGGATTACTGGTCCTACTCCAAATTCTTTTCAACAAAACAGGCAATTCATCGAGTGCAAAAAACACGTCACCAGGAATTAATTCCGATTTACAGTTCTGATGCTATTGTGTACGATAAGGGAGAGTGTGATTGTATTTATACCGACTTCAATCCAGCAGTCCACATTGACCGGTATTGCGGGGACCAAGATTGGATGGCGGTTTGTCTTGGGAAAGATCGTCCGAAGTTTCCTCGCAATTGGGCGCGTAAACTTTGTAAGCAGGATCGCGGACCTGACCCAATTGATATTACTCACAAACGAATGATCGCATGTCATCCAGTGAAGAACCATCTTTTAGAGGAGATGGGTTACACTTACGCCGACCGTATCTGGAAAGGGCAGGTTCGATGCTAATGATTACATGCGTCTTGTGGCGGGGGGATTTCCGTAATCGTGATTACACCCACGATCATGTGGCTCGCCTTTGCCGCATGTGCCATCGGTGGTTATCAACCCCATTTGAATTTGTTTGCTTAACAAATGATATTAAAGCAGATGCGCCCTACCGTCAGATACCGTTACGATTTGCTAACTCACTGGTTGGTTGGTGGGCAAAATTGGAATTGTTTATGGGACTGCCATTGACGGGACCGGTCCTCTATTTGGATTTGGACACGTTTATTTGCGGGGAGTTGGATAGCTTGGTTTCATTTCAACGCGCTAATGCCAAGTCCATTTTATTTGCGCCTCCGCTTGGGACTCCATCCAACGACCCGAAAATTAAAGCTGGAGTGGTGACTCGATTTCAAAGTTCAGTAATTGGGTTTACTGCTGGTAATATTCTGCTTCCACCTGATATTCAGGAACCGCTGGTCCAAGCTGATTTACGGCAGAAGTATCGGGGGGACCAGGATTTTTTCGGTGACTTTTTTTTGAACGTCGGCGCTACTTTTCCTAAAGGATGGTTTATAAAACTTAAGCACTGCTGGAATAGCGGCCCGCCTCCAGGAGTAAAAATAATCTTTGGACATCCCAAGCCGCTTTATAATCGGGCGTTGTCGCAGGCTTGGGTGAAAGGATTGGTGAGCTAATGGAACGTCGTGATCTTAGTATTCCGAAATTGGAAGTCCCGCTGTCGGTTGTTTGCTTTTATTGGTTGGGTGACAGGTGGGCAAATGATGGGCTTGGCGCTCAATATATCAATGCGCTCTATCGGGGTGTTCTGAGCCATTTGCTATTGATGAGGGACAAGTTTGAATTTATTTGTTTTACCAATGAGGAGTTGGATGGCCTCAATCCAGGAATTGTTGTCCGTAAATTTGAGGCCCCTTGCCCGCGAGGCGTTCTCCCCCGCATGTGGATGTTCTCGGAGGAGAGCGGGTTGTTCGGGCGGCAGGTTTTGGCGCTGGACTTGGACATTGTTATTGTTGATTGTCTGGCGGATATTGTCTCTTATTCCGGCGAGTTCTGCGCCCGGTCCAAGTTCAAGCCCGGTGAACAATACAAGCTGGACGGTGACGTGACTTCATTCCGCGCTGGCGCTGAGAATTGTGATCGGTTTTGGAAGCCCCTTGCCGAGCAACCGAGTCGCGTTGAGCGGTTGACTGGTGGACGTGAGCGGTATTGGTTTCGGTACGTTGTCGGAGAACGAGGCGGTGATAGGTGGGACAAAGTTTGTCCTCGACAGGTTGTGAGTTACAAACGACACGTTCGGTCCAGAGGCAACCAGTTACCAGAGGATGCTCGGATTGTTTCTTGTCATGGAAATCCGCGTCCTCATCAGATTACGGGTATCCCGTGGGTAAGGAGTAATTGGGATGGAAGACCATGAACCAATTTTGATTACAGGATGCGCTCGATCTGGGACCAGTATCGTTGGCGGGATTGTTCATTTCTGCGGCGCATGGGGTGGGATTATGACTGGTCCGACCCCCCACAACAAAAAAGGGCAGTTTGAGAACCAAGCAATTCGTAACGAGCTTACAAAGAAGTCATTATCAAAAGCCGGGTTCGATCCGCTTGGGCAAAAACCACTACCCAATCCGGCGACGTGGAAAATTGATCCTCTCTGGCGGCAGAAAGTCTTTACCGTCATCAGGAATCAGGGTTATAGGGGCGGTCCTTGGTTTTACAAGGGAGCGAAGATGTGCTTGGTTTGGACGCAATGGGCTGATGCTTTCCCCAATGCCAAGTGGATTATTGTCCGGCGTGATCCCGCTCGAATTATTAGTTCTTGCCTTCGCACCAGATTTATGCGAGCATATAATGATGAAGCCGGATGGCAGAAGTGGGTGAATGTTCACCTCAAGCGGTTTCAGGAGATGAAAGATGCTGGTTTGAATTTGGTGGAAGTATGGCCGAACAAAATTATAGCAGGAAACTACGGTGAGATAAAGCGTGTAGTGTCTCACCTTGGGTTGGAGTGGAACCGGGAAGTAGTCCATAATTTTGTTACTCCATCGCTGTGGTCAGGCAGGGACAAGATTGATGATGTCCCCTGTGTTGATGAGGAGGAAGAATAATGGCTAGGGTTACATCAGACGACGTGGAGAAGATCATTGAAGTGGACAGCTCTCTTGACGTTGACGCCTTCATTGCAACAGCAACGGTGTTGGTGGATGAGACTTTGGCTTCTTCTGGATACAGTGATGATCTTCTCTTTGAAATTGAGCGATATTTAGCGGCGCATTTTATTGCCATGCGTCAGCGTCAGTTGACGGGGGACGCATTTGGTGACGCGAGTCGGAAGTATGCTGGTAAGTTTGGGATGGGGTTGGACTTTACTCAGTACGGTCAGCAAGTAAAAACACTGGACATTCGCGGAGTATTGTCCATCTCATCGAAGAATATTATGGTGCAAGCGTTATGATTGAAAAACCTGTCATAAGTAATTATAGTCGTGATGTAGCAGTTGGGACGTGTGACGTTTCCGTCACCGATCAGCTTCTTACGATAGAGGTTTATGGTTGTGCAATTGCTGGCGGAGCGACGGCGCCTGTTTTTTTGGCCGGTTCTCGCGTTGGTGATGGAGAGGTTACGCTTGATTTGACCACCGCTGACAACTTTTTTGATTTTACAGCGGGGGAAATGCCATTTTGTGTAGTATTTGCTGTAGCCAAAGATGGGAGTGGTAATTATGGGCCTCCAAGTGATTTTGCTTTTTCACCACTGTTTGATTTTTCAGCATCAGGATCAACAATCACAATGAGTGACCGAAGTGAAGATGGGACCAATGTCATATTTACTGTTGCGGATTTAGAAGATGGGGCGTACGTCCTTATCTTTTATACATCGGTTTCTGGTGATATTAATCTTAGTGTGGCATCAGAAGATGGCACAAAAACTATTACCGGGCTTGATCCAAATACCACCTACGTTTTTATTATTTTGGAGTTGACGCCGGAACTTCAGTTGATTAACCCTCAGTCGTTCCGGTCCCAACGGAATCCCTACACCCCGGTTTCGTCTCCGTCTCCGGCGTTCCTGCGGCGGTTCCTCAAGCAGGACGCTGTTTATTGGGCGTGTGATGGTTTTGATGCTTTTGGGCAAGCGGACTTAGCTGACCCAATCCAGATCAAGTGCCGGTGGCAGGACCAGGAGGTATTGTTCTCCGGCGCAAACGGGGAGCAGATGCTTTCGGTTGCCAAGGTGTACCCCGACCGCCAATTAACGCTTGATGGTTATCTGATGAGGGGAACAATGGAGGACTTAAGCTCCGACCAGAGTCCCGATTACAGCGTCAACGCCTTTCCAATTCGAGCGCGGGAGGAACACGCCGACCTCCATAGTAAAAATTCCCATTTAATCGTGTGGTTGCAAAAGAAGATCGTTTCAGGTAAAGTAAAGGGTGGAGGGTAATGAATGCTCGGGATTCAGATCATATTACAAGTTCCTAATATAGCATTTGTGACCGCCGCTCTTAACGCCAGGATAGCGCGATTGGGAGTTGCTTTACCTGATGGCGTCCGTGCTGCTACTGAGTTAGTAAGTAATGATTCCCGTGGTAGAACGCCTGTTGTGGAGGGAATCTTGGTGGGGAGTCTTGAAAATGTTGAGAATTTCGGGGTTGATCGTATGGAAGTTACAATTGGGTATTCAGCAGCGGCCCCCGAAGATGGTTATCACTACGCGGTGAAGGTCCATGAGAACCCTAATGCCGGCGGTGGTGATGGGTACAAGTTTCTTGAACGGGCGGTGATAGAAAATGAGGCTGCCGTTATCCAAATAATTGAAGCGTCCGTTCGACAAGCAATGGGGACTCCATGAACAGTCCGGCGTATGACATTGCTCTTTATCTTGCGTCGCTTGGGTTTGGGGCGTTGGGGACGGACATTTTTGTTGATAATGCCCCTACCCTCCCAAACGACAGGATTACCGTGTTTAATTCAGGGGGGCGGACGCCGTTGCCGGGAGTGGATGTTTTCCGGCCCTCGGTCCAGGTTTTAGTTCATGGCGACCCGAAGAAGTACGATCAGACGTATGATCGGATTGATCGGATTGCAAGGTCTCTCCATAATGTTGGGAACATGGAGGTTGAGGATAGCGCTAGCGGGGATGGAAGCCGTTACATTTTAATTCAGCAGCGAGGCGACATAATCCATCTCCCCAAGGATGAAAACAATCGGTTTGTGTTTTCTGCTAATTTTGAAATAATGCGGACGCAAATCGAGTAGAAGCAAAGGAGGGATTAAATGGCATCACTTGCGACTTCAGGAATCGGCGCGAAGTTTCGTCGTAAGAATACCTCTTACTACGAAGATATTGCTGAAGTTATGAAGATCAGCGGTCCTGATCTGAAGCGTGATACAATTGACGTGACCAGCCTTGACAGCATTGGCGGTTACAAGGAGTTCATCTTCGGATTGCGGGACGGCGGATCAATCAAACTGGACATGATCTATCGTCGGGACACCTACGAAATTATGAAGGGTGATTTCGAGTCGGACGTGTTGATTGATTACGAAATCCTGTTCCCCGGCGTTGACAAGATGACTGCGGCGTTCCAGGCCAATGTTTCGGACATGGGTTTGGAAATCCCGGTTGACAAGCAGATTTCGTGTTCAGTAACGCTCAAGATCAGCGGTCAGGTCACTATCAACAGTGACAGTGGCAGCTAAAATGAAAGGAGGCTACCCATGCCTTTGACTACCAAAGATTCGATTTTACGGATTGACGACCAAAAGGTGATTGAGGTTTTTGTGAAACCGTGGAACGATACGGTTTACGTCCGCACCATGTCCTCATCGGAACGGGACCATTTCGACGCGGCGATGATTGCTGATGATGACAGTGACCGCGTTCGTCGGTTGGAAAACTTCCGGGCGCGGTTGTGCGCTATTTGCTTATCCGATGAAAAGGGCAAGCCGATCTTTACCGAAAAGGACGCCCGTGACCTTGGAAAGAAATGCACGGAAGCGATGGGAATCATTACGGCGGCGGCTCAGGAGTTGAATGGGATTACGGCAGTGGACCAGGAGAAGTTGGTAAAAAACTCCGAGAGCACCCCGAATGGCGATGGCGATTCCGACTCTGCCTCGCCCTCGGAGTGCCTCACCCCAATAGATTAGGAGATTTGTTGGATGCGCGAGAACTGGCAGAATGGCGGGCGTATTATCAACTCGAACCGTTGGGTGAAGTGAGGGCCGACATGAGGATGGCCCGCATCTGCCAGGTCTTGGCTAACACGCATAGTAGCGGAACAAGTTTCCATGAAAGCGATTTCATGTTTCAATTTGAACCGGAACGTCAGTCGGTGGAAGTTATGAAGAAAACCATGCTAACACTTGCCAAAAAGGAACCCGACTAATGGCGACGATTGCCGACCTCCAAGTAACCATCGGCGCAAACGTCGCGCCGTTGAATGCTGGTCTTCAACAGGCTGTTGCTCAGATTCAGCAGTTTCAGGGGAAGGCTGCCGCTGCTGGGACACAGCTTAACCAGGCTGCTTTTAATGCCGCTGGCGGCGTAAAACAGCTTGGCGGTGCATTTATTGGCGCGAACGGTCAACTGTATAATTTCAAAGCTGGCGCTAATGGAGTTGCAATTGCCGCTCAAAAAATGGGGGCGGGGTTTAATGCCGTTATTCCGGCGGTCAATGCGGTTGGTCCTGGATTAAATAATGTAGCTAATCGGTGCCAACAAGTTGCTTATAATTTTAAGTCAACTAGTATGGCGGCGAACCAGCTTCCTCCGGCATTAAATAAAACTGGAGCGGCGGCAATTGGGGCCGGGAATGGGTTACTAGCTTGTGGTAGGAATGCCAATCAAGTTGTAGCGGGACTTAATAGAGTGGGGGCAACTTCTCAATCTACTTCTGCTCAATTAGGAGGGCTTGCTGGTTCTTTTATGCGGTTTGCCCGTTACATGGTTGTTAGCACTGCTATATGGGAAACAATCCGAATCCCAAAATCATTGATTACAAATGCGATGGATTTTGAAAAGCAGATGGCCAATGTCGCCACGACGATTGACGATCTTGGGCGCAGGGGACCGGCAATTGAAGCCTTATCAAAAGGCATTATGAGCCTCAGCCGTGAACTGCCGATCACTCCAGAAAAATTAGGCGCCGCCTCTTATGAAATTTACTCGTCTGGTATTACCGATACAAATCAGGCTTTGAGTATTTTACGGGCGTCAACCAAACTTTCCATCGCCGGACTTGGTGAAATGACCGATACCACTAAAATGGTGGTTGCGGCAATCAATGCTTATGGAATATCGGCGGATGACGCGGCCAGAGTTTCCAATGTTATGTTTGAGCAAGTCCGGTTGGGTGTTTTGACAGTGGACGATCTTACCAGCCAATTTGGTCAGTGCGCCGCTCTCGCCCGCATTACCGGCGTCTCCTTCGAGGAGACATCGGCGATGGTTGCGGCGATGACTCTCGGTGGGATTTCAGCTACCCAAGCGCAACAATACCTTGGGCAGTCATTTATGCAAATCACCGGTACGTCCGGCAAATTCAAGTCGGCGCTGGAAAAAGCTGGTATCTCCATGAAGAAGTTCCAAAGTATGATTGAAACGGAGGGAATGGTTGAGTCGCTTAACAAGGTGCAGGCGGCGATGAAGTTGACCGACCAGGAATTTAACCAGTTATTTACCCGTAAGCAATCCAGAGCGGTAATGTCAATGCTTACAGCAAATGAAGAGGTCGAAGCGAAATACCGTGAATTAATGGAGTCCATGAAGAATAATAACTTGGATGATGCTATGGGTCCAGAATTGGAAACTGGTGCGATGAAGATAGAAGCAGTTAAGGCTGCTTGGGAGCGGCTTTCGATTGAGTTTGGTAAGTCAGGGGGATTGGATACTGCTAAGGTGAGCCTTATTGGATTGGCTGATTTTCTTGAAGGTATAACTTACGGAGGTGGTCAGGCACGGTCGGCTATGGCTGATGTTAATAGTGATCTTGGCACATTTCTCCGTCTTATGGAAAAAATAGGAGCGATTGGCCCACCGCCAATATTTCAATTTTTCAAAGCAATGCGCGATTTGGGGAATGGCCCTGATGTTACGTCACTTACTGGAAGTAAGCAAATTGAATCCGATCAATTGAAATCAATCAAGACATATCAAAAACAAATAGAGGATGAATCTCGCCTTCAGATACAGCATCTAAACAACCAAAGAAATGCTGGCGAGATTACGGATTATGAATACAGTAAGCAGATTGAGGATTATAATGGTTATATTACTGACACTAAGATTTTAGCAGTAAATGAAATGGCCGTTAAAATGACGGCTGACCGTGATAATCTTCAATTGTTAATAAATGGTGGGATCACAACGACGGCTCAGTTACGAAAGAATAAAGATTTGTCAAAGCAAGTTGGGAAAGAAACGATTGAATTTTGGGAGAAGGATTATGGCGGTGACTTAAAAAAGGTATTAAGTAGTATAAATGAAATGTTGCCTCAGTTGGTTTCTGACGCCGCTAAAGAAATGGAAAAGGCGACTGGTCAGTTTGCTAATATTAAAGCGCCTGATCTTCCGTTTGCATCAATCTTAAAAGCTGAGGACATAAAGAAGGGTCGGGTGGAATTGCATGAATCAATCACTACTATATCGCAAGAATTGGACCGCCTTGCCGAATTAGGCCGTGATAAATTTGGTAAGAAATTGGGGGAGGGCGTTGCCGGCCCTTCGATTGAAGACTTGACTGGAATACCAAGCAAAGCAGCGTTTGACGCTAAAATTAAGGAGTACGAGTCGTCGCTTGACCAACTTCAGTTGCTTCAATCAGTTGGCGGGGTGAAAAATCTTGACGCGGCCCGCACTCAAATTGAAGCGCAAATCGCTCCGCTGGAGGAGGGTCTGAAGAACTATGCCGGTGTGTGGGAAAAAGGCGGGGCCGAATTGGAGCGCGTTACGGGCGTAGATTCCACTGCGAAAGCTAAAGCCCGGCTTGCAGAGTTAAAATCAATGCTGGCTGAATTGAAACAATTGGAATCACAAGCGGATGTGCAAGGAAAGGCACCAGCAACGTCCCAAGCGTCAACTGCAATGGCGCAGGATGTTGTAACTCAAACACAGTCAACAATGAACCAAGCCGCAGGTATTATATCTGCCAGCGCTGGTCCGTGGTCATCAGCAATGATGGCGGCAACACAAGCAGCGATTGATCCAGTTAAACAAATGTCGGTTGAGCTTGTTGGCCGGTCCATTGTCCCTGATATGGTTAATGCTATCGGGGAGGAGTTTGGCCGTCTTACCGATCTGATGGTCACTCCCTTGGCTTCAGCCGCCGCGAGCGTTACCACGATTTTCTCAAGCTGGAAAGATTTGGTCAGCGGCGGCGAGGGTTTGGGCATGGATCAAATGGCCGCAAGTATGACTGCTGGTTGGACGGTGGTCGCGGCGGCGTCGGAGGCGGGTGTGTCTGCCATGACGGCCTCTACAACGGCCAAGATGGGGGAGATGTCCTCCGGGGTCCAAGGACAATTTCAATCAATGGCAAGTACGTCAACCAGTATCATCGCTCGAATGATGGGGAGTATGACGGCGGTCATGGCGGCAGGTTATGCAAGGATGCTTGCCTCTACTAGATCATGGGCCAGCCAAATGATTGCAATCTATGAGTCTGTTGATAATAGAGTCGTTCGTAATTCTATCATTCCAGACATGATGGACCGGATTTATTATGTCATGTCTGGTGGGTACAAGAAGGAATTGGACCTTACGGGTATGACGGTGGACCAACTGATTGCTAACTTCGAGCGGCTTGAGAAGGGCATGGGCGGATTTACCCGACAGGGTATTGACGATCTCCGGTTGTACCTGAAAGAAGTGCGAGACATCGGCGCTCCGTCCGGTCCTGGTTTGGCGGGGTTAAACGCAACGTCTCCATTGTTTGCGGTTGATCCTGAAATGGAAAAGTTAGCATCTGAAGGGAAACACATGCCGTTCGCTCCAGTTCCATCTAAAACTGGCAAAGGTCCAAGTGCTACGGCAACTCAACATTATGAGGCGCGGACGCATGACCGTGACATTGCTGACGCTCAGAAGACGGTGGATGCTTACCGTCATGTTAATGAGGAGTGGCTAAAAATCCAGACTAATGGCTTGGTTGGATTGGAGGCTACGTTTGCTAAGGAAAACTTGGACTACATGAAGCGGCTGAATGATTTCCAAGCAAACACCGCAATTCTTTTAGCGGCGGCGCAGGAGGATGAGAATCGAAAGGCGCAGATTCGGGAGAACGCTGCTATTTTTGAAAAGGGATTGTACGATGAACTCCAGCGAAATAAAAAGTTGGCGGCTGAAAACGAAGTGCAGGACCGTCTCTTGGAGGAAGATGCAAATTACCAGCATTGGGAGAAGATTCTGGCTGATACAACTGCATTTCATGATCTCGTTCGTGATAGTTATGAACAACTCGGACAAGGAATGTCATCGGCAATGGGGCAGTATTTTGCAGCAATGATGTTGGGAATGAAATCACGGAATAAAGATATACTTGCTGCGACTTATGAATTAATTGGATCACTGGCAGGCGCATTTGGAACTTATTATGTCACTAAAGGCGTGGCAATGGTTGCTGAACATGATCCTGCTGGATGGGCGGTTATTGCCGGCGGAGTGGCGTTAAAAACACTTGGTTCTTTGTTTGGTGGGATGGGAAAGAAAGTAAGTGGAAGTGGAAGCTCCGCCAGTGGAGGCGGAGGCGGAGGTGGGTACTCAACAACCCCGACTCCCGATGTTGGCGCTCAGAAAGAAGGCAAGTTTGGCGGCAAGGTCCAGTACGTTGTGGACGTGGGCCGGTTGGCGGACAAGGCCGGGATCATCAAAGACCTCGGCGAGTTCACGCGGGAATTGGTTTCCGAGTTCAATCAACTCCAAGGAATGGGAGTGGATATCCAGGTGAGATAATGGGTAAATCAAGAATCATGTGGGACAACGCCGTGGCTCGATCAACCATCGCAGCCTCATCTGAGGATGCAGGTTATCCGGTTTCCAACATTGCTACTTGGCGTGAGACTAGCATTTGGAAAGCGTCCGGCGCAAACTCCTATGAAATTGAATTTGAACTGGACGCTTCCGCCGGTGAGGGCATTACCTCCTTGTGTATTATGGCGCACAATCTCCATACTTGCGGGGCCAGGTACAAATTGGAAGGATCGAATGATGGAAGTTCAATTCCATCATGGAACTCCATTGTTGCTTATCAAACTCCAACTAATGATTACTGCCAAGCGCATCAGTTTAATTCCGTGAACTACCCGTTGCTGAAGTTGACCATTGATAACAACGGCGGTGGTAATTTTACTCCGCAGATCGGGATTGTGTTCATCGGGGAACATTTGGAAATCCCCCGCAATCCAGACCCAAACGGACTGGACCCTGATAGTTGTGAGGAGATTGGGGACACTCAGGTCAGCGAATCGGGACTGCTGTTGGGTGAATCCATTGCCTTTGTGAAACGGAACCCGTCGTTCAGTTACCCCTATCTCACGCCGGCATTTATTGCTGATGACTGGATTCCTTTCCGTCAGACCCATCGGGGTTTGCCTTTCTTTTGGATGTGGGACTCCGACATCCCGACTGAAACGTACTTTATGAAATTCAGCGGCAAAACCGTCACCCAACCGTACAATCAAGTGTTATTCCGCAGTTTGCAATTTTCATTAGAGGGGCGTAAAGAACAATGACTGTAATGGACGATAAACGCGCTGAAGTCTATCGCCAGCCCTGCTACCTTCTGGAACTGCACATGGATATGTGCACCAAACTCAATCCGTGCATCGGTTCCGGCGCGTCGTCCGACGCTTCCTCCGGCGGATTTCGGGAATGTAACGCTGTTGTTCCTTGTTACTACACCTGGTTTACTTGCCAAGACACTCCGAATTACACTAAAGGGACGCGGGTCTTTAAGTTTTGTAATCGAGAGGCGTACATCCCCGGCGCATACCCTTTAATGAAAAAGGAAGTCACCCATTTGCCGGTTAAGGTCAACGCCGAGAAATTCAAAACGGAAGTGGGTGAGCTTCGTTTGGACTTTGACGATTTTCCGTTGTCCAGTTACGATCTTGCCAACCCGGAAAAGAACATTGGGGATTATTCTCTCAATGAAGTTGATGGCGCCAGCTTTTGGGTAACGTGGAAAGCGCGGAACAAGAATTACACCATGCGGTTGGCAAAGTTCTATCGCGGGTTTGTGGACTTGGACCCCGATGATTTTGAATTGGAGTTCACCGGCGGGGTTTATGATATTGCCGTCAATCCCAAAGGCGCAAGGATTATGATTCGCAGCTTTTTGTGGGAAGCGTCGGATCGGAAGTTCCCCGGGCAGGTTTCAGACTTTATTGTTTTGAAAACAGCAATTACAGCCAATGCACTGTCTTTGATTATTGACGACGGATCGGAAACACTCGATGCCACATCTTTGTTTGATGTGGCGACCGTTAATCAGCCTCGAACTCTCAAAATTGAAGATGAGTATATCACTTACACAAGCTGTACGGCTGCCGCTGGCGGGACAACATTTTCTGGATTGGTCCGTGGAGCTTATGGCACTGATCCAGTGGCCCATGAGGCTGATGTAAACATTGCGCAGGTGACAGTTTACGCTGAGGACGACGGCGCTACTTGGACTGATTGCAGTCGGGTGTTGGCCGATCACTGCCTTATGGACCTGTTGATGTTTTATGCTAAAATTGGGATTGATTATATTAAGACTTACGACCACGATATTACTATTACGGATAATATTGACGACAACGACACCACCATCCCAGTAAGCAGCCTTGATTCTTTACCAGAGTATGGAATTATTCGCATTGGCGATGAGGCGATTTGGTTTCGAGCAACCTTGGCGGGCGATTTAATTAATTGCCGGCGGGGGCAGTATGGAACAACGGCAGCCGCGCATACTTCCGGCGATTCCGTGTTGGTGTTCGGCGTGACGGAAGCTCTTGGTCATTGGCATCCAGGGTTATCGTTTAAAGCCAGGTTCGAGAGCGAAAAGGATGTAGCTGGCCGGATTGAAACGTGGCGGGCGTGCGCGTTTGCCAACGTCTGGCCGGACACCGATGGTAAAATTAACGTCAGTCTCCAAGTCCCGCCGATTACAACCTATTCCAAAGTCATTACCGATGATGATATCGTCAAAGGAACAAAGACTTGGACTGGCAACGACAAAACCCGCAAATCACGCATTCAGGTGTGGTATCGTCCTTATAAACCCGATCCCAAAACGAGTGGCGAGGACAAACTCCAAGATGATTATTGGGGACTTGCTGGGTTCCGTGACGCTGAAGCTGAAAATGAAAACGTCTATGGTGACGTTCAGAAGCAGAATATTTATGGCGAGTGGCTTGATGACTCAGATGATGCCAAGTGGGTTGCCGATCATATTTATACCCGCGTCCACGAGGGGATTAATAAACTGGAGGCGTCATTGGAATTGAAAGACGATGATATCAGTTTGATGGACCTTCTCAAACTTAAAATTGCCGAGGACGCCGATGCCAGTGGAACGCTTAGAGAGGTCTTTTATATTTTAACGTCAAAAGTCAAGGACGGCTGGAGCCGGATCAAGTTAATTTTTGAACAGGCCGGATTTGGCGGCAACTTTAGATATGCTGCCATTGGGCCTCCCAATCCAACCTTGGCCCATGCAATTGATGAAAACGACGTGACAATTGATGTTGACATTAGTGGGACTTCAATGACGATTGACGACTTTGACAGCGGTGGGCACCCTCATCAGATTGAAATTGAAGAGGAGGAAATTACTTATACGACTGCTACTTTAATTGAGGAGTCGTCGAGTTGGACGATTGTCAGGTTGACGGGTGTGGATCGAACTTCGGCTGTCGCGGCATCCCATTCCGCTGGCGTCGAAGTTGTGTTACTATATAGCTCAGCCGCCGATGATTTTGCCCGGCGGTATGCTTGGATTGGTGATGCTTCTAATCTCCTAGACGGAGATGGAGATTTGGTCGCCGAAGAAAATGGGTATATGATATGGTAATGGGAGGGTGATGATGAAGTGGAGTAATAAAACCGGCTGGCAGCCGATTCGCCCGGAGGAAACAAAGAGTGGCCGGGTGATCGGGTACAGGCCGGTCCGCCCGTCGTTGGTATTTATTCTCCTGGTCTTGACCATGATTGCCTGCTGCTTGTCAATCCTCGATCAGTTAGATATCTTACGCCCGGAGATGTTGTTTGTTTTTGTCGGGGCGTGGTCCTCAATCGCGGCAAGCGAGACGGACGTAAACAGCCCGCTGAATCAGACCTTGATGGATAAAATACGGGAGAACTTGGATTATCTTCATGCCGTTGGAGGCAACATCATTCATTTTCATGGTTGGAATGGTGATGACGCTTATCCATACACTATTGTGCTTGAAGATACCATTGATTGGCGGTTTCGTTATATTCAAGTGCGTGGGCTTTTACTTGCTGGACACGAATCGGGAACGGATGGCTACACATTAGGAGACATTCTTGCCTATGATAAAAAAATACATTCTCAGATAGCAGCACACGGAACTCCTTCTTATAACGCTCCTGGTGCCGGATCGGGAATTACAAGTTATTGCTTGTTTGATGATTGGCTCTACTCGGCTGAAGGCGGGGCCGATTCGACGACAGAACCTTATCTAACCTATACATTCACTTTGATAAGTGGAGTAGCAGCCGTGGGAAGGATATGGATTGATAGTACCACTGGCGATCTGAAATTAACAATGGCGTCAGGGACAGGTAGTCCTTGGCGGGCATTAGCATACAACATCCTGGTTACTTATTCGGAGGCCCAGGAATAATTGGGGGTGTTTGATGAAACGAAAAGCTATCTTCATCGGGGCGTTAGTTGTCGCAATCTTGGCAATGATTGCGGCCTATCAACATGACACTCAAACAAAATCCAATACCGACATAAAATACCTTAATGGGTACGTCCCGGTGTTTAATTCGGTAGGGGACATCACCGGAAGCGGATTGACCCCCACGTTTATAAGGCGTGATAACGCAATCGGTTATTACCCCGACGTGCTTGATATAGATGCCGTTAACAAATTGATGTCTTTAATTTCAACGGCTGCCCCTCTTTACACAACCACTTACGTTCACTCTTATGATGATGTGGTTGGGGCAAGCGGCGATTGGGGTGATGTTGACTACGGGCTTTATGGGTTTAATACGATAGATGGTGGGTACCCCGGCGCAACAAGTATCCCCCCAGGGATTTGGCATTTCGATATCTGGGCCTACGCGAAACTGACTGGAACAACGCGGGGCGACTGTCGGCTTGTTTACAGCGTTTACTCACGCTCGACGATTGATGGGTCCACAACGGGATTATTTACATTTAACGGTGGTAATATTATTGCGGATGACTACGACTTCATGCAGAAGATGGATGATTCCTCACTACAATCGGGGTTTACTGTTGAACCTACAGACAGCATTATGATTAAAATTGGGGGACAGACTAATGGTGACACGGTAGATATTAAAATATCTCCGGGCGTTGCTTATAGCCAATCGCCCTCACAGATTTTAATCCCTCGTCCAACCGAATCTCTCCCTGGATTGTTGTGGTTTGATACGGTGGGAGACATTGCGGTGGGGACCGGACTTGGCGAGGCGGCCGGCCTATCGGTGGGGAGCACAGATGGATATGTTCTGACGATTAATTCCGGCGCGACATTGGGCATTGGTTGGGATCAACAGGACCACGGCGGCTTGGTGGGACTCGGCGATGATGACCACTCCATATATCATACCGACGCACGCGGCGACGCCCGCTATCGTAAGTTAATTGTCTATGAGACTGACTTCTTGGGGGTTACGGCTGGGGGCATCTCACCTTTTTCAAGCGCTGCAATTGCCTCCGGCACAATGGTTGTTGCTGCAGGTAATGTAGATCATCCGGGTGTTATATCACTGAGAAGCACCACGGGAAACAATTCTGGTTATTATATTGCCACTACATCAGTCGCTTTTATTGTTGGTGGTTCTGAAAAAATAACGTTTATTTTCAAGGCTACCAATGGAGCATCCGGTAACAGCCGCTGGCGGGCAGGCTGGCAAGATGGGGTCGCTGTATCTGATCCAAGTAACGGTATCTGGCTTTACTTTGACCAGGGCGCGGGCACCATCGCGGGCAAGGCCCAGAACGGCGGGGGCGGGGTCCAGACCACCGCGACCGCCTACACCTACGCGGACGCGACCTGGTATCGCGGCGAGATTGTTATCAACGCCGCCAAAGATACCATAACCTATACGATCTATTCGGCGGCCGGCGCGTCTCTTTGGACCTCGACATTAACGACCTTCCCCGCCGCGACAGTGTTTTCCGGCGTGGTTGCTTGGAACACCGCCCCTGTTGCCGCTCGAATTATCGTTGACTGCGATTATTTGAATTATACAATCGAAAGGACTTTAACGAGGTAATAAATGACCAATGAACAAATAAGTTTTCGTGATTTTCTCGACAGCAAAGTGATCGAGCTGCGCGACTACTTCAACGTTAGATTCGAGGCGGCGGACCGCGCCCGCGACGTGGCCCTGGTCGCAATGGAAAAAAGACTTGACGGCATGAACGAGTTCCGGGAAGCGCTCAAGGACCAGTCGGTAAGGTTCATTACCCGCGATGAGGTTGAAGGTCGGATTTCCCGGATGGACGCGACCATCAAATCCCTTGAACTATCGAAGGCACAACTCGAAGGGAAAGCCAATCAGTCGGCGCTCAACTCAACTTTGTTTATCTCCGTCATCGGGTTGGCATTAAGCGTCGTCAATTTAATTTTGGTCTTATGGCGCGGATAGTCAGTAAATAATAAAGGAGACTTTGATGACTACTACATTAATAAGTATAGCGTCGGCGGTCGGCGTCGGGCTGATTGGCGTGGTGTGGGCGATGCTTAATTTCCGCTTGAAAAAAACGGACGACACGAAGGTTGATAAGGCATGGTGTAAACCGACCCATGATGCGCTGTATCACGATATTGCCGACATTAAAATAAACCAAAAAGAGATGAAGGACAAACAGGTTAGTATAGAAATCAAGCAGGAATTGATGTTTCAATCCTTGGGTCGGGTTGAGAAATACCTGGAAACAATGAACGGAAATTCCAAGTCCCATACCGATGGATTATTAAAAACAAGGATTGATGATTGATATGTATTACAGAATAATGACCGTACCGGACGCCTGGCTTGACTTTTGTTACGAGGCAATGATCGAATGCCGACTGATGATGGTCTGGGGTCAGGCGTAGTGCGGGAATAGGAGGTCGTTATGAAAAAATTCTCATTGGTTTTTTTCGGATTTCTGATTGTCGCGGGCGGGTGCTCGCTGGTCAAGCAGGTGGGCCTGGACGACACCCGCGAACGGATCGAGGGCTTGGAGGCCAGCAACCGCGCCCAACAAAACGAAATCGAATTTCTACACGAGCGGGTCAAGACCCTCGAAGAGCAATGCGCGCCTCCGCCCGCGCCCGACCCCGCACGGGATGATCTGTCCATCAAGGATCAAATCCGGGCCATTGCCAAAGAGGAAGGATATAATAAGCCGGATACGCTGATCGCCCTCGCCCGCTGTGAATCTTCCCTCAATCCCAATGCCGTTAATGACAACCGGCGGGAGTCATCTTATGGGCTATATCAAATCAACTTGGACGCGCATCCGACCGTAACGAAGGCCCAGGCCCGCGACGTGGACTTTTCAACCCGGTGGACTATCAACCAACTGAAGGCGGGGAATGGCCGGATTTGGACGTGTTGGAAAAAAATTCACGGGCACAAATCGAAAAAGCATAGGAGGCCAAGATGATTTGGATATTGTTCGTAACTAGCGGAAGAGAAAAGGAGGTGTAGAATGGTTGAAGAACAACGCTGTCGAATTGTTGGGACGGACCCTAAATATAGTGGGGTCGTTTGCGTTAAGGTGCCTGATATTTACAAGGCAACGCACTATCTCCCCGACTACATGGCTAAATTGGTTCGTCCGGCGGCGGAGTCGTTGGACAAAGCAATCATTGAGATAACGCAAGCAGGCGGGACTTTGTTTATCAGTGATATGTTTCGGAGTACGGAGGCCCAACGACGCGCCTACCTTGATTGGAAGACCGGGCGGAAGTCAGCGTACTCCCCGCCTCCAGGCGGGTCAATGCACGAGGCTGCCAGGGCAATTGACATTGACGTTGGCAATACGATAATTGGATTGGCTAGGACTAAGGCCATTCTAAAAAAGCATGGTTGGATTGGGATTGCCGCGAGAGGCAGCGAGTGTTGGCACCATGATTGGCGGGGGGATGATGGGCAGGCAGCTTACTCCAAAGGCGGGTACAAAGCGATGGCTCGGTTTTGTATTAATGCTATTAACAATAAAACCGGCGAGGCTGAAAATCTTGCGGAGGAAGCGAAGGTAAAGTGGATTCAAACGGCGCTCAACAAAATTCAGAATGCTGGATTGATGGTTGATGGCGATTACGGGAGTTTAACAAAGGCTGCTGTGGTTCAATTTCAAGGAGGGCATGGTTTGGTCCCCGATGGGATTGTTGGACCGATCACCGAACGTGTTCTCAAAATTGCTGATGGTGGGTACTAACCAAAGGAGGAATGAAATGTTTTGGAAAAAGTTCAAAGTGGTTTTAAGCGTGGTAATTTTATTGCTAATTATTCAATCGGCTGTTGCCACTGCAACCTATTTTTACCACATTCGTTGTAAAACGCTCCAAGCGGACACGTCAATTACAACCGATGATCTCAACATCCATAATGACTTTACATTTAGGGATTCTACCAATCGTCCACGTCAAGTTCTTAAAGTTACAACTACTATTGTGGTAACCGGAGCAACAACGGCGGAAGTGGTTGGGTCAACTGTTGAACTTCCTGCTGGAATGATGGACGATGAGGAAGCGGTTGAACTTGTATGTTACGGGGGATTAATTGGTGAAGCCAATGTTAAAACAGCATCACTATACGTTGGTAACACTATTAACGCCTCCATTGTATTTAATAGTGATAACAAAGGGTCAGTGAAATGGCATTATTTGTTAATTGAAGTTGGTGATGAGGCAAACCAAAGTGGCTTTGGCGATGCCCAAGTTGCTGAAGGGACTACTCTTGCTCATTTAGGTAATGCCGTTCAAACAACTGTGGACATGAGTAATGACGTGATGTTGTCCGTAAAGATTTCGACTGATGACGCCGCAGACGAGTTTTATCTTTACGGGTGTGGTTGGGAATATTGGCCGTAAGGTTAAAATTATTAAGGAGGATGAAGATCATGAAAAGTCGAATTGGAAAGGTGTTTGGAATCGTAGTTCTATTACTCATTACCAGCGTGGCTGTATTTGCCGGGGGAGAGTTTGTCCCCCAAATAAACGCCCGCCAGTTAAAGGTGAAGGATAAAGCAACCTTTGATGGGGCGGCGGTTTCCTTCACAAATGCAACTGTAACTGGATTTGAGGTCTCAAGTCTTGAAGGTGACTCCCTTGTTGTTGATGGAGAAACCTTAACGACAACCATCAGTGAACTGAACCAGTTGGATGGACTGACCGGTTTGTCGGCGACCGAACTAAACCAGTTGGATGGACTGACCGGCGTCAGTGGATCAGAATTAAGTCATTTGTCCTATGGACTTGGCGTCGGCGCTACGACTTCCGCTGGATTTACTCTGGCCGACGGCGCGACGCTTATCTACGGGTATACCATACCTGCTAGCACTATTGGCGCTCGTGATTCTCTCGACGTTAAGTGTTATGGATTGACGGCAGGGGCAAACGAGTCTGTTACCGCTTCCATCTCCCTTGCGGGATCAACCGTTTGCCAGCCGGTGTCTGTTAATACCACCGCTGGCGTTTGGGAGATTGCGGGGAACATTCTTTTTACCAGCGCGACGGCGCAGAAAGCAGGGTGTTCTTTCCATACCAATGGCGATGCATCACCTAATATTGCTTATGGAACCGGGGTGCTTAATGCGGCAAATGCGTTGAAACTGAGGGTGCGGATTGCATCAGGTCATGGATCGGATACCGTGACTGCATATTACTGCACCGTTACGCATACAAAGAGTCCGTAAAAGGAGGTGGTTCATGGACAAAATTTTAGCAGTGTGGGCTTGGCTTACCAATTCTGAAAATCAGAAGGCTATATTGGGCCTGCTGGCATTTGCTGGCTTGGTAAGTACAGCCCTGACAGCTTTGATTTTCAAAATTGTAGGGGACTACAAAGCAGCTAAGCAAGCGCTTACGGCGCTAACCTCTGCGGTTGAGCAGGTGGAAATTAAAGAAAAAGCCGGGATTATTTCCAATCCTCCTGCTGCCAAGTCAATCAAACGAGATTTGAGAGACGACACATCCCTAACAACCAAAGCCCGGAAGGAATTTGAAGATTCGGTGGACAAGTCCAAGGAGAAGTTTCTTGACCTTAAAAATCGGATGAAAGGAAGGTGACTCATGGCGGACAATAAAGCAGCGTTGGAGTTTTTAGCGCAGGTGAAGGAATCCATCAAAGTGTGGTTCCGAGGCAACGCCGTATTTTTGATGGCGTTAAAGAAGGGGGAGGACAGTTCCATTCTTAAGCCTGACGACCCCCTGTTTGTTCAGTCGTGCTACCAAGCTGGTATACTGTTGAAGCCGATTATGGATGAAGTTGGTCCGGCGGCGGCGGCAATGATTATCAGTTGGGTCTTGGCGGAACTGAAAGAGATATTTAAGCAACCGAAAACTTGATCGGGGTTTGGTGACTCCTTTTACCCGATCAGTGGGTCCAAGGGCCGTTTTTGTTCTGGAGGACGGTCCCTTGGACCCTTTTGTTGACTTAAAATACCCCGCCAGACGAACGGAGAGGCCCCAGGAACGACGTTTATTGGTTATCCTCCCATCCACGTTTTGATGTCATCTAAGTCCTTTTTACTGAAAGTGTCGGGGTCGCCGGGGGCAGTGCCAACATCCGTTGTAATCCCGTACATTTCCAGCATCCCTTGCAATTGTCTGGCCTGTCGTTGAGCTTGTAATTCATCATCATAAACCACCAGAGCTTTGGTAAAGCTATCTACTAACCTATGGACTTGCTGCTTGGTGTACTGAATCCCAAAGGTTGCGACCGCCCCCGGTCCAATCCTCCAGGCGTCAAAGATACCCTCGACAATTACTACTCGCTCGTTGTCATTGCACTGATCCAATCCATAGAGTGTGAATTTGTGGTCCAAGAGTTCCCTTTGTTTGGGGCAGGCAAGATATCGCAGTCTGGCTTTGCCTGTAATGTCTCTCGCTTGGAAACTGACGATTTTATTATCAAGGATGATCGGGACCACCAGTCTAAATTTGTAATCAATTCCATCCAGGACGGCTACCGGCCCGGTCCCCATTACCTGCCATACCCTCTCTACTTCCGCCGGTTTGTAATTCCTTTTGACCAGATATTTCTCGTGGGCTTTGGCAATCTGGCCGGTCCCCGAAGGGAACTTAAAGGCATAACGCCTGACTTCAATTTTAACTGGTTTGACCGGCCTTCGAGTTTGGTAACTTCCAATGATGGACCTGACGGCGGAAGCGGTCATTCCGGTCTGGCGTGAGAGAGTGAAGATCACCGGGTGCGGTCCGCAACGCCAGCAGTTAAAATAACCGAACGCCTGGTTGAACCCCAGGTGGTCCCCGACTCTGCCCGAGCAGTATGGGCATTGGGTCTGGACCCATCCTGGCCGAGTGTGTTCCGTCCCCTCGACGAAATAAGGGATGTGATGGTCACGGTAGAATTTTATAATGTTGATTTGCATCGGTTCGTTTGCCTGTTTTGGTTTTCTTTCAAACCGTGACTCGCTTAAATCATGTGGGTTTCTTCCGGTTGATAACTCGCTTGATGCGCCTGGGTTTCTTATTGCCCATGACTCGCTTAGGGCAAATGGGTTTCTTCCCTTCATTGACTCGCTTCATGCGGCTGGGTTTCTTAGCGCCCATGACTCGCTTGTTGATAATGGGTTTCTTCTGGACTGTGACTCGCTCGCGGCTGATGGGTTACTTTTGTGGGTTAGCTTGCTCGTCCTCCTTTACCATACTGCCAAGAATTACAAGGTAGTTGATGGCGTCAATGATCCTCCCCCTGATCCCCTCACTCTCCAGTTTGCCGGTTGCAATGAAAGTTTCAATGGCGGTGAGATGCTTATAGAAGTACACAAACCAGATGTCGTACTTCGTGATCGGTCTTGCGTCGGTTGACAAACGCTCCGCCGCCAATTTGAAATTGGAGTTCACGTCAGCGTTAGGTTTGTTCTCGCTATAGTCCGATCCCTTGCGTTTGGCAATTGCCAAACATTCGTCAAACAACCCCCTGAAAAAAACTTCACGGTCGCTCGCGTTCATTCGTAATCCTCCTCTTTCGGATTGTTCAGGTTGATTACCAACACTCCAGCCTCTTTAAGCATTTCGCGGGAGCGGTCGTAATGGTCTCTGTTAAGCAAGCTGCTCCCATCCTGGATGTTGAGAAGCGGCTTGTAACAAACCCCAATGATCCCCGATTGAATAATTGCGCGGGCGCAATCGTTACACGGGAGCCATTGGGTGAACAGAATGCACCCCTTGAGGGGTATTCCACAGCGGGCGGCGTTGTAGATGGCATTTCTTTCCGCGTGTTCGGTCCAATTGTATTTTTCCGGGCGCTGGTGCCTGCTTTCGTCAGTGTCACTTACCTTTCGCGGGAAGCCATTATATCCGGTGGACCGGATTTCGTGGTCGGGTCCGACGATCACCGCTCCAATTTTCACGGAACGGTCCTTGGACTTTTGGGCGACGGCCTGAACAATCTCCATGTAATAATCATCCCATGAAATGCTCATTTCTTTTCTCCTTTGAACGGGTTGTTGTACTGTTCTAATATTTTTGCCAACGCATCCACACAACTGGTGCATCGCGTTTCCGGTTCACCTGGTTGACTCTCGAAACAGGTTACTCCCCGGAGCGCCTTGATGATTAACTTAAGCGACACATCGCTTTCGAGCGCCCGTGTAATTACTGAGGCTAGTGACGACGCCAAGGCAGCCTGACAACCTCCGGCTTTTCCAATGGTGATGAACACGGCCTTGGGCTTGTCATTATCGTCAATCACCACTCGCAGATAGACGTTGCCACAGCCCATTTTGACTCGGTGGGTTACGCTTGGCGCTCCTTTATCCATTGTTTGTTCTCCTTTCAATACGATTATGAAAAATGGGTTTCTTCCGGACCGTGACTCGCTTGGTGTCATTGGGTTTCTTGCTGGCAATGACTCGCTTATCCACTTTGGGTTTCTTGCACAGCGTGACTCGCTTCCTATCATTGGGTTTCTTGCTGGCATTGACTCGCTTCCGATCTGTGGGTTTCTTTCGGGATTTGACTCGCTTAGCCCCTTTGGGTTTCTTTTGCGATGTGGCTCATTCTCCGGTTAGTATTCCCAACCCCGCTCCTCCGGGGCGATTGTCCGATGCCCCTTCCCCAAAACAGACTCGGCGTACAATGGAGACGTGTCCAGTCCCGCCAACGTCCGTCCAAC
>Ga0105093_10000125_pt1 | contig 28321 bp, 32 predicted proteins | sample PPLLak3March2015_2_FD_79111 | JGI IMG/M metagenome (GOLD analysis project Ga0105093, IMG submission 79111) | Freshwater sediment microbial communities from Prairie Pothole Lake near Jamestown, North Dakota, USA - PPLs Lake P8 Core (3) Depth... | ecosystem: Environmental > Aquatic > Freshwater >... | reverse complement strand
CACGGACGCTCCGAATTCTTCGGTCTGAACGCGCTTGACATTGACTTTGGTTACGGTGTCGATGCCCAGCGGAAGCTTGAAATTCAATCCTGGCTGGGTGGTTTCGATATAGCGTCCGAAGCGCTGCACGATGCCGACTTCATCCTGATTGACCGTGTAGAAGGCCGTCAGCCCAATCAAAGCAAGCACTATGATTCCCAGGGCTATCGGTCCGCCAGGGAGTCTGAATTTTTTGAACTGCTTGACCATTTCATCCACCTGGGGGGGGATGCCGCCCGGGCCGCGCTGCTGCTGTTTCAGTTTTTCCCAATCCCAACTCATCCCGAATTCCTTTATTGAGTGGTCGTTGATTTGAGCCGCCCAGAGCGACCGTGGCCTCTAAAAAGCTTCACCCCCCGCTTGGCTCCCGCGGTTGTTATGAGCTTCCTGACATACGGAAAACGCATCAATTCGACAGATTGTTCAGTATCAGGGGTCAACTCCCTCTGACAGCGCATGTTTCTATCTGCATACTTGTTAAGTTACCCTCCGCAGCAAGTCAAGTGAAAAGCAACATCTCCAATTCGCACCGCGCCCGGATCGCGTCCGTATCCATCAGTTTTTCTTGACAGTCCTTCCCGTTGCTGGCTTAATGCATCATAGGCTTAAAGAATGAATGATGGATAAGAAATCCGAAGACGCCACCCATATCGGCGGAATTCTTCCCGGCTTGCTGCAGCGCTATCGGCCTGAAACGGAGCAAGGTATGCTGCGAGTCTGGCGGGTATGGGATCGGGTTGTCGGGGAGGACATCGCGCGCAACGCGCGGCCTGCAGCATTCAAAGGTTCTCTTTTGCTGGTTTACGTCACCAGTTCCGCTTGGCTCCACCATTTGCAGTTTCGAAGGAAAGAGATCGTAAGTCGCCTGAATGACGATTTGGGACAGCCGCTCGTCAAGGACCTCAAACTTAAGGTCGGTGCGTTCTGAAGAGATGAGTCCCCCTGCATGCCCAAACGGGCCCCCGATGCCTGCGGAATCGATCGAGTCCGGCCTGGAGCCTTTGACCACGGACGCTTTTTACGGCGGAGGGGTCTGCTTACGACAGCACCGCCGCGGTTATCGCTTTTCGATCGACGCGGTGATTCTGGCGGGTTGCCTGCACCCCCGACCGGGTGAGACGATCGTTGATCTCGGAACCGGGTGCGGCATCATCCCCATCCTCCTGGCGTTCCGCCGGCCCGACGTGCGGGTCTGGGGAGTCGAGGTGCAGGAGACGCTAGCGGCGCTGGCCGTCGAAAATGTCCGCGCCAACGGGATGGAATCCCGAGTGACCATCCTGGGGGCCGACCTGCGGGAAATTGGGACCGGTGCCTTCGGGGGCCCGGTGGATTGGGTCGTTTCCAATCCGCCCTATCGGCGCAACCGGTCCGGTCGGATCAACCCCAATACCCAACGGGCGCTGGCCCGCCATGAAATTGCCATGACCCTTGCGGACCTCGTTGGCTCGGCGCGGCGGCTGCTTAAGACCGGCGGGCGATTGGCGGCGATCTACTCCGCCGAACGCGTTGCGGAACTGGCTTTCCAGATGCGGTCGGAGCATATTGAGCCGAAGTCCCTGCGAAGCATCCATTCGGACCGGCAATCAAACGCGCGCCTGATCCTGGTAGAGGGCATCAAGAACGGCCGGCCGGGAGCGGTCGTCCCACCGCCCCTCATCATCTACGACGAAAACGGAAATTACTCGAAAGAAACCCGGGGGCTGTTTTCGCCTTGAAACCATCCTGAGCGGAATAGGGCGACGATTCGTTGCGCCAGCCTGGAGGCCTTTTCGGCGTAATTGACAAGTTTCTGCTTAAACGATATAAAACCAATTTACCGCTCGCTGAGGCATGGCCCCGGAGAGGTGGCCGAGTGGCTGAAGGCGCCGCTCTCGAAAAGCGGTATCCTGTCAAAAACGGGATCGTGGGTTCAAATCCCACCCTCTCCGCCAGTTCCGCCCGCCCGGTGGTGACTGCCGAGGCAAGCGGATGGAGACGAGATGCTGATAGAAGACCCCGCTCCGAAAATGGAAACGGGTGCGACGGGCAGAGGAGCTGCACCCGATTTGCACCGCGTGGCAGAATTGCGGAGAGATGTCCGAGCTGGCCGAAGGAACACGACTGGAAATCGTGTGTGCTGCTAACACCGGCACCGTGGGTTCGAACCCCACTCTCTCCGCCACCATTTTTTGTGGCCTCTTTGCGGGGTTGCGTCGCACTTCGGAAATCCTGCTGTCTGGACTCATCCACGTGAAATCCGGCATCCTTTGATATGTCCTATCTCGTATTAGCTCGAAAATACCGACCGCAGAGCTTTGCGGACGTTCTCGAGCAGGAACACATCACCCGCACCCTCGGCAACGCGATTGCCGCCGGGCGGGTGGCGCATGCGCTCCTTTTCGCCGGTCCGCGGGGAACGGGCAAGACCACCGTTGCGCGCATTCTGGCCAAGGCGTTGAATTGCCGGGCGGAGTCCTCGGCCGCTCCCTGCAACCAATGCCGCTCGTGCCTGGACATTACCGCCGGGCATGCAGTGGACGTCTACGAAATTGACGGTGCTTCCAACAACAGCGTGGATCAGATTCGAGAGCTGCGGGAGAACGTCAAATACATGCCCGCCCACAGCCCGTACAAGATCTACATCATCGACGAAGTGCACATGCTCAGTACGCCGGCCTTCAATGCGTTGTTGAAGACCTTGGAAGAGCCGCCCGCCCATGTGATCTTCATGTTCGCCACCACCGAACCGCACAAAATCCCGATCACCATCCTGTCGCGCTGCCAGCGCTTCGATTTCCGACGTGTACGGGTATCCGCCATCGCTGGCTATCTGGCGACGATCTGCCAACGGGAGGGGATCGATGTCGGTGCGCAGAGCCTGGATCTGATCGCTCGGGAATCCGGCGGCAGCGTCCGCGACAGCCTCAGTCTGCTCGACCAGGTCATCGCTTGCGGGCAGAAAACGATTCCGCATGCCCAAATCCTGGACACGTTGGGGGTCGTCGACCGCAGCCAGCTGCGTCAGCTGGCGGGCGCCCTGTTGGGAGGTGAACCGGCCCCGTTCCTGGCCGGCCTTGATGAGCTCTTCGACCGCGGCCACGACATCAAGCGGCTGTTTTCGGATCTGCTTGAGTACTTTCGAGATCTGTGGGTGATTCAGAGCAGCTCGGAGCCGCGCAAAGCGGTCGATCTTCCGGCCGACGAAATCGATGCGCTGCAGGGCCAGATCCGACAGGTGCCGAGCGCCACTCTTCAACAGGTTCTGGATATTCTCTATCGGGAGGAAGCCACTGTTCGGCTATCTCCGCAACCCAAGCTGGCATTGGAGATGGCGTTTTTCCGAACGCTGCACACTCGGGCGGCCCTCTCCATCGACACGCTCATCCGCAAGGTGGAGGATTTGCGACAGGAGATCGGCGGATCCGGCATCGATCCGCCGCCGCCCGGTCGTAGAACCCATCGCCCGGAGGCGAGGCGGTCGGTAGAATCCTCCCACCGGTCCGGCGAGGGGTCGCCGCCCGATGCGCCGCTGCCGGCGGCAGAGATAATCCCGGACCGGGGAAGCCTCGGTCCGGTTGCGGATTCCCAGAACCAGCTCGCAGCGGCCTGGCAAGGCATTGTCCAGACCGTTTCCGGGAGCTACCCCAGCCTGGGCGCCAATCTCAAAAAATGCTGTCTTCGCCGCGCAGATTCCAATGGGGTGGAGATCGTCGCGCCGGCCAGCCAATTCGTCAGTTCCATGCTGCTGCGTGAAAAAAACTTAGCGCTACTGAAGAAGGTTTGCGCGGACGTGTTCGGGGGCCGGCCGGATGTGATCGTGACTGCCGGCGACGAATGTGGGGCGTCATCGGCCAAGCGGCGTGATCGCGACCATACCCGGGTCAAAGAGGCGCTCAACCATCCCGTGGTGGCCGATGCCATCGAAATCTTCAACGGCAAGCTCGTCGATGTGCAGATCCGACAGGAGGTAGACAAATGAAGGGCATGGGCCAAATGATGAAGCAGGCGCAGCAGCTCCAGGCGCGCATGCTCAAGATCCAGGCCGAACTGGCTGAACGGACGGTGGCGTCCGCTGTCGGCGGCGGTATGATCAAGGTGGTGGCCAATGGTCGGCAGCAGGTCGTGTCGATTCAGATCGAGAGGGAAGTCGTCAATCCCGAGGATGTGGAGATGCTGCAAGACTTGATCCTGGCCGCCGTCAACGACGCGCTGACGAAGTCTCAGGAAATGGTCGCCTCAGAAATGGGAAAACTCACCGGCGGTTTGAATCTGCCAGGACTGATGTGACCGCATGAGCATCTATCCCGCCCCCATCCGCCAGTTGATCAAACACATGGCGCGGCTTCCCGGGATCGGGGAGAAGACCGCTGAGCGTCTGGCGCTCCATCTTCTTTACACGACGGATTATTTCGTCGAAGAATTGGGCCGCAGCATCCTCGATGTCAAGCGCAAGGTCCGGCTTTGTTCGCGCTGTTTTTCGCTGGCCGACGGAGACCTATGCGCCATCTGCAGCAATCCGGCCCGTGATGGTTCGGTGGTGTGCGTCGTCGAGCAGCCGGGCGACATGGTCGCATTGGAGAAATCCGGCGCGTTCAAAGGCCACTATCACGTGCTGTCCGGGGTGCTGTCGCCAATGAATGGGGTGGGACCCGACGACCTTCGCATCCGAGAGCTGCTTCAGAAAGTCGCTGCCGGCGGGGTTCGGGAAGTCGTGCTGGCCACCGGCACCAGCGTCGAAGGTGAAGCTACCGCTGCCTACATCGCCAGTCAATTGGGCGGCCTGCCGGTAACCGTGACCCGCATCGCCGCGGGGGTCCCCATGGGCGGCGATCTGAAATACGTGGACCAAGTGACCCTCAAGAAAGCCATGGAATCGCGCCGTGCCGTCCTCTATCCTAACCCCGGATGACTTGTTCCGCTGCACGCGCTGTGGCGATTGCTGTCGAGGCTTCGGCGGGACTTACGTCAGCCGTCAAGACATTGAGGCCATCGCTTGGTTTCTTGCAACCGAACCTTCCGGCCTGATCGATCGCTGCTGCCATCGCTCCGGGGGCCGTTACCTGCTGGCACAGCGGGCGGACGGGTATTGCATCTTCTGGGATCAGACCTGTACCATTCACCCGGTAAAACCCCGTATGTGCCGCCGTTGGCCGTTTATCGAAAGCGTGCTGGCGGATGCTTCCAATTGGACGATCATGGCGGCCCTCTGTCCCGGCATGCGCACCGATGTGCCGCTCGATTACATACGGGGCTGCGTCCAGCGGGTCTTGGCCGCCGAGGCATCGAACCCGAAGCGATAATGCCTGCCGTCGATCCGAGCCTGCCGTCTGTCGGACGGCGCGGAGCGCTATGAAGAATCGCTGCATTACGGGGTGGCCATGATCGGAGTCATTGATGCCGGAGTCGGGGGGCTGCGAGTCGTCGCTGAGCTGATGAAGCGGCTTCCCCACGAGGATATTGTCTACTACGCGGATACGCTCCGCGCGCCCTATGGCAACCGGAGTGCAGAAGCGATCGTGGGCGGGTCGCTCGATGCTGCGGAACGAGTGTGGCGCAGCGGCGCTCGGGTCCTGGTGGCGGCCAGCCACACGATATCCGTTGTAGCGTTCGACGCGTTGTCGCGTCGCTTCGGCGATGCACTTTTCGATGTGGCGACGACGGCCGCGCAGGTAGCCGTAGAAAAGTCGCACCGCAAGCGCATCGGATTGGTGACCTCCCGCGCAACGGCCGAAAGCCGGCGTTATGAAGAATGGATCCGCGAGCGGTGCCCCCAGGCGGACATTTTCGTGGCGGTCTGCCCTCTGTGGGTGCCCCTGGTTGAAGAAGGATGGCAGAAGCGGCGCGAAACCGCCTTGATCGTCAAACGCGGCGTTCGGGGAATAAAGCTGCGCCAGCTGGATGCGCTTATTCTCGGGAGCAATACGTTCGCTGCGCTGCGGCCGGTGATTCAACGTAAGGTCGGACCCCAGGTGGTTCTGGTGGAAGCCTCCGCCCGGCTGGCTTCCCGGGTGGCCGAGCATTTCCAGAATCAGGAGCCTCCGCCGGGTTCCGAGCGCGGCGGGCGGAGGGTGCAATTATTGGTTTCAGATCTCACGCCCCAGGTGGCGCAGGCTGCCCGGCTATTCCTGGGCTCCAATGTGAAATTGGAGCGGGCGCTATGACCGGCCGGTGTCCGAGCAGCGGGCGATCTCTTCAGACGGCTGCTGCGAGGGGCTGACGACTCACGGGTATTACCCTATGACCGAAGAACGCTCTGTTCCGACCCAACGGAGTTCGAAGCCGGCGGACTGCTGCGACGAATGCCGGCGATTGGAATCGTTGCTGCGCAAGGCCGAACTGGCTCTGGACGACGCTGAGCGGCAGCTGCAGCAAGCCCAGAAGATGGAGACTCTCGGAACCCTCGTGGCCGGTGTGGCGCACGAGATCAACAATCCGCTCAATCTCATTCTCTACAATTTGCCGCTGCTGCAAAAAACCTGGGCCGATCTGCTTCCGGTGTTGACCGCCCACCGCCGCCATGAGCCCGGGAGAAAATTCGGCGGATTCACGTATGATTTCCTCCAGGAGCACCTGCCGCAGCTGATTGCCGATATGGGAATGGCCGCTCAGCGGATGGCCAAAATCGTCTCCGATCTTAAAAACTTTTCGCGTCAGTCCAACATCTCGGATCAGAGCCCGCTCAATGTCAACGCCGCGGTCCGCAATGCCTTGCGCTTATCCCAGAGCACCCTGCGCAAGGCCGGAGTGGCCGTCCATCTGGGGCTTGCGGAGAATCTGCCCGAGATCAAGGGCAATCTGCACAACCTCGAGCAGGTGGTATTGAATCTGGTGATCAATGCGGCTCAGGCCATGGACCGCGCGGATGGTGAAATCTCCATCCGTACGGGCGTGGCCTTCAATGACGGGCGGGTGTGGGTCCAGATCTCGGATAACGGGCGAGGCGTCTCTCCTACGATCGCTGACCGCATATTTCTGCCCTTCGTCAGCGATAAACAAGCCCAGGGAGGGACCGGGCTCGGGCTGTCGGTGACGTACAGCTTGGTCAAGGCCCACGGCGGGGACATCGATTTTGAGAATCGGCCGGGCGGCGGCACGATTTTCACCGTTCGGCTGCCGAGCCTGTTGAAGCACCAAGCCGCCAAGATCCTCGTGGTGGACGACGACCCGATGGTACGGCAGATCCTGATGGAAGCGTTAGCCCTGCCTCGCGCGTATCTATTGGAGGAAGCCGCCAATGGAATTGAAGCCTCCATCCGGCTGGGGACCTACCGACCCGACCTGCTCATACTGGATGTGTTCATGCCGGAAATGGACGGACTGGAGGTCTGCCGGAACATCAAGACCGAACCCGCTCTGGGCGGAATCAAGGTGATCATCACGACCGGCCATCCGGGCCATCCCAAGCTGGACGAACTATCGGCGCTCGGATTCAGCTGCGTGTTGGCAAAGCCTTTCGACATTCCTCTGTTGCTGCAGACCGTTCAAACTCTGCTGGAGCAGCCCTGATGGGCGCCCGAATCGTCGGCCGAGCTAGTGGCTTCCTGCGCTGCCGAATCGACGCCCCGCCGTCCGGCGGCGGGGCGTTTCCCGGGGGCGGATCTAGTAATTTCCTTGAGATAGGAAAACAGCCTTGAAGTACTCACGGTTCAGGCGCGCGATGTTGATGATGGAGATCTCCTTCGGGCAGGTTTTTTCGCATTCGCGGTGATTGGAGCAATTGCCAAAACCGCAGGCATCCATGGCTCGTACCATGCTGAGGGCCCGCCGGGCGGCCTCCGGGCGGCCGTGCGGCAGCAAGGCCAGCTGGGAGACCTTGGCACTCACGAAGAGCATGGCCGAGGCATTCGGGCACGAAGCGACGCAGGCCCCGCACCCGATGCAGGCGGCGGCATCCATAGCCCGCTCGGCGCGATCCTGCGGGACCGGCAGGGTGTTGGCTTCGGGTGCGCTGCCGGTGTTGACCGAGATGTAACCCCCGGTCTGGATCATACGGTCCAAGGCGCTGCGATCTACCACCAGGTCTTTGATCACCGGGTAGGCCCGGGCGCGGAACGGTTCGATCACCAGGGTGTCGCCATCTGAGAAATGGCGCATGTGCAGCTGGCATAAAGTGGTGCCCTTGAGCTGGCCGTGGGCACGGCCGTTGACCATGGTGCCGCAGGTGCCGCAAATGCCCTCGCGGCAGTCGTGTTCAAAGGCGATCGGCTCCTGGCCCTCCAATGTCAGTTGCTCGTTGACTACGTCCAACATTTCCAGAAAGGACATATCCGTCGAGATATTCTTGGCCGGGTAAATCTCGAAACGGCCCCTGTCGTCCGGACCGTTCTGCCGCCAGATCTTGAGCGTCAGGTGAATGGGTTTGCTCACTTGTAACTCCTTTGGGTGAGGTGCACGTTCTCGAATACCAAGGGTTCCTTGTTCAAAACGGGATCCTTACCGTCCCCGGTAAACTCCCAGGCGGCTGCGTGGCAGAAGTGGGCGTCGTCGCGTTTGGCTTCGTTTTCCTCGGTTTGGTAGGCCTCATTGAAGTGCCCGCCGCAGGATTCCTGACGCGCAAGCGCATCGAGGATCATCAATTCCGCGAATTCCAGAAAATCCGCTACTCTCCCGGCTTTTTCAAGGCTTTGGTTGAAGTCGTGCTCGGCTCCGGGCACCCGAACGTTCTCCCAGAACTCCGCGCGCAACGCCTGTATCCGGCTGCGGGCCGTTTTCAGGCCGTCGTTGGTGCGGGCCATGCCGCAGTGGTCCCACATCACGAGCCCGAGTTCGCGATGGAAGTCATCGACGGTGCGCCGGCCGCGCGCGGCCAGGAGTTTGGCGACCCGCTCCTGAACTTGTTTCACGGAATCGCCGAAGGCGGAGTGGTCTGTACTGACCTCGGTAAAGCGCGATCCGGCCAGGTAGCCCCCGATGGTGTAGGGAATGACAAAGTACCCGTCGGCCAGTCCCTGCATCAGGGCGCTGGCTCCTAGCCGGTTGGCGCCATGGTCGGAAAAGTTGGCTTCGCCGAGCACGAACAATCCATCGATGGTGCTCATCAGGTTGTAGTCCACCCACAACCCGCCCATGGTGTAATGCACGGCCGGATAAATCATCATCGGTGTCTCATAGGGATCCTCGCCGGTGATCTTTTCATACATTTGGAAAAGATTGCCGTACTTTTTCTCGATGACCGCCCGGCTGTCGCGCTGGATGGCGTCGGCGAAATCCAGATAAACCGCCAAGCCGGTGTCGCCCACCCCTTTGTCCTGATCGCATTGTTCCTTGGCGTTGCGCGAGGCCACGTCGCGCGGAACGAGGTTGCCGAAGCTGGGGTACTTGCGCTCCAGAAAATAATCCCGTTCGGCTTCCGGGATCTGGCTGGGTTTGCGTTTGTCGCCGGGCGTCTTGGGCACCCACACCCGTCCGTCGTTGCGCAGGCTCTCGCTCATCAATGTGAGTTTCGACTGGTAGGTGCCGTGCACCGGGATGCAGGTGGGATGAATCTGCGTGAAACAGGGATTTCCGAAACAGGCCCCATGTTTATAGGCCCTGAACGTGGCGGTTACATTGCAAGCCTTGGCGTTGGTCGACAGGTAGTAGACGTTGCCGTAACCGCCGGTGCACAGCACCACCGCATGCCCTTCGTGGCGCTCGATTTCGCCGCTGACCAAGTTGCGGGCGACGATGCCGCGGGCCTGGCCGTTGATCAAGACCAGATCCAGCATCTCCCGGCGGGGGAACATGCGCACCTTGCCGGTTGCCACCTGGCGCATCAGGGCACTGTAAGCTCCCAGCAGCAGCTGCTGACCCGTCTGGCCGCGGGCATAGAACGTGCGCGACAGCTGCGCGCCGCCGAAGGAGCGGTTGGCCAGCAGCCCGCCGTATTCGCGGGCGAACGGGACCCCCTGGGCGACGCATTGATCGATGATCAGATTGCTGACTTGGGCCAGGCGATAGACATTGGCCTCGCGCGCGCGGAAATCTCCGCCCTTGACGGTGTCGTAGAAGAGCCGCCAGATGCTGTCGCCGTCGTTGGGATAGTTCTTGGCGGCGTTGATGCCTCCCTGCGCCGCGATGCTATGCGCGCGGCGGGGAGAGTCGTGGATGCAAAACGTCTTCACGTTGTAGCCCAGCTCCGCCAGACTGGCGGAGGCCGATGCGCCGGCCAGACCGGTGCCGACGACGATGATGTCGTACTTGCGTTTGTTGGCGGGGTTGACGAGTTTCAACTCAAAGCGGTGGCGATCCCATTTCTGGGCCAGAGGGCCCGCGGGAATTTTGGCATCCAGACGCATGGAGGGTCCTTTCTGTAAGCGCTAGTACCGCAGTGCGATGATGAGCGGCAGCAGGCCGAAACCAAGAGCGACGACAACCCCCGCCGCGATGCTGGCGGCTGAAACTGCCGGCATATACTTGGGGTGATTGACGCCGAGGGTCTGGAACGCACTCCAGAACCCGTGCCGGACGTGGAGTCCGACCACGATCATGAGAGCCGCATAAAGAAGCACATACGCCGGCTGATTGAAGGCGGCCGCGACCAAGTCGAAAACGGTGGTGGCCGTTTTATCAACGAACGTGAAATGGAAGAGATGAAAGATGACGAATGCCAGAATGAGGATGCCCGTGTAGGGCATGGTCCGGGAACTCAGCGTCCGTCCGCCGGCGGTAGCGTCCATGTTATAGCCGACGGGCCGGGCCTTGCGGTTGAGCAGGAACAGATACAATCCGGTCAGAACGTGCACCAACGCAAATGCGATCAAACCGGTGCGGAAGAGATGGAGCACGGGGCCTAACGATTGTAGTTTTTCGGCATAACCGTTGAAGGCGGCCTTGCCTCCGTAAACCGTGAGGTTGCCGGCCAAATGGGCGGCCAGAAACCCGATGAAAGCCAGTCCGGTCAGGGCCATCATGAGTTTTTTACCGACGGATGACCCGAGGGTGGCGGAGAACCAGTTCATGCGCATACCTCCGGAGATGAGGGCGGTTTTTTGATCGTTGTAGAAACGGGTGACCTCAAGAAAACAGCTTTTCAGACCTATTAGAAAAATGAAAGTAGCATGTCAACCTTTAAGACCGGCTGAAAATACTTCGGATCTTCGTGCTCAGGTCGACGAATTCCGGACCTGGGGCGCCGGACACCACCAAGCGTCCCGGCGGGTGTCCAGGATCGCCTCGGCCAGCGACTTTCCGGATTCCGTCTGGAGACGGTCCAATACATGCGGCAGCCAGGTCGCGGGAGGGCGATAGCCGATGTCGTCCAAGTCCTTTAGCTCCAGGATCAGTGCCAGTTGGTCGGCATCCCTGGCCAATTTTGCTTCCTGAGATCGGCCCCCATTGTACTCCGCGATCAGCTCCTGAATCTGCGTGCCAAAAGCGAGCCCCTGGACCATGTCGGCAACGGCTCGGGACTCATCGGCCCGCACGTAAGCCTTGTTCACGGCGTTCAGGTCCCCAACACGGGCTTCCGCAAGATCGTGCAGCAGGCACATGCAAATCAGTTTGCGGGCGTCGATTTCCGGGTGCAGCTGGGTCATCACAAAGGCAATAAAAGTCGTACCGTATACATGTTCGGCGATGGATTCGCGGCCGGCTCCCAGGAAATGAAAGCCTGAGCGCGGGATCTCTTTCAACATACGGGCTTCAAACAATAGGTCGGCGATTCGTTTCATGGCAGCTCCCTTTAATGCAGAGTCGTTTTTACGCCAGGACGGCTCCGAAGGCAACGCCAAATTTCTTTTTTTTTTGACATTTCATGTAGACAAGGTATATTAAACATTTGGCATTTCACGAGTGACGGAAAGCCGCCGCATAGAGGCTTCGGGGCGGACGGACGCGCACGGCTATCCTGATACCGCGAGGGCGTGCGCCATCGAGCATCTGAAAAAGAGAGGGCCGAGGTTTCTTTCATGGACTTTTCACAATTGGATTTGATCCATATGATCCGCAACGCCAGCATCGTCGTTCAGATGGTGCTCGCGCTGCTGCTGTTCTTCTCGATCGCCTCATGGGCCATCATCCTGATCAAATATCGTTACTTTCGGCGTGCCTTGCGCGAATCGGCCGAATTCAGCGATTTTTTTTGGAAAAGCCGGGATTTCTCCAGCGCCTTTGCCAAGGCCAAAGCGTTGCCCAGAAGCCCTCTGGCGCGTATATTTCGTATCGCCTACCTGGAACTGAAGAAGACCAGCCAGGCCGGGGAGCCGGTGGATCCCGGCGATACGGGGGCTTCAGCGCACCCGTCGTTCGCCTTCAGCGCCCGGTTTGCGGCCACCGATAACGTGAAGCGTGCGCTGCGACGGGCGATCAACACCGAAATGACCCGCATGACCCAAATGGTGCCCTTTCTGGCCACCACCGGCAACACCACTCCCTTCATCGGGCTTTTTGGGACCGTGTGGGGCATCATGAGCTCTTTCCAGGGTATCGGGCAGAAAGGCACCGCCAGTCTGGCCGTTGTGGCGCCCGGTATTTCGGAGGCTTTGGTTGCGACCGCGGCCGGCCTGGCGGCAGCCATTCCGGCGGTGATTGCCTTCAACTATTTCATGAGCAAGATCCGCATCGTCGAAACCGAGTTCCAGAGTTTTTCAGCCGATTTTCTCAACATCATCGAACGGGACATCCTGCGGGTGGAAAGGAGAAAAGGATGAGGGCCGGCGACAATCACGACAGCTTGATGTCGGAGATCAACGTGACGCCGTTCGTTGATGTCATGCTGGTTCTGCTTATCATTTTTATGGTAACGGCCCCCATGATGATGCAGGGAATGGATGTGGCGCTGCCGCAGGTGACGTCGAAACCCCTGGAGACCAAGGAAGAGCATCTGATGATCACTCTTACGAAAGACGGAGAGATCTATATCAATGATTTTCAGGTCACCCTTGACACGCTTCAGGATAAGCTATCGAAGATCCTGCAGGGGCGCACGAATCCCGACGTCTATCTGAAAGCGGACCGCGAGGTGCCATACGGGTTGGTGGCCCAGGCAATGGCGCAGATCAAGGATGCCGGCGTCGAAAAGCTGGGCATGGTGACCGAGCCCGCCGCGCCGGAAAAAGACGGCAAGAAGGCCAAAGCGAAACGCGGATGATGGACTCCCGTTTTGTGCGTAAACGCCGAGACCCGGAGAGCCAGGCGCTGGCCCGTTCCGTGGCCTCCGGTGTGGCCGTATCGTTCGGCCTGCATGCGCTGGTGATCGCCGGCCTTCTTTACGTGCGCATGGATTTTTCCAAACCGCGCCTGCCGCCGGGCGCCATCAGCGTAAACCTGGTGTCTCTGCCGGGCACCGGCCCCGCGCCGGGACCGGTGGCCGGCGACGGCGGCCCGCCGGCTGAAAAACCCAAGCCGGTTGAGGCGCCGAAGCCGGCTCCAGAGAAACCGGCGGTTCCCGTGGCGGAACCCAAACCCGTGCCCGTGGCACCGCCCAAGCCGGAAGTTTCCACCGCGCCTCCCAAAGTCAAAGAAAAAAAATCGCTCAAGGAGGCGACCAAAGACCCCCAAAAAATGATCGAGCGGGCCATCGAGCGGATTGAAAAGAAGGTCGCGGAACCGGAACCGGAACCGAGCTCCGTCGCATCCGCCATCGACCGGCTCAAGAAAAAATTCGGAGAAAGCAAAACCGCACCGCCGGGCCCAGGGCCTCCCGGTGCGACGGCCGGCCAAGGCGGGGGCGGTCCCTTCGGCGGCGGCGGGGGCGGTGGCGGCGGTTCTGGCCCGATCGAGCCGATTGACATCTACCGGGTGACGGTCGCCTCCCAGGTCGAGCGCAACTGGGCATTTTCACCTCAGTTGGCCGGCAGCGACAGGAACATCAGGGTCGGACTGGTGTTCAAAGTGCTGCCCAGTGGAGAAATCACCGACATCCGCTTTTCAGAACGCTCCAACAACCCGTACTTGGACGACTCGGCTTACAAGGCCATCGTCAAGTCCAGCCCAGTGGCGCCGCATCCGGCGATCATCAAGGCGCCCTATGTCACCGTAGCCATCCGGTTCACACCGGAGGGTGTCCGCTGACGTGTTGAAAACCTGAGGAAATCCGCCTATGATAAAAATCGTAAGATGGGCGGAGGCAACAAATACGGAACCATTCCAATCCATGAGGGTCAGAATGACGAAACGGAAACTCGCAGCGTGTGTTGGGATAATGATTATGGTCTTCATCGGGAGCGCCGGTGCGGCTTACGCCCAGCAATCCGGCGAATCCTATCAGTATATCGATATCCGCAACCCATTTTTACGCAAAATTCCCCTTGCCGTGCCCCTATTCAAAAACCTGGCGGGCGGCGCGCGGGAGGAAGACAGCTCGCGCAAGGCGGTAGATTTTATGGCCAGCAGCCTGGACTTCACCGGCTATTTTAAAATTTTGGACCGCGGGGCGTTTCTCTTCGATTCGCAGAAGGGCGGCATGTCCGCTAGCGATATCAATTTCCAGAACTGGACCGTGGTCGGCGCCGAGCTCCTCACTACCGGCGCCTACGAACAGACCGGAGACACGGTGCAGATGGAACTGCGTCTGTTTGATACGATCAAGGGGCGTCAGATCCTTGGGAAAAGATATTCGGGAAATGTCTCGGAAACCCGTAAAATGATCCTCCGGTTCTGTGCCGAGGTCATTTTCTACCTTACTGGAAACCAGGGTATCTTCAACAGCCGGATTGCGTTTGTCTCCACCGGTTCCGGCAAGAAAGAAATCTATACGTGCGATTTTGATGGGTACAACCCCACCCGGCTGACCTACAACGATTCCATATCCCTTTTTCCGTCCTGGTCCTCCGACGGCCAGCATATCGCCTACACCTCGTACAAGGGCGGAAAACCTGACATCTATATTCGCAACCTGGCCGATAAACGGGAAACGGTTATCAGCAATGAGGGCATGAACATCACTCCGGTTTTTACACCGGGGCGCTTTGAACTGGCCGCCACCCAGTCCTTTTCAGGCGATCAGGAAATTTATCTGTTGACTGGCACCGGAAAAATGATTAAAAAGCTGACCAACAGCAGGGGGAGCGATGTCTCCCCGACATGGTCTCCGGATGGTAGAAAAATCGCTTTTGTTTCAAACCGGACCGGAGGTCCTCAGATTTACATTCTGGATCTCGATACCGGCAACGAACGGCGGCTGACCTTCGAGGGTAAGTACAACACGCAGCCCAGCTGGTCACCCCGTGGAGACAAGATCGCTTACAGCTCCCAGGTGGGCGGATTTCAGCAGGTCTTCGTGATCGACGCAGACGGCCAGAATCCTGTGCAGTTGACCCGCAACGGCGGAGACAGCGAGTCGCCGTCCTGGTCCCCGGACGGGAGCCTGATCGTTTTCAACAGCACCCGCGAAGGACCATCGCGGCTTTATGTCATGACGGCATTCGGCACCGATCAACGCCGGTTGTTGCTTCTAAACGGCGAACAAACGAACCCCAAATGGTCTTCAGGTATTTTCAACTGATCACCATCAACCAAAAATCCTTAACAACGGAAAAGGGAGGAAGACATGCAGAAGAAATTTTGGATGGTGTTGGCATTGCTGCTGGTGATGCCGGGATTGCTTTTCACGGTTTCATGCCAGAAGAAAGTGCAGGCTCAGGCTCCGGCTCCGGCCCCCGTCGCCCCGGCCCCCAAACCCGCGCCGGCCCCGGCCCCGGCCCCGGCCAAGCTTGAAGTTCCGGCGTTCATGACCGAACGGATTTTCTTCGACTTCGACAAATCCGTCCTGAAGCTGGAATCCCAGGCCCTGCTGAAGAAGAAAGCCGACTGGTTGAAGGCCAATCCCGCTACCAAGATGCTGATCGAAGGCAACACTGATGAGCGCGGCACCGCCGAATACAACCTGGCATTGGGCGAGCGTCGGGCCGAGTCCGCGAAGAAATTCCTGGTGGATCTCGGAATTGACGCAAAGCGGATTTCAACGATCAGCTACGGTGAAGAGCGCCCGCTGGATCCCCGTAGGAACGAGGAAGCCTGGGCGAAGAACCGCAACGACGGTTTTGTGATCAACTAAAGCCTGTTCGATTGGCCGAGCGCCCTCGCCTGCCGCAGGGGTGAGTCGGCTCGGTTGAAAGTGCGGAACCCTTCAGACGGCAAACGCACGCGCCCGCGCGTCGTTTGCCGTCTGTTGTATCGCCTCTATGAATGATCGCGGGCGTGACGACAGGGTGAATCGTATGGGCCGTTCAGGAAGATGGACGTGGATGCTCATTGCGTTGCTGCTGATGAGCTGCATTCATGGATGCGCCACCCGCCGAGATGTGACGACGATCGACTCCCGGTTGAGCGAAATCGAGCTGCGCGAGTCCGAGGAGCGCCGGCGGGGCGACGAGATTTCCCGAGCTCGGGAGGCCAATGAACAGGCTCTGCGCCAGATGTCCGCTTCACTGCGGGCTCAGATCGATGAACTGCGGGAGGAAGTTAGAGGGCTTGCCGGGCGTGTCGATGAGGTGGAGCATGGCATGCGCCAAAAGGCGGCTCCGACCGAATCGGGGGAGAGACCGCGGGAGGACAAAGTGGCCCGCTTGGAGGACGTCAGCACGCAGCAGGCGCAACGTCTGGCCCGCATCGAGGAGCATCTGAAACTCGAACCCATCAGCGGTTCGGCCAAACCCGAATCAAAGATCAAACCGGATACCGGCGCCAAAGTTCCTTCCGAGGAGGAACTTTACAATCGGGCCAAACAGGCTTTCGAACAGGGCAACACCGGCCAGGCTCGCCGGGGCTTCGAGGAGCTCATCCAGCGGTATCCGAATTCGGCCAACGCCGATAATGCCCAGTTTTGGATTGGCGAGACTTTCTTTCGCGAGAAATCCTACGAAAAATCCATTCTCGAATACCAAAAGGTAATCGAGAAATACCCCAAGGGTAACAAGATGCCGGCCGCGCTGCTGAAACAGGGGCATGCCTTTCTCGCTTTGGGAGATAAGGTGAATTCGCGGCTGATCTTTGAAGAGCTGGTGCGCAAGTTCCCGCAGACCGCCGAAGCCAAGGCCGCGTCCGGCAAACTCAAGGAGCTGCGCTGATCGCCAGCGGTCCGCCGGCGGACGGCTCGAAGTTGCTCGGCAACCGGTTGGGCACGATGATCAAAATCATGGGCGTCGATCCCGGCCTTGCGGCGACGGGCGTGGGCGTCGTCCGTGGCCGGGGTCTCAACGTGCGGGGATACTCCTTCGGGTGTATCACCACGTCTCGGGCCGCCCCCCTGTCTGAACGGCTTGACCGTATCTTCTCCCAGCTTCTCCATCTGCTTTCGAAAGAAATGCCCGACATGATGGTGGTCGAAGACGTTTTCTCTCTGAAGGAATACCCCAAATCGGGAATCTCCCTGGGTCAGGTGTCGGGGGTGGTGATGGTGGCGGCCTCTCAGGCCGGAGTCCGTTGCACCACGATCCCGGTGCGCGAAGCCAAACAGGTGCTCACCGGCAACGGGAACGCATCCAAGGTGCAGCTGGAAAGCGCTGTGCGTCGGCATCTGAATCACCCGGGCCCCATCCGCCCGTACCATGCATCGGACGCATTAGGATTGGCGATCATCGGTTTGTTTCGCTCTGCGTCCGACAGCTGCCGAGAAGCAGCGCCAGGCAGCCGCTGATCACAACGTCCGAGCAGCGGCGCGGCCCGGAGATACGTTCCGCGATTCGGAATCGGACCGGTAACATAGGATCGACAAACTGTGATCGGATACATCCAGGGTAAAATCCTCAAGAAAGAGGACGATCGGCTGCTCCTGCTCGTCAGCCAGATCGGCTATGAGATTCTGGTGCCGGCGGTAGTGATGGACGCTTTAGCGGACCGGCATGCCGGCGATGACTTGGCCCTGCATATTTATTATCAGCAGACCGAGCGTCAGCCCAAACCTGTTTTGATCGGATTCATTCACGAGATCGAAAAGGAGTTCTTCCAGAATTTCATCAGCGTGGAGGACATCGGCCCGATGAAGGCCGTGAAGGCCATGACGCTGCCCGTCGGCGAGATTGCCAAAGCCATCGAAGCGCGGGATCTGGAGTTGCTGGCGCGATTGAAGGGGGTCGGCAAGCGAACGGCTCAGAAAATCATAGCCACCCTGGAAGGCCGCATGGGAAAGTTCACCCTCATGCGGGCGGAATTGAAATCAGCAGCGCCGGCCGCCGACGATGTCGCTCAACAAGTGCTGGAGGTCATGGTCAACCAGCTGGGCCATCGAATGGCCGATGCCAAACGGATGATTGTCGAAGCGTTCAAGCGCCGCAACGCCATCTCAACGCCGGAGGAACTCTTCGAGGAAGTCTACCGGGGGGAGCTGCCGGGGAGCAAACGGCCCGATGGACCGGAGGCTTGATACCTTGGCTCCGGCCGCGGCCAGTGATTGGGCCGGGGGCGGCGTTCGGTGTGAGGTGTCTGCATGACCGACGACATTATTGCTTTTACTTCGGACGACAAACTGGGGCCGGTATCCGGGCGGGCGCGGGAGGAGGACCTGGAGCCGGAAATCGTATCGTTGCGTCCGCGGCGCTTGATCGACTATGTCGGCCAGGCCGACGTGGTCGAGACGCTAAAAATTGCGATTGAAGCGGCTTCGCAGCGCAGCGAACCCATCGATCATGTGCTGCTCCACGGCCCTCCCGGCCTCGGCAAGACGACCTTGGCGCACATTATCGCCCATGAAATGGGATCGAAGCTGACGCTGTCATCCGGACCGGCTCTCGAAAAGGGTGGGGACCTGATCGGTATTCTCACGCACCTGGAGTTCGGAGACATCTTGTTTATCGACGAAATCCACCGGCTTCCGAAGCCGGTGGAGGAGTTCCTTTATCCGGCGATGGAAGATTTCGCGATCGATTTCGTCTTCGACAAGGGCGTGCACGCTCGCAGCCACCGATTTCGCCTGAAACGCTTTACCATGGTCGGAGCCACCACCCGCGTCGGTCTTCTGTCCGCACCGCTGCGTGACCGCTTCGGCATCTTCCGCAGCCTTGATTTTTACGGAATGGACGAACTGGTGCGGATCACGAAACGCTCTGCCGCATTGCTCGATATCGACATCGGTGATGAAGGTGCTTTCGAATTGGCCTGCCGTTCGCGGGGCACGCCCCGCATCGTCAACCGTCTGCTGAAGCGTATTCGGGATTACACGCAAGTGCGTTCGCAGGGATTGATCAACCGGCAGACGGTGGCGGCCGCGCTGGAGCTGGAAGGCGTGGATGGCCAGGGGCTGACGGACCTTGACCGGCGATATCTGCGAACGATCATACAATTCTATCACGGCGGTCCCGTGGGCATCGAAGCCTTGGCGGCCACCCTGCAAGAGGAGTCCGACACCCTGGTGGACATCGTTGAGCCCTACTTGCTGAAAATAGGATTCCTCACGCGGACCTCTTCGGGACGGAAGGCATCCGAAGCCGCCTATCGGCACCTGGGGTTCAGCGTTCAACAGAAATTTTTTTAATGGCGATCATCAGTCTCATCACGGATTTCGGCCATCAGGACGAATATGCCGGGCTCATGAAGGCCGTGATCCTGGGAATAAACCCCCGGGCGAGAATGGTTGACATCAGCCACGCGGTCGAACCCCAGGACATCATCCAGGCAGCGTTCCTGCTGGAATCCGCTTACCGGCATTTTCCGCCGGGCAGCATCCATCTGGTGGTGGTGGACCCCGGGGTGGGAACGAAGCGGGCACTGCTTTATCTCGAGACGAACGGCCACCGTTTTCTGGCTCCAGACAATGGCGTCCTGTCCCTGCTGATGGATCCGCTCCGGCCGGCATCGCTGCGGCGCCTGGACAACCCTGCGTTGTGGCGTTCCCGTGTGGGTGCGACCTTTCATGGCCGCGACATTTTGGCCCCGTCCGCCGCGCATTTGTCCAAAGGGGTGGACGCTTACGAGCTGGGGCCGGCGCTGGATCCGTCCGATATGACTCTCCTGCCTGATATACGCGCTCAACGCTCTCAGGACGGCACCACCGTCGGCCGGATCGTGCACATCGACCGGTTCGGGAACCTGGTCACCAGCATAAATGCGAGCCTCCTGCACGATGAAGGAGAAACCGCCCATGAGCATCCGGCCACGATCCGATTGGCCGGGCAGGCGATCGTCGGTATCCACCGTACGTATGCGGATGTAGAGGCCGGTCGACCCGTGGCGCTGATCGGAAGCCGCGGGTATCTTGAGATCGCCGTCAATTGCGGAAGTGCCCGGTCTTATTTCAACGTGCGCAAAGGGGATGCCGTGGCGGTGAGGCCGGCCGGATGAGCAGCGGTCCTGAAAAAGACACAGGGCTGAAACGAGAAGATCGGTCCCCGGCTGCCGACCGGCAGTGGCGGGTGCTCTTTATCGGCGATCACGGCAAGGTGATTGCCTTCAAGCGCATCAAGACGCTGATCGGGCTGACCATCGGCGTTATTATGACTGCCTTGGTCACGGTGGTCGTGCTGGTGGTCGTCAATGCCCGGATGCATGCGCGCATGCAGGAGGCCCAAGGGCACCTGTCGGCCGCGCAGCTTCAAATTCAGGCCATGCACCAGGAGCGTGACCTGCTCAACGCCCACGTGATATTAGTGGAAACGAAAATGAAGGAGACACTGGCCGGTTTGAGCCGCCCCGAGGCCTGGAAAAAACAAGATTCGGTCGTCGTTGCCGGAAAACCCATCGACTCACCCGGCTCACCGCAAGCGGAGGTTGCGGCGGAGAACTCGCCGCCGCCGGCGGAGCCCACCGAAGAGATTCGCGCCCCCGTCGGTAACGAGGTCGTCTTTGCCGTAGAGAATTTTTACGCCGGATGGGTTCCGTCGCGCCAAACACTCCATCTTCGCTATAAATTGGTCGCCACCCGCCCGGCGCGCAAGCCGGTGGCGGGGCATGTCATCGTGGTTTTCAAGGGTTCTGGCCTCGATCCTGAGCGCTGGCTGGCCATGCCGCGGGTCGATCTGCTCCGAGGCAGGCCATCCGGGCGACAAAAAGGCTACACTTTCGCCATCAGCCATTCCAAGGCGTTTTCACACATCATGCCGGCTCCGGCATCGCTGCCCGCCTACACCCAGGCGGTGCTGTATATCTTTTCCCACGAAGGGCAGCTATTGATGGCCAAGGATTACGGGGTGGACCTTAAACCGGCGGGTGATGGATAAACGCCGTTTCCAGGAGCGGAAGGATCGCATCGAGATGAATCGCCGCGTCGGTAAAATTGTCGAAGGTGACGTCGCGGAACGGAAGGCCGTGGTGATGTCGGATCAGGTCAAAAATTTCCAGATAGTTCATCAAAATGCGGCGGCTCCATTCGAGCCCGAGGCGGCTCGTAAAATGGGTGATGGCGTCTTTAGAACCTTCGATTTCAAGGAAGTCGCCGAAAGGCAGGGTGTCCAGGCAGAAGCTCGTTTGATCCACCACTAAAGTTTCGCGCCACTTTTCATAGACCTGGTCGGGGTTGAATCCAAGCGACATCAAAATGCCTTGCATGGCGTCGAAATCTGCGACCTCCACCTCTAGTTCGTTGAACTGCTTAAAGGCCGGGTCGGCGTCAGTCGGCGTCGATTTATAGGTCAGAACGGCTTTGCGGTCCCGGCGCAGCCTGAGCAGAGCCTTTTCTCGGAGCAGGTTCCGGCCCTTATCCTCGAAGCGGATGTTGTGCTCCAGCGCTCGGCCCGAGCTGCTGGCGCCAATCGCCATGAGCCTGCAGCGAAGACCTGCAGGGTCGGAGAGGTGGAATTTGACTTCGGTTTCAACCCGAGGCATGGCGTTGATTCTCCTTGGGTGCGGCAGAGAGGGTGTTGCCGACCGGCGGGCCGCGGCTGGATTCCGCAAATAAGCCTGCGTCACCGTGAACGAACCGGCGACATCTTAGGGCAAGGCCGGTATTCTGTAAAGCACGATTTTTTATCTTTTTTATTGACATGTCATATGTTATCGCCTAAATATACACGATTTTGAAAGTAGAGGAGTGCATATCGTGAAAAAGTACACATACAGCGCCAACGATGCCGATTTCCAGGGCAAATGGTATGTTGTGGATGCCAGCGGCGCCGTTCTCGGGCGGCTGGCCTCCGCCGTGGCCGCTCGCTTGCGCGGCAAACACAATCCTCTGTTCACTCCCCATGTGGACACCGGTGATTTTATCGTCGTCATCAACGCTGATAAAATTCGACTCACCGGCAGGAAATGGGTACAAAAACTTTATCACCGGCATACCGGCTACATCGGTGGTTTGAAGACCGCCAGCGCCAGGGAGCTTTTGGAAAAGCGGCCGGAAGAGCTGATCCGCCGGGCGGTAAAAGGCATGCTTCCGAAAAACAAGCTCGGCAGCCGTCTATTCACGAAGCTCAAGGTCTACGCGGGAGGCGATCACCCCCACCAGGCCCAACAACCCGAATCCCTTCACGTCTAAACAAATCGGCCCAACGATAGAGGAACCGGATGGAAAAACAAGCAGCCTACTACGCCACTGGCAAACGCAAATCTTCGATCGCCCGGACCTGGCTCACGCCGGGCAACGGCGCCATCATCGTCAACAATCTCCCGGTGGAAGAGTATTTTCCGTTGGAGACGACTCGTCTGGAGCTGGTTCAGCCGCTGAAACTGACGAATACCACCGGCGCCTATGACGTCAAGGCCACCGTTCAGGGCGGCGGGCCGGTGGGCCAGGCGGCCGCGATCCGCCACGGGATTACGCGTGCGTTGATTACGGCCAACCCCGATTTTCGCAGCACGCTCAAAAAAGCCGGTTTTGTCAAGCGGGATCCGCGGGTCAAAGAACGCAAAAAATACGGCCAGCGCTCCGCACGGGCACGGTTCCAGTTCTCCAAACGCTAGCCCTTTTTTCAAAGAAAAGCCAAAAGGGAACGGGTCTTTTGCCCGTTCCCTTTTTTATGTTATCGGCGAACCAATTCATCATCGGAGGTTTATCAAATGCCTGTGAGCGCCATCGATCTCAATTCGGATGTCGGCGAAAGTTTCGGCAACTACAAACTGGGCATGGATGCGGATGTCATCCCACTCATCAGTTCGGCCAACATCGCTTGCGGTTATCACGCCGGGGATCCGGCCGTCATGCGCCAGACCGTCGCACTAGCCCGCAAGCACGGAGTGGCGCTGGGGGCGCATCCCGGGCTTCCGGACCTGGTCGGCTTCGGCCGGCGAAGCATGGACGTTACGCTGGAGGAGATCAGGGACTTTGTCACCTATCAGGTCGGCGCGCTGCAGGCGACGGCCGCGCTGCAGGGCGAGCGGCTACAGCACGTCAAACCCCACGGGGCGCTTTACAACATGGCGGCCCGGAATCCGGATATCTGGGACGCGGTCGCGGAGGTGATGGCCAAGCTTGATGCGCGGCTGATCCTGTTCGTGATGGGAGGCGCCGACCGCCCGGAACTGGAGGCCATCGGCCGGCGCCGCGGCATCCGCATCGTCTTTGAATTTTTCGCTGACCGTGCGTACAACTCGGATGGCTCGCTGGTTTCGCGCAAACTGGCCGGCGCCGTGATTCACGACAACGACGCGGTGGCAGCCAAAGTCCGGAAGTTCGTGAAAGAGGGCAAAGTCCACACCATCGATGGCTCCGAGATCGTGCTCAAAGCTGAAACCATCTGCGTCCACGGCGACAATCCGAAAGCGCTGGCGCTGGTGAAAAAAATCCGCGAAACATTAAAAACAGCCGGTGTCGCCGTCAAGCCGCCAGCAGAGTTTCTTTAATGAAAAGCCATGCGGACCGAGGGCTGAGGACTGAGGAAATCAAGGAAAGTTCAACAAACATGCTGCTTGCTCCTCCCAGATTCCGCCCGATGGGTGACCGCAGCCTTCTGGTCGAACTCGGTGAGAAGATATCACCGGATATCAACCGCCGCGTGCAACAGCTCATGCAGCAGGTCGAGCAGGCCCGGCTGCCGGGCGTCCGCGAGCTGGCTCCCGGCTATCGGTCGCTGCTCGTCAGCTTCGACCCGCTGGCGGTCGCGGCGGCCGAGCTGAAGGCGCGCATTGCGGAAATCGATGCTCAGTGGAGTTCCATCGGCCTGCCGCAGGCGAAGCTGCTCAGCGTGCCGGTGTTTTACGGCGGGCAACAGGGTCCGGATCTGGATTGGGTGGCCGGGCATCTCGGCCTTTCCGCCGAGGAGGTGATCCGGCTTCATACGGAGACGGTCTATCGGGTTTACATGATCGGATTCACGCCGGGATATCCGTACTTGGGCGAGCTGTCGGCGACCCTGGCGGTCCCCCGGCGCAGCACGCCGCGCACGCACGTTCCCAAAGGTTCGGTGGGCATCGCCCAACGGCAGACGGGAATTTATCCGGTGGAGAGCCCCGGCGGATGGCAGATCATCGGTTGGACCCCCATCGAACTCTTCGATCCCCACCGGCCGCTGCCGTCGCTGCTGGAAATGGGCGACCGGGTTAAATTCGAAGCCGTGCGCAACGTGGAGATATAAAAAATGACGGGTGTGAACACGTTCGAGGTGCTGTCCCCCGGAATCATGAGCACGGTTCAGGACCTCGGCCGATTCGGCTGCGCACGTTACGGCGTCGCGGCCAGCGGGGCGCTGGACGGATTCGCCGTGCGGGTGGGAAATCTTCTGGTCGGAAACGACGAGACGGCGGCCGTGGTGGAGACCACCCTGATGGGGTTGCGGATCAAGATCCTGCGGGATACGGTAATCGCTCTCACCGGCGGCGACCTCCAGCCGCGCAGGGGCAGCGAGCCTCTGCCGATGTGGCGGTCTTGCCCGATTCGAGAGGGTGAGACGGTCGTCTTCTCCGGACCGGCGAGCGGTTTCCGTACCTACCTGGCCGTTTCCGGAGGCATCCAGGTGGCGGCCGTCATGGGCAGCCGGTCGACCAACCTGGCTTCGGGATTCGGCGGCTTCGAGGGTCGTGCGCTGCGCAAGGGCGACATCCTCGCCGTTGAACCAGTCGGAGATCCCATTCGTTTTGCGGACCGTGTCTTCGAGCCGGAGGCGGTCCCCGTTTACCTCTCGCCCTGGCGTTTGCGGATCATCTGGGGACCGCAGGACGACCAGTTTTCCGAAGAGGGCCGGCAGACCTTCGTGACGGCCACATTTTCGGTATCGCCGGACTCCGATCGCACCGGCATCCGTCTGAAAGGTCCCTCCGTCAGCCGCAAACCCGGTCTGGAGGAATCCATCATTTCCGAGGGTATTCTGTCGGGCGCGATTCAGGTTCCGGGGGACGGTCAGCCCATTATCATTTTGGGCGAGACGGCCTCGGGCGGCTACCGCAAGATCGCCACGGTGATTTCGGCGGACCTGCCGCGGCTCGGCCAGATCACCCCCGGGGACGAGGTTTCTTTTGAAGCGGTGTCGATGGAGGAGGCCGTTCAGGCCTTGCAGGAGATGGAGGGAAAAATAGAAAAGTTCAAACAAAGTTTTAAAAAAAGATGATTTGCTGAGCGGCAATTTGCTTGCGATTAGCTAAATTAGGATGTCCGGATCCGTTATAGAACGATAACTTCGTGCCCGACATGCAACTTATTAGAATACCGGAAAACCTCCACTTTTGTTCAGGAATCCCGTAAATTCCATCCCGACCGTGTTAGACCGTCACCACTATCTTGCCGATCTGCTGATTCGACTCCAGGTAGCGATGCGCCTCAACGATCTGCTCGAGCGGAAACGTCTTGTCGATCACCGGCTTGAGGTTACCCGCCGACAAACCGTCCACGATGAACTTCTTGGCTCGTTCGAGCCGCTGCGGATCCCCGGTGATCTCGAAGAGGAGGTAGCCTCGAACGGTCAACGACTTGCCAAGCACGTCGAACAACGGTAGCGGCGTCGGCTCGGTGCTGAGGGCGCCGTACAGGAACAGGATGCCGCGCTGGGCCATCGCCGCTGTCAGCTTGGCGATGATTGGCCCGCCAACGGGGTCGAACACGATGCGGGCACCTTTCCCGCCGGTGAGCCTTTTCGCCTCGGCGACCAGGTCCTGCTCTTCGGTGGCGATGACGTCCGCGGCGCCAACATCCAGCAGAGACTTGCGCTTGCTGCTGCGGCGCGTGAGTGCCACTGGAGTGGCGCCGATCATTCGTGCGATCTGGATCGCCGCAATGCCCACACTGCTGGAAGCCGCCGGAATGAGCAGCGTGTCGTCCGCCTTCAGTCCCGCAATATCGATGAGCGCGCCGTAGGCGGTGGCATACTGCATCCAAACTGCTGCCGCCTCAGCCCACGACAGCGACGCGGGATGCTTCGCGACTGCAACTGCCGGCACGATGGCTGTGTCGCCGTATACGCCATATTGGTTCAGTGAGAACGCTGGGATGGTGCTTACGGCGTCGCCGACCTTAAGGCCCTGCACGCCTTGGCCAAGCGCCTCGACCGTGCCTGCCGCCTCGTAGCCCAGGCGAGCGGGGAACGTTGGCTGTTCCAGGTACTTGCCGGATCGGAACATTACCTCGGCCCGGTTCAGACCCAGCGCCTTCACCGCGATGCGGACTTCTCCCGGCCCCGGCGACGGCACCTCCACCTGCTCGATCTTCAACACTTCCGGGCCACCCGTCTGATGAAATCTTACGATGCGAGCCATAATGATCTCCTTCTAAAGCCAGCCAACCTGATTTTGAAAGATTCGGTCCGGTAAGGTGAAAAATTTCAGACGCGGATTAGTTCAGGTTAATTGCTGACATAAACGTTTAATGAAAAGCATGGACATGGCACTATTGGTTGTCAACAACAAAGATCTATCCAGTCGGCTTCGATTTAATTATCGTCGTCCACTGCTGTCCCAACGTTAATCAAATAATTGCAATTGGTTAGGGGTTGAGTAATTCTGATCTGTGTAGTCAGTGCTTGCGAGTGCCCGATCTATGGGCGTTTTCTCAAATATGGCGACACTCAAAATCTGTAAAATTGTGTAGAGGCTCGGCTCCAGTTTCAGCTTTTTCTTTACGATGGCCACCAGCACGTAGACGGTGATAGCGATCCATATTTGGGTTTTGACGGCGTTCTCGGTGGTCCCGTAAAATGCTTTTATTCGCAAATGCTGCTTGATCCATTTGAAGAACAGCTCCACCTGCCATCGGCAGCGATACAGCGCAGCGACGGTCTCGGGGGGCAGTGTAAAATTGTTGGTCAGGAACACCAGTCTTTTTTGAGTTTCGGGATCGACATAACTTATGCGCCTGAGCTTTGAAGGGTAATCCCGCCGGGCGTAGAAGTTGCGAGGGACCACCACTTGGTCGCAACGCACAGCGGCTGAGCGTACGGACTGCGAATACAGCCGCTGGAAGCGGAAGTTGTTCTTGGCTCGGGTGAGGAAGAAACCGGCGGCCAGATGAATGCGGTGCAGTCGGGCAAAGTCGATGTAGCCGCGGTCGAAAATGTAGATCGCGCCGGGCTCGATGCGTAGCTGATCCAGGATTCGGACGTCGTGAACTTTGCCGGAGGTGACAATGACCACGCTGGGGATGTTGCCGCGCAGGTCCAGCAGCGTGTGCAGTTTCACCGCCGCCTTGCGTTTGCGGAACTGCGCCCAGGGGAATACGCAAAGACACAGGTCGATCGTCGTGGAGTCCAGCGCATAGACGCAGTGACCCAACTCGACGCCGAAGCCGTCGTTGACATAAAGCGCTCTGGCATTGGCGATCAGTATCTGCGCAAAGTCGGCATAGATGCGCCAGTCGCGAACTTGATTGGCATGCGCCAAGGTGTTTCGGGATACCTTGCCGCGAATGCCCGCGTGGTAGAGCCTGGAGGGGGTAGCCCGCAGGCAGGCCTGGATGTCGCGCAGACTCTCGCGAAAGGTCAGCTGGGCAAAGGCCATGCACAGGAACTGATCCCAGCAGGAGAAGCTCTTGATTTTGTAGTTGCCGTTGTAGCGCTGCACGCACAGGCGAAATTCGTAAGGAGAGAGAAAATCCATCAGCTGGGAGAAAATGGTTTTTCCTGAATTCATGGGCGCGTTCCTCCTTAAGGTCTGAAGGAACTTCCCATTTTCGCTCAACTGATTTCAAATCGATAAATGCCATCTTTAGCTAAAAACCATTTGGTATTAACAACTTAAACCATCATCCAACATCAACGTTGGGACAGTAGTGGACCAAAATATATAATACGCTGGATAAAGCATAGTTCTTGTTATTCTATGGATTACAGGCACTATAATTTGTTTCATCACTTTCATCGCCATTTTCGTCATTTATCATAGCTACACTTTCAGGCACTTCCTCAACTGCCATACTTTGAAAATATTGTTCTGCCATCATTGTACGGTTAAATTCTGCGGAAGGCTCAAGTGAATAAACTAACTCTTCTAATTCATCGATTGTTGTATTAAAAAACTCTTTTCTCAAGTTTACCTTGTTTACTCTTTTATTATGAAGCTGTTTATGCAATTTGTATTCAAGATCAGGCGCATGATT
>Ga0105093_10000115_pt1 | contig 29234 bp, 44 predicted proteins | sample PPLLak3March2015_2_FD_79111 | JGI IMG/M metagenome (GOLD analysis project Ga0105093, IMG submission 79111) | Freshwater sediment microbial communities from Prairie Pothole Lake near Jamestown, North Dakota, USA - PPLs Lake P8 Core (3) Depth... | ecosystem: Environmental > Aquatic > Freshwater >... | reverse complement strand
TCCCGCTGGAACGCCTCCGCCACCCATGCGCTCGGCACGGTGACCCGCAAGGCCGCACGCAGGTCACGGATGACATTGCTGTTGGTCGCCCACTCCCACGCCTGCGCCGCATAGTCCGCCGTCCAATACAGACCGTGGCAGTGACAGACATCGGGAACTTGCATGCCAAGACCAGCGTGTGACGCAAACAGGTCGAAGCTCTGATACGGGTCGTCAATCAACGTCACGCCGAAGTCCGGCAGGTAGCGGTTGTAAGCCTCGATGACGCGGTTGATGCCGCTCTCGCCGCCCAGCTTCTTGAGGTAAGGGACCATCAGGACGCGCACGAAGCACCGCCTGTCTCGGACACCATGTACTCGCCATTGACCGCCGGGACAGTCGAATACATCCTATATGCCCGGCGCCAATGCTCCTCTGCCCACGCCATAAACCATTCGGTGTTCGGCCACTTGTTCCAACCGGCATGATAGGCGAACAGGAATGATTGTGGCCGCAAGCCATCCATGAAAGCATCCCGCTCGTCGATAGGCGTTTCATTCAACGAGAAGCATCCGATAAGCAGGTCAGGGCTATCGTGCCTTCCAATGACGACGTTGCTCTTGATGTTCCGATAGCTCAAGTGCTCGACAGCCATCATGGCGAACGGCTCAAGGTCGGTGATGTAGTGCTCTCCTCTGAAACCCATGCGGTCCAGCACGATAGCCATTGCACCGTAGCCGCCGCCAAATTCGCACACCGTCTTCAAGTCGGCCACCCGCATTCCGGGGTTATGCTGCTCCCATTGCCACAGGTGATAGCGCTGGCAGTACAGGTTTGACCAATCAGGCTCGCTGCCTATTCCGTACAGATTGATGCCCTCGTCGAGAAGGATGCGCGACATCTGCGCCAGCGCGGGTCCGTCACCGACGTACATCGTCGCCTCGACTGTCGGCCACCACCAAGGCACTGCGATTGCATGCGGCAGCGCCGCTCGTTCAAGCGCCAACGCCTCGCACTTGGACATCCAGTAGACATCCTTGCTCGTGAGTGGTTGCATCAGGAAGGTGACCGCCAGTAGCCTTCGAAGACCTGCGCTACGTACTCGATGTCCTGCGGCGTGAGGTCCGGGTGGCAGCCGATATACATGCCTTGCTGGTCTGTCCAATCGGCCACTGGATAGTCCTCGCGCCGTAGCATGTCTTGGTAGATGGGCTGCGAGACAATCGGCATCATGTCGCGGGTCTCGACCCCCATCATGTTGAGATAGCCGCAGAAGTGTTGCTTGTTCGTCTCCGGCGGGAGGACGATGGGATACATCATCCATGCGTGCTCATTGTCAGGAGCGACGCGCGGCAGCACAAGTCCCACCCCGAGATATTGAGCAATCATGCCCAGCCTTGCTGTCAGATGAGCCGCGTTACGTCTGCGAAGCGCCAGCATTTCCTCATAGGTTTCAAGCTGAGCAACGCCAAGCGCCGCCTCCAATTCGGTAATACGATACGAGTGGCCTGCGTGGGTGAAGTGGAAAGAGCGCCCCGGCATCGGCTGAGGCGAGAACCAAGCATCAGTATTCAACTCCGCAATGTCCAGCCCGTGATTGACCAGCGAGCGCATCTTGCTGGCGTATGCCGGTGAGCTCGTCGTCGCAATCCCTCCGACGCCAGTCGTGATGAGATGAGCATTGTAGGTGGAGAAGCACCCGATGTCGCCCATGCTGCCGACGAGCCGACCCTTATGCCGAACGAACATCGCCTCACATGAGTCCTCGATGACCTTCAAGTCATGGGCGGCGGCAATCGCCAGTAGTTCATCCATCAGGCACGACTGCCCGTAGAGATGAACCGGTATCATGGCGACAGTATCCCGGCTGACCTTCTGCTCGGCCTCCCGCGGGTCCATGCCGTAGGTCACGCCTTCGATGTCCACGAACACAGGCGTCAGATTGTTGTGCAGCACGACATTGACCGTCGCCACGAAGGTCGACGCAGGCACAAGCACCTCTGCCCCATCCGGCCAACCGTGAAGTTCCTTCAATGCCTGCACCGCCACATGCAGGCTCGACGTCCCGCTGTTGCTCAGAATGCCATAGGGACACCCATGCTGACCAGCGAACATGCGCTCGAATGCCATGCTCATTGCGCCGTAGCTGATGCGCCCGCTGTCCAGCACGGAATCGACTAGCTCCTTCATCCGTGGCGTGGCGCGGAACGAACCGACCGGAACGTGCCGGAAGGCGTACTCGGAGTGGCCCATCGTTCACCTCCAGTAGTGGAGCATGCCGAGCTTATCCATCTCGGCTACGTCGTCAGGCCTCAATTCGTCGGTCAGCAGCTTCCCGTGGTCGCCGCCACGCAAGGCAAGTGTGTGCTTGACCGGCGGCGTCTTGGTACCAAGCACGATAACGTAGTCCTTGAGCAGCCGAAGGCGAGGCGTCCCGTTCAGTTCGCTCTCCCATGGCGTCTCGTTCTCGATAAGTATCTTGAGCAGATGCTGCCTGCGCCAGAGCGCCGTCATGTAGGAGAAGTGATACGGGCTGTCCGGGTCGCTGATAATGAGCGGCACGTTGCCAGCCATGCCGTAGTCCTTGGCGAAGCCACTGTGCAGCCGGTCGCCGGTCAGGTCGAAGCGAGCAACGTACTCGAACTGCTTCATGTAGTCGGCGCACACCTGCACCGCCTCGCCATCCACCGGACCTGTCAGCCAGTAGTCCTCCAACATCAGCACAAACACATCGTGCGGCATTTCCAGCAGCAACCGAATGAGCGCATTTGACCAGCGGGCAACGGGATAGTCCTCGTACTTGCCGATGGAGTGGAAAGAGAAGTTGCGCGGCAACTGGAAGTCGGGAGGCGTGAAGCCACCTACGACGACCTGCGGGTTCGGCTTCCAATACCTGTTGAGCAGGTAGGCATAGCCGCGCAGGGCGGGAAGGTACTTGTCGCTTGTGAGGACGTAGATGGGAGCATCCACGCCACCCATGATACATCAAGAAGGGGAGCCCGCCAACTGGCAGGCTCCCCACTCGACTATCACGGTGACCACCAGCGTCAGGCTTACCAAACGTGGCGGGTCGTCTCGTCCGGCCGCATGGACACACCACCGTCCATGAAGTACGGGTCGGTCGGGTCCGGCGAGCGGAAGTGCTGGGTCGGGCAGTACTTGATTGCGTCGATGCGCCCGGCAAGCTGCGGCGTGCGGAGCACCACGCGCTGCTCCGTCTTGACCGACAGCTTGTAGCACCACTTCACGCTCTCGATGGCCCAGTAATACTTGCCATCGTCGGTCCAGAAGTCCTGCATGCCGCGGAGCAGGTTGACATCCGGCATCGCTGCCCGGTAGTCAATGTGCTCCATGTAGGTCACGTTCATCCCTGCGGCGGTCAGCGGGACCATGTAGATGCTGGACGCATAGCAGCCAGCGGGCACGTTGGCGTTGTTCGTGTTGTTGTGCTCGAAGATGCCCGTGTCGGTCACAACGGGATAGCGCCGCCCGTTGATGTCGATGAACATGCCGCGCCGCATCTCGTCACGATAGCGGGTCATGGCGGCGGCGTCGACCATCGGCACCGGGTCAATCTGGCTGGTGTCCATCACCGCGCACTTGTTCGTGTTGTACGCGCACGGCCATACGGCGCTCAGCACGAACCAGAGTTCGGGTCGCATGCAGATGACCCAATTCACGGGCAGCAGGCCCATGTGCTCGGCGTTGAAGTAGAGATACGCCTCAAGCGCCGACAGGAAGCTCACGATGTCGCGCAGGCTGTTGAAGTCCTCGACGTCCTGATAGCCGAAGTTCTTGACATCGGAGTCGAGCGCCGGACACAGCGTGCCGGTGTGAGCGTCCATCTGGCCCGTCGCAATCTGATAGGCCAGTCCCGGGAACTCCTTGTATCCGCCGGTGTTGGCGAAGATGGAGCCCGTCCACAGGTGCTTTGCCAGCTTGCGCTCCAAGCTCACGACCGCCGTGAGCATCTCCGCCTTCGTGACAATGTTCAGCACGTCAGCGTCGCTCATACCGGAGGGCATGAAGCCGGAGTCATTGCCGACGAGGCTCCCGTAGAGCCGCAGGTCGGTGAAGTCGCCACGGTTCTTCTTGAGCATCACGTCGTTGATTTCGATGGTGCCGGTGTCCCGCGCAACACGGCCGAACTGCGCCGTCAGGTCGCACGACTTCATGTACGACCGCGGGTTGTCACCGCACATCGTGGCGCTTTCACTGCCGACATCGGCGGTGAAGCCGGTGACGGCAGCGTAGAACGGCTGCTCGTACACCGTCGGCAGGTTGGGCAGGAGCGCAGCCAAGCCGAACGGTTTGATGTGTGCGGTGAAGACCTCCCGCTCAATCGAGTGCGACCCGAAGAGCGAGCCCACGCCGTGCAACTCCACCGCATTGCCTGCGTTGGCAGGCGTCTTGGTGTGCTCCTTGGTCTGCATTGCCTCAAGGAGCTCGGTCTGCTTCGCCAGCGTAGCGGCGAGCAGTTCCATTGTCTTCTCGTCCATTTGTATGCCTCCTCGCGCCCGACGCTACTGCGCCAGCATCTCGTCAATCCACGGAATGCCCGTCACGGCTTCCGCGGCTGACGTCTCCGCAGGACCATCCTTGGCTCCCTTGGTTCGCCCATCCACGCGCGCCGCCGGTTGGCCGACGACACGCAAGTCCTTGAGGACCAGCGCTGCGATGGAGGCCGCTGGCGTGTCAGCCGCCTTCTGCGCGATGCGCTTGTCCTCGCTCTCGACCTGCTTGGTCACAAGTGCGGTGATGTTCGCAAGTCCCTCGGCCAACGGCGCGACCGCGGCCAGGATTGCTTCCTTGACTTCCTCCCGAGTGATGGCTGGCACACCTTCCGCCTCAGCCACGTCTTCGGTTTCCTCTTCCGGCTCCGTCACCGGCTCGATTTCCGGCTCAGCTTCCGGCACAGGCACTTCGCTCTCTTTGAAGGCCAGCCCACTCGCTGCCGCCTTCGCTGCCTTGTCCTGCGCGTCCGCTTCGATGGCCGCAATCTGCTCGTCGGTGATGCCGACCTTGCGGAGGTAGTCCTTCTTCGCTTCTGGAATCATCTTGCTTGCTCCTTTCTCCAAGACTTGGAAGCCGGTCAGCTTATTGGCTGCGGCCCGAGCGGGCAGGTCGCTGATTTCCGCTGTCACGTACCGGCGAATGACATGCTTCTCCTTCTCGTCGTAGTCCACCTCCGTCATGCCGTGAGACACGGCTACGTCAGGCAGCGCAGCGAGCGCTTCGGCCTCTTTCTCATGGCCGGTGTCCACGAAGCCGCTCGCCATTGAGAAGCCTGTCGCCTCATCATACGCCAGCCAATCGCTGACGCCCCAACGCGTTCCGGGAACATGGTAGTGCCAGAGTTCGGGCTGAGGCAACTCGCCTGCGTCTACCGCCTTGACGAACGCCTTGTGCGCCTCAGCCGAGAGGATTTCCTGCGGGATGTCATTGTCAAGATAGCGGTTGGAGTAGATGGCAAACCAGCGGTAGCGGTCCCCCTCTTTCCAGACCGTAAAGCCTTCGCCCAGCTTGCGGTCTTCCTTCGGGTGCAGAAGGTCCTTGAAGAAGCCGACGACGCCCTTGGCCTTCTGTGTGCCATCCGCCGCCAACTGTTTGAGCACGTCGTCAAGCTCATCGGTCAAGCGCCGGATGGCGAGCGCCTTGTCCGGCACTTCCTCATTCCAGAAGATGTTGCTCACCAGCGATTGGAAGGTGTCTACTGCTTCCGACATCCCGCGGCGCATCTGCTCGGCCCTGCGGTAGGCATCAACGTCCGCGAATGAGGTCGCCATCGTCGGGACGTATGTGCCGACCACCTCGCCGTCGTACATCTTCTCGGCCTCCTTGGTTTCCATCGGCGCAACGCCTTCGACCTTCTCATCCTTCATGGCTTTGCTCTCCTGCGCGAGTATGGCCGCGCGCTGTCGGTGTGCGGATGCCGCTGATGCGTGGCAGCCCATGACTTTCCCGCCGTCGCGCATCACCAAGCCGTAGGGCTTGGCGCTCGGACACTTCGGATGGTCTTTCACCGTGTCGTATGGCATGTCCCTCAACCACACAAGCTCGAACTGTCCAGCCACCCTCCGTCAAAGGGGTCTGCTCAGTCCGAGCCTGTCGCCGTCAGTATAGGCCAAGCGCCTCATTCCGTCAACAGCCGCAAGATGGTCTCTCGGTCCCGCTTCGGCTCCAGCAAGGTCACCCGCGGGTCGGTCCACTGCACAGGGTCCCCGTTCTCGTCAATGACGAACTTCATGCTGATGATTGCCATGCCGCTGTTGCGCTTCGCCACCGACTGCAATCGGCGTATGGGATTGAGCCATGCTGGCTTGATGTCGATAGGTAGGTCGTTCACCGCTTCAACTCCCGCAGGAATGGCCTCGCCTTGACCTTGAGCGCGAGCGTGCGACGCATGGTATCCAAGAAGTCCTTCTTGCGCAACTTGAGCACCTCCAGCCTCCAGTTGCGAGCCTTGATGCCCGGACGCCGAATCTTCTTCGAAACGAACACCATCCCGCCCTTGCCAGCGCTTGAACCAAGCACGCCGCGCCGTGTCTTGGCCTTGAAGTCCTTGCTCATCACGGCATAGCGCACCCGCGTGCCAAGCTCCAAGAACCACCACTTGCGCCCGCCTTCGCTGTTCGGGTCGTCCGGTTGCGTGATGACGTAAGCCTGTTGCGGGTCCATGTTCACTGTCGATACGAAATTCGGCTTGGCACCCTTCCACGTCTTGGTCGTCACCTGCAAGAGACGTTTCTGCTCCTTACCCTCCGCAATCAAGGCGCGCCGAATCTGCTCGCGGAGGTTCTTGTCGTCGTAGATGGGCGGGCGGAGAGGCCGCAGCTCAATCATCAGACGCCCCGGGAGTGGTCATCATGCGCTCCTAGAAGCCAAAGCCAAGACCGCGGCTCGGACTATGCGGCCTGCCCGGAGTGACAGGCTCGGTCGTCTGCACAAGTCTACACTGACATCGCCAACCACCACACTCCAGCGACCGGGAGCGCGGCAGCGCACCGTAGCGATGCCATACCGAGGCGCGGAAGACCTTCCCGACGTACATGGCGCAGTCCTCACAGTGGTCATGCGTCCCGCCGTATTCCCACCGCAGCTTCTGGTCGCCACAAGCCATCACCTGAGCGAGCATGACGATGGCTGGATAGCGGTTGCTCCACAGGCTCAGGCGAGGATACAGCATCGAGAGCTTCCCGCCAGTCGCCTTCGAATGCTGCTCGATGAACAGGCCGAGTCCGGTAATGGATGAACGGGCGAGCATGACCTCCCTGTTGAGCGCAGCCTGCTCCCGTGGCGTCCGGTCCTCTGGTACAACGCCGCACATCGCCGCCCCTTCACGCCACGCCCGCTCATAGTAGACATCAATACTGGAGAGCATCATGCCGTAGAACGTGCTGGCATCAATCGCTCCGCGCCACAGGCCGCGCGACGCTGCCCGAACGGAGGCGGCATAGGCTGCCTCACTCATCGGGCTGTTGCTCCGCAACGTAGCGGTAGAAGTCGATGTCCTCTTCCCGAACGCCGTAGGCGAACTTCATCCACCACCTCCATAGCCAATCATTGTCCCATCGCTGCACGATGGCCTTGGCCTGCTCCACGATACCAGCATACACGTCTGGATGCATGAACACCCGCGACTCCCTGCTCACATCATTGCCAGCAACAGTACGGTCTCATCATCGGCCAAGATGATGTCCTGCTCTGATGGTTCTTCCTCAATCCATGATGGCGGTCCGCCCACGCTTATGACCATTGGAGGCGGCACAACTGGAGCGATGCCCGGAAGATAAGTCCCCGCCCCGCTCGCTATCGCTACGCCCGCGATGCTGGACTTGCCTTGCCAATTGCTGATGAGCGTGCCTGCGCCAGCCACCGTGGCTACGCCGAACACAGATGCAAGACCGGCGCATAGCGCACGTCCCGCGCCTGACGCGACGGCTATGCCAGCAACAGACGCTGCTCCTATATAGCTCGCCTTGCCTACACCTGATGCCGACGCTACTCCGGCAACGCTTGCCGTGCCGTTGTAGGTTGCCGCACCACCCGCAGGCTTGCTGCCGAAGAAGATAAAGCTCATGGCCTATGCCGTCGTTGGAATGCAGAGCACGAAGTCGGCCCATTCCTTCGGGCTGGTCTGGTCGATGCCGACAATGGTCACAACGTCCGCATTCATCTCCGTTGCAGACAACTCAATGAGTACGCACACGCTGGCCGCAGGCGACACGCTCGGCAGCGTGGTGAGGTTGGAGAGCCCAGCGCCGTCCTTGTCCACCTTGAAGTCCCCCGCCGCGATAGTCGGGCTGGACTTGTAGGAGCCGGGGATGGCGTAGTCCGAGAGAGCAATCCGAACCTTGAAGTCCTCGTTCTTGACTGGCGGATTGTAGGGAGCGGCCATCTACACAACTCCTGCCTGATAGGTCGTGCGCGGTGACGCCGGGAGCGGAGCGTTCATCATCAGCAGGTCGATGGTCTGGTCGTCGTACCAGCACACCGCAGGCGCACGCCCGAAGGCTGACGAGAAGCGCATGGCGCAGTCGAGCATCTTGATGTTGTTGTTCGCCGCCTTGACCGTCAGGACCGTCTCCGGCCCCCAGGTCGTGCCGAAGTCCTTCGACACCTTGTAGCACAGCGACACATTGGTCAGGAAGGTCTCCGAACCGTCCGACTTGCCAGCGTAGAAGGCATAGAGGTCATTGGTTAGCGTGTCGAGCGCCAAAGCCGCCAGCCCTTGGTCGTCAGTCGAGTTGAGCACGACGTTGGTGACCTCGGTGATGGTCGTGTCGTCTATCTTCCAGCAGCGCAGGTCGGCGTTGAGAGTGTCTACTGCGCTCCAAGCAATGAGCAGATTCCGGCTGTTGGACAGGTCAACCGCCGCAGCGAAGTGCGGGAACGCCGTGGCCGCCGCTTGGTCGGCCATGCCTGTTGCGATGAGCGTCTCGGCCCATGTGTTGGCGCTGTCGTCGTACCGCTTGACGCTCAACTCATTGGCACTGGCATCCCAAAAGATGAGTTGCACGTCCTGCGTGTCGGCGTTCCAGCCGGGCAGCAGCAGGTATTGGTCCTGCGTTGCCGCCTCGGAAGGGTCAGCGATTGCAGCAGCCCACGTGGCTCCGGCATCGGTGGACTTCCATGCGCCGTCCTCTGCTCCCGCATCAAGGGAGCCAGCAATGATGAGATTTCCGCCGCGTGCCTCAACGATGGACAGCGCACCTCCAGCAGCCGTCGACAGCCCGAGGAACACCGTGGCCTGCACCCCCAGCGCATCCGCGGCCTCAGTGTCGATGCTCCGGTAGAAGATGTCGTCCACACTGCTGTCGGCATAGGCGCAATGAATCTTCCCCGCCGCGATGTTGCTCCAGCGGTCGTACCAGATGGACAGCACCGTGACCGTCCCGGCATAGACGATGGTTGGGTTGCTCCACGTCAGCCCTCCATCGGTCGACTTGCGGAATGCCACGTCCGAACCCGAATCGACGTAGACGCAATACAGCACGCCGGTCGGCGTCTCGATGAGGTTGTTCACCCCGCCGCCAATCCAATTGGCGGTGATGACTGGAGCAAGGACAACGTCTGCGCGGACTGGCATGGCCTCCCCTTATTGCAGGGCGATGTCGAGCGCGCCTGCGGCGAACTGGTACTGGTCGCCCGTGTTCTTAAGCGTGGCCGCTGTGCAGACGCCGTGGAACAGCAGGTTGCCCGCAGCGTTGGCGTCGAAGATGCCGAAGCCGCCGACCACGAAGTCCACCCCGCCAGTCATCGGCCCGAAGGTGATGGCGTTGGTGTTCTCGGTCGTGCCGGTGCCAGCCGGAGCGTCCCAAGCATTGACCTGCTGACGGGCATAGCCGGTCATGGCACACTCGGTCGCTCCCACGCCTGCATCGCCCGGGTCACCGTCAAACAGCGCCACCCACACCTGTAGGCCCGGCGTCGCCCACGCTCCGTTGCGAAGGATGTGGTCAATCAATTCGTCTTCGAGGTAGTCGCTGAACGCGCTCACTTCTTCCGCCTCCACGTCTTGCGGATAGCAGAGATTAGACCCTGCGCGTTCCGCGTGACATTGACAGTTTCCTCTACGTCGTCAAAGACGTGCACCTCGACCTTGTTCTCAATGGGCGGAGGCACGTGCTTGACGTTCACCACAGGCGCAGGCGCTGCCTGTACCGTCACGTTGGGCGCAGGCGGCGCAGCGATGTTGACAATGGTCGGCGGGGGAGGCTCGACTGTGACGTTGACGATAGGAGCAGGAACGTCCACACGGATGTCGGGCAAGCGCTGCTCCGGCACCTGCACGATGACCGGAGGGATTTCAATGGCCTTCCGGGCGAGATAGGACCGCAGGCCCGGTTTCCGATTGAGCTCTTTCACTTCGCCCTCCTCGGTATCAGTCAAGTCGTCTTGCGCTGCTGCTTCCTCCTCTCCTTCCTCCGCCTCCGGCTCGGTGACTTCGTCCGCTTCCGGCTCACTTTCATCCTCCATGCCAATGTCAGTTACGGGAGGCTTCGGCTCGTCATCGCCTTCGTACAATCGCTCCAGCGCATCCACCGCTGCCAGCCCGTTCAGCACAGCATCACGTTGCCGGTAGTTGCTCAACATGCCAAGCGCCTGCGTTAGCTCAGCACGTTTCTGGCTGATAAGCACTTCCATGGTCGAAGCGTCATTGCCTTCCACGTCCACAGGGTTCGGTATGCCCATAGCAAGCATCTCGACGTACTGGTCGTCAAAGAACAGGGACAGGATAGGCGAGCCGTCTTCCAGCCGTCCATCGTTGCGCTCTAGGTCATTGAACTGCTCTTGCGTGAGGTCTCCAACTTGCAGCATCTGCTCCCGGACCACCCGCTGCGACACCGATTCATTCGCAAGGCCGATGTCATGCGCGTCGGCCCGAACCTTGCGTATCTCGGCTACCTGCCTGTCTTGAGCATCGTCGGAGTAGTCAAAGACAAGCCGCAAGTGAGGGGGAAGGAACTTGGCTCCAATCACCCGCTCGCTTAGTTCAATCAACTGCCCGATGCCCTTCTGCCGTGCCTTTAGGTGTTGAATGAGCGCATCGGCTCGGGTAGCGCCGGTGCCAGTCATCGGCCACAACTCACGAGCGTCCACGCCGAAGGCCAGCGCAATCGCTGCCATGCCGAGGCTCACCGTATCCTGCTCGTTGAAGCCGTCTGGCATGCTGGCGAGGTCGATAAGGCTCAGGTCAGCTTCCTTGAGGCCAGCATCACCGACAACGATGGTCTTGCTGTAGCGAGAGAGGCCTTGGTTGTCCTGCGTTTCATTGGCTAGCTGGATGGCTTCACGGACGTGCTCAGGGTCAAGCCCGCCCTTGGTCACCATCAGGCCACGCGCCGGTCGGCTGCCAAGCTTCTCCTGCTTGTAGATGGTCATGTCGTACAGGTTCTGCGCCACGTTCAAGCACTTGCTCACGGCGCACAGGCCGACATCGTTCATCTCGGCAATAGGCGATGGGTCGAGCGAGGCGAAGGCGCAACGGGTGTAGTGCATCTTGTAGCGAGTGCCGTCTGTGTCCTGATAGATGACCGGGAACTCGGCATTGGACGTGCGGGTGCAACGAGCGCTGTCAAGCGACGCTACGCTGATGGGCGCACCAACGATAGGCCCGACAGGGTCGCCCTCCCCGATGACTTCCGCAAAGGCTCCGTTATCCTGCGTGAGCAGGTCGGTTATCCACTTCGAGAAGAACGTCGTCCAGCCACGCCCGAACTCAGCGCCGTCCAGCAGGATGTTCTCGAACCGGTCGGCCTGCACTTGGTGAGACATGATGGACAGGTCGTAAGGAACAATCTGCCACGGGATTGTGGTCATGTGTGAGACGAGGGCATACACCGCTCCGGCAAGGTAGTCGACGCGCTTGTAGAAGCGCCGAAGCTCTTGGTCCCGCCGAGTGGACCACCACGGGGGGATAAGCTCGCCAGCCGTCGACAGCCACAGAAGCAAGCCGAGCCGATTCTCTGCATCGGCTCGCACCCTGCTTTGAACTGTCTCACGCACCGCACCGGAGTTGTCAGGCATCGCTCATTCTCCTTACCTTGACGTTCCCAGTCCGGGCTCGGATGGTCGAGACGATATAGCGCTCGGCATCCATGAGGTGAAATGTGCTCTTGTTTGCAATCTTCTCTGTCGGCTGGCCGCCCTTGTCAATCTCCCGGCTATACGTTCCCTTTTCGTCAAGGTAACGGCGGCAGGACTTGAACACTATGATAGCACCCTTCGCATGTTGTGCATACACCCTGTCAATGCCGACCTCTACCTCCCCGATAAGTGGCTCACGGATTGGGAAGCCCGCTGCGCCGAACTCGTCGCGCCATTGGTCCTCGCTGCCAGCGCCACCGACTGCGAACTTGACGCCCCACTGCTTGAGCGTGTCAGCATGCTGGGCGATGGTCTTCCGCCCTTCGAGATACTCTTCGGTCAGATACAGGTTGCCGCTGGCCGGGTCTTCACGGAAGCGCACCGCTGCCATGTGCACGCCGCCGAAGTCCACGCCTGCATAGCACGGCCAGCTATCCGGCACAGGGAAGTCGGCAATCGTATGCTGCTCCAAGTCGAAGTTGTTGTAGATGAGCCCCTCGGGAATGTCGAACAGGCCGCGGTAGAACATGTTGACCTTCCACTGCGGCATCGTCTCTACCACGCGGTCGAACTCCTCCTTGGGAAAGGCAGGGTTGATGATGCTGGCAAACTGCACCACGTTGTAGAGCGGGTCCTTGGCGCGCCAACGGGCATGGACTTCCGTCTTGAGCCATCCGAGGTTGTATAGCGTCGTCGTGCCAAGCACGCGCCCAAGCCGAATGGACAATCGCCGCTGCACGGCTTCCCAAGAGCCCAAACCGAACTCGTCCATGCCGCACTCATCCAGCCATGCAGCATTAGCCGTGGCGCTCTCCAAACCGCCTTCGGACTGCGCTGACCGAAGGATGATACGTCCCCACATGGGGTCATTCTGGTTGGTGGCGAGGAACCGGAGGCTCGTCGGCTCACACAACTCAAGCACCTTCGCTCCAGCCCAGTAACGGGCCACGCCCAATTGTCGCTCAAACAGGCCGCGCATTGCCGGGAGCATCTTGAGCTTGAACAGGTCGTAGGTCGCAGTGGCCGCTAGATAGTCGCCTCGCCCGCAGCGCTGTATCTCACGCCACAGCCACAGGGGACCGAAGGTTGTTTTGCCGCCCTGGCTGCCAGCCAGTACGAAAGTGAAACGAGCGTCACTATCCCACGCGGCCTCTTGGCCCTCGTGAAACGGGACCCATGAGCCAAACTCATCGAGAATATGACGGTCCGGGATTGACGACGCATCGAGGACGCGCTTCCGCCGGTCGGCCTCTGCTAGCACCTCGTTCTGAAGCTGGACGCTCGACCCGGGCGTCAGTTGAATGCTCATGCGGCGCTAGACCGGCTTGCCATCGACCTTGAGCACCATACCAAACGTCGGGTCGGATGGCATCTCCGCTCCGGGCTTCAACCGCAGTCGATTGAAGCGGAACGGCGAGTAGTCGACAACATGCTGCGGCCTGCCCCACCTGGCCCGAATGGTCACAACGTCCGGGTGCTGACGTTGCAAAGACAGAGCCATTGCAGCGCGCCCCCCGCCCTTATAAAGCTCATCCGTATTGCCGCCCTTCATGCGCATCGTGCCTTCCTTCGCCGCGAGAAACGCATAGAACAGCAGCGTGCACCATCCATCCTTCAAGCAGCGAAGCGAGAGGTCCGTGTCCTCGTTGTAGCGCCCACGCCACCGATAGGGCAAGTCGTTGCGGAGCAGGATGCAGGAATAGATGCGGGTGTTGATGTCAACAGCAGGATACCTTAGCTTGCGAGGAGCGAACATCGCATACTGCATCCCTGCTTGCGCCACGTTCTCAAACCTGCCCGCAAAGTCCTCGATGGCAGCAAAGGCCCCGCCGTTGCTCAAGCGCCATTTTATATTCCTGTGCAGGCGATAGAACTCGCGGATGTTGTCGTCCAGTATCCAATGCCACTTTGCTCCAGCGGCAATCGAGTGCTCCCACACGAAGTTGCGCGCCGGGATAGACCCCTGCCCAAGGTTGGAGAACGGCGTCACGATAAGCAACTCGGGCGGGATGACCTCGGCATAGGCGTCGTGCTCCTGCGGCTCTACGACCACATGAAACGGAACGCCGATACGAGACAGCGCCTTGGCAGTCGGCCGTGACTTCCACCTACCTTTGGAGATGATGTAGATGGGATGAATCGGGTTCATGTCGTGAACCGCTTTAGGTTTTCCTTGAGCTTCCGGGGATACCAAATAGCTCTCGTCTTCATCGTCACGGGCTGAGCAACCGCCTTCGCAAACTCGGCGACGCTCTTCTCATCCTCGAAGTGCACAATGACTGAGTGGAGGCTGTTCATGTTCTTCTCGTTCACGAACTCCGGCATGAACTTCCATATCTCCTCGACCGTCACTTCCGTGAGCTTGCCAGCAACGCGGTCGAGCATCAGTTGCAGGCTGGCGTCCTGCTCGCCTATATCGGCAAGCAGGGCATCCATCTTGTCCGTATCGACACCCGCTAGGGAGCCTATCGGGTCAAAGACAGCCAGCACGCGACCCTCCTCATCGTCTGTCAGGTCAACGTACTTCACTGGAACCGATGTCTCGTGGCGCTTCTGCGCCAAGGCAACTCGCAGGTGTCCGTCGAGAACGAAGCCGGTGCGCTTATTGACAATCACCTCGTCAATCCATCCGACATCCGCCAGCACCGCCGACAGCGCATTCTCCTGTAGAAGGGGATGCAGTCTCCAGTTGCGCGGGTTCGCCATCAGGTCGCCAGGAGGAACGTCCGCATGACCGACGATGCGATTCCTCCACTTCTTCGGCTTCTTCGTGGCGGCCATCGGCTATCCTGCGTCCGGGCTCTTGGTCGTCTTACCAGCGGTGCGTTGCAGGACTTCCGCCACAAGCTCCTCAAAGAGCGCCGTGTCGTCTCCGCCCTGCCCGAGCACCTCTTTCCGCCAATCGGCCTCCAGCTTCAATGGCATGTCCAGCCCAAGCAGACGCGCCCTGCGTTGCATGATTGCGAGGCAGCGGTCGACCGCAGGCATAATCCCACGGCGCGCCTGCGGAAAGACCGCCATGAACAAGGCATCCAGTCGCGCCCGCTCCAAATTGATAAGCTCCTGCGACGTTTCTTGCGCCCACCTCGCCAGCGTTTCCATCACCGCCTTCTGGCACGCCTGCGGAGAGTTATAGCCCGTGGCTTCGGCAATCTCCGCAAAGCGGGCACCCGCAATCCGAAGCTCGATGGCCTCAATCGCCCTCACCTGCGCCTGCACCCGCCTGGGTGACGAAACCCGCTCTCCGCGGCGGGATTTCAACTTGCTCATGATGCAACCTCCTGCTAGAAGTCCAGTTCGACGCTATAGGACGAGCCGCCCCGCACGACCCGCCGGATATAGCGGGGATACATGGCAATCAGACGTTGAATGGCATCCTCTTCCATCTCCTGCGTGCGGTAGTCCTTGCATCCGCCGTCCAGCGCCCAATGCTCATTCTGCCAGTAGGCGAAGCGGGCAGCAACCACGCCGCCAAAGTCCCGCATGCAGCGGAGGCACAGCTCGTAGTCCTCTTTGACCTGAAACGCTTCATCGAAGCGGAGCTTGTCGTTGATGATGCCCATGCAGCTTGCCGTCACATAGGAGCGCCACAAGAAGGGGCGATAGGGATAGACCGACCTTGGAGCGCCATCCGTCGCCACTCCCCATACCGGATAGCCGATGTCCTCGCAGACCTCGAATAGCCGGAACCAAACAGACAGCCATTCCTCCTCCGTCAGGCCCAATCTCGAAACGTCGGTGTCGTTCAACTGGATATAGCCGTGGGTCACAACATCGTCGTCAATGAAGACGACGTAGCGCTCTTTTGTGTTGTCCAGTATCCAGTTCCTTGTCTTCGTGATGCCATGCACGGGGACGCCGACGACCGATGGGAACCGCGCGGCGTAGTCCTCTACCTCCTGCTCCGGCACGAAGAGCGTGGCAGACGGAATGACAGCGAGCGTCTTGACCTTATCGCTTCGGTTCTTGCTGGGGACTGCTATCAGCATTTGTCTGCACCGCCGCATCCACAAGCGCTGCAATCGCGCCCATGAGTCTCTGGAACGGAATGACGCGCTCCGTTCCTACGGAATTGAATGTCGACACATTCGAATAGCCGCCGCGCTTTACCGCACGCAATTGGAGCAGCTTCTTGAGCGTATCGAAGTCCGCAGCATCGACGCACGTGACCACGATATATTCATTCTGCGGCTTCAGTTGGACAGCCTGCTCATAGATGGTGACATCTCTCGCCGGGGGATTGGTGTCCTCGCCATAAGACACGCCTTCCGCATCTGCCACCATTGCGAGCAAAGCATCTGCCCCCACCTTGGCCTTATTCAACTCATTCAACAGGTCGGCCAGCTTGTCCTCATCGACCGCAGCCATCGAGCCGATAGGGTCAAGTGTTGCCATGACCAAGGCTTCCTCAGCCTCCGTGAGCCGCACGTACTTGACGGGCATCCTCTTCTCGTTCCGGCGCAACGCAAGCGACGCGCGCAAATGCCCGTCCACCACAAAGCCAGTCGTCTCGTTGACGATGACTTCATCGACCCAGCCCACTTCATCCAGCACCATCTCAAGCGCAAGCTGTTGCTTCTTCGGGTGGATGCGCCAATTGCGGGGATTGGCAAGCAGGTCGCTGGGGTCTACCTCTGCCGTGCTTGTAATTCTACTGCGCCACTCTGGTTTATCCTTCGTCTTGGCCATACGCACATCATAGCATGGGATATAGCGGGAGCAAATGCAGCCCCGCAGAGTACCGCTGGACAGCCCTCGGGAAATGCTGCTCGGCAGTCTGCCACCGTTGGTTGACCAAGCTTGCGGACTGGATTACTCTATAGCTGGTTCAGGACCTTACCAACGGCGGACAGGCACCACCCCCAAATATCCGGTTCGCCCCCACCTCAAGCCTCCCAGGAAGACCGCCCCCGGGTCCGGACCTAAGAAGCCGGATACAGGGAACGGGCCTGGAACCGGACGACAGGCGGGGAGCGGAAAACAGGGGTGAAGTTGCCAGACAGCAAGCCGAGAGACACACACCCAGAGAACCAAGCGACCGGAGACGGGTCCGCGAGAGCCAGCCCGCATCTCCCCCTCTCATTCCCACCAAACGCCGAACATACACAGTGAAAAACCCGACGGCTTCGCCGTGGGGTGCAAGTGCATGTGGCCTGTGGTCAGGGTGTCGACTTGTCCGCTCTGATGCTCAAAGACTTGTCCGGGCAACATGCGAGCATTGAACTCTCCGAGTGAGCGACGGAGCATTGTTCCGCCGCTCCTCGGAGCGCTCAACCGGAGTGCTGGAGAACGAAGATGGCCAAGAAGCAGAGGCAGTCCACTCACGTCCGCATCTTCCACTACAACGGCTCAGTTCATCTGGAAGGCACAATCCTGACGCTTCACGACTACGGGAACGCCGAGCATCCAGACCGATACATCGAGTTCGAAGATGCCTTCGGCAACTACTTCTACTGGAAGGAAGGCATCGACAGCCGCAACGGAACCTACTTCGTTCAGGTGAGTTGACCTCTGTGAGCCAGCGCCAGTCGCAAGACTGACGCTGGTAGGAGCGGTCAACCGGACTGCTGGAGAACGACCATGACTACCATCAGCACCATCATTCGGAACGGCGACATCGAGCACGAGATTGCGGCAGCCAAGGCCGTAGTCAGCTACTGGCGCTACGAGACGAAGGTGCGGTCGATGGAACGACGCTCCTTCGAATTCACGCAGGCGCGCTTGCAGGAAGCCTGCGCCGACCTGTGCGCCCTCGAGGAAGTGGCTGCTCTGCTCAACAGTTGAACTGTCTCAGCATGACCGTCCACCCGGACGGCCATGCGAGAGAACGCTCAACCGGAGCGTCGGAGAATGACGATGACCGCTAAGCGCACCACCACGACCGTCCACTACGTTGAGACCCGTGACCGCTTCATGCCCAACATGGCTATCGGCATCTACAAGGGCGAAGGCAAGCAGCGCGAGTTGGTCGCCGCCGTGCCGCTGGTGACTTGGCAATCGCCTCGCCCCATCGGCGGTAACGTGATGCTCCCTGCAAACCGACCCGCCCTGAGCCTCGCCGAAGACATCTGCGCCTTCCTCAACGGCGAGCACGAAGGCCTCTGCCGTTAAGCCCTCCAAGAGTGCGACCGAGCTTCGGTTCGGTCGTACGTTGGAGTGCTCAACCGGAGCACAGGAGAAGACCAATGACCGCCAAGCATCAGCCCGGCTCGCATGCGTTCGATGATGCCCTGTTCCGCCACGAGGCCCGCCCGCAGGGCGAGGCAGTCTGCCCGGAGTGCGGGGCGCCGATGCACTTCCACGCCCACATCTGCATGTGGAAGTGCATCGCCCGCGAGTGCGGCGACACGCAGACCACCGCGGCGCTGTATGACGCTGGCCTCATTATCTCGATGCCGTGAAGTTGAACTCACCGAGACGGCGGACGATTGCTCGCCCGCCGGTCGGTGCGCTCAACCGGAGCGCGGAGAGCCAACATGACTACGCACGTGAGCGTCTACTGCAACAGGAACCCGAACCGCTTCCGGCAACAGCTTGAGCAAGGCAAGGCATACCAGCCCGATGACGGCGACCTCGTCCATGCACTCACCTTCAACATCCCCGATGACGACCCGGACGACTTCAGCATCTGCGAGCGAACCTACCTGATGCTGAACATCGACGCAGACCTGGGGATGGTCTATGGGTCGCTCGACGCCCCCGCCATCGCCGCCTACCACGAAGCGTTTCCATCGCTGTCGGTCGGGGACTTGGTGATGGTGTTCCATCCCGGCTCGTGGCGGTGCAACGCCTACATGGTCGATGCGGTCGGCTTCAAGCACCTACGCGATTGACCCCTGCACGTCGGCCGCGCTCCTGCGAGCGCGGTCGATAGGAGTGGTCAACCGGACCACCGGAGAACGGTAATGGCAGCCACCATGCAAGCCCAAAGGCTCATCGACGCAGTGAAGGCCACGGGCGTCCTCAAGCGCCGCGAATATTGCGTCACCACGGTGACGAAGCGCTATGGTCCCGGCGGGCGATGCCGTGAATACGGCCACGCCTACCTGACCATCTTCGCTTCCGCTCAGAAAGCGCAAGAGCTCGCCCAACGCCTTGAAGCCGAGCATCCGGAAGTCAAAGTTGCTTGGGAGATATTCGGCGTCAAGCTCGACTGGCCGCACATCACGAGCGGTTGAACCTTCCGAGAGCGCCATTGACCACCCGTCGATGGCGTCACGGAGCGTCCAACCGGGACGCAGGAGAAGCATGATGGACACCACGATTGAGACCCCCGAAGTGAAGGCCGCACGTGAACAGGCTGAGGCAGCGAAGGCCGCGTACGAAGCCGCCTACGCCGCATCGCAGGAAGCCGAGCGCGCCGCTCGGCAGGCTGCTCGGGAAGCAGCACAGCAGGCCGAGCAGGTTCGGCGCGACGCCGAGCTCAATCAACTGCTCGTCGTGCTCAAGGACGAGACGGCACCGCTCCGCGAGAAGGACTTCGGTCACGAACTCAAGTTCGCCTATGGCTCATGGGGCGGCGAGGCTACTGCGGACGTCAGCTTGGGTGACGACCGCTGCATCACCATCGGCCTGACCCGCTCCGCTCTCTCGCTCACCATCTACACCGGTTCACGCTTCGACACGACCTCCGCTCGCTTCCCTGTCCGCAAGGACGGAACCTACAACTGGACGAAGGCCATGGAGCGAGCCCGTGACGGTATAACCTACCGGCTGGATGCTCTGGATGCCAAGCGGCAGCGCACGGACTACGAAGCTGCCTTCCTCGCCAAGGCCGAACAGACCTTGACCGCGCTGGCCGCGGCCTTCCCGACCTTCAAGTTCCGCACCGACCTGCAACGCTCTGCGCCGGGCGGCAAGCACTATTCGGCCCAGCGCTGCCGGGCGATGTTGTCCTGCGACGCTTTCTCGGTCGTGCTCTCGATGGTCGGCAACAACTCGGACGGACAGGTGAACGTGGAAGTGAACGGCAACATGAGCGATGGTGACTTCCTGCTGCGAGCGCTGGTTGCCATGGCCGCGCAGGTGACCGAAGGAATTGGTTGAACTCTGCAAGCGCGCCGGTATATATACCGGCGCGCCATGGAGTGCTCAACCGGAGCACGGGAGACACGACAATGGTAGACCAAGTCGTTGCGTTGGAGAAGGCAATGAAGCGTTGCCGCAGGCTGGCCGAGAAGGCAGCCGTGGAGCAACCGATTGACAGCCCTTCCGTCTTAGCTGGCCTGATGATGGCCGACCTCGCCGGAGCGGAGCAGGAAGAGCTATGGGTCCTGCTATGCGACACGCGCAACCGGCTCATCGGCAAGGTTCAGGTCTACAAGGGCAGCCTCAATACATCCATGGTGCGCATCGGCGAGCTGTTCCGTGAAGCCATCCGACAGAACGCCGCGGGCATCGCCGTCGTTCACAACCACCCGAGCGGTGACCCGTCGCCTTCGCCGGAAGACCTTGCCGTGACCCGCGCCATCATCGAGGGCGGCGACCTGCTCGACATCCACGTGCTCGACCACGTTGTCATCGGCCGCGGGCAGTACGTCAGCCTGCGCGCTACCACTCAGTTGTGGGCTTGAACACTGCGCTAGGTGAGCGGGTGCGACCGCTCACCGAGGGAGTGCTCAATCCGTGAGCCAAGGAGATTAGCCATGGAACAGCAATTGAAGTGCTACGACTGTCACGTCAGCTTCAAGCAGGAAGGCCGCACGACCCACCGCAAGACCTACCGCCTCCTCGCCCCGGACTTCAATACCGCTGTGACTGAGATTGCACAGCGCCTCGACGATGACGGCCACGGGCTCGACTGCGAGATAACGCTCGTCACCGAACGCAAGACGTTGACCCGGGATGCCGTGACCGCCACGCTCAAGAAGCTGAGCGACGAATTCCCCGGCCTCGAGGCTTACATCGACAACGAGCGCGTGGTGTGACATGCGCCATCGCATCGTCGTTCAGCCCAGCGCCACTGCGTGGCGCGTCTGCCCGGAGTGCAAGAAGCGCAAGCCGGAGGCGGTCGGTCTGACCGCGGGTGACGGACAGCGCTGGTATTGCTGCGAGCGCTGCCTCGATGCCGGTGAACGCAAGTATCAGGGAAACGGGAGGAGAGCATGACCGCCAAGTCAGTCTGCGAATTCGCTCTGCCGGACCTCATCTACATCGAGATGCACCGCCGTCACATGATGCCCCACTCCATCGCCTGCCCGGAGTGCGGCGCACCGGCCACGTTCAGAGACGACAACCTCGCCGCTCGCTACGAGTGCATCAAGTGTGAGCACGCCATCGCTGCCATGTATGCGGATGCAGCGCTGGTTGAGATGCTAGGTGATGACTTCTGCCCACCCCTGCATCTCGTCACCTGCCCCGCCTGCGGCGGAACCAAAGCGGTGCGTCTCCGCATCCACGCGCCCATCGGGACCGCCGGGCCGGGTGTGTGCGACAACCAATTCCACGATTGACAGTCCCGCCGCGCCGTGAGCCGACCGCTGACGGCGCGGATGGACAGGTCAACCGGACCTGCCAACAGGAGGAATGACTAATGCCTTATCCGCGTTCCCCATATGTCGTGCGAGCAAGACGGGTCAACAAATTCACCGCTGACGCAAAGGACGGAGCCGCAAGCTGGATGGGCTTTGGCGATGACTTGAAGCAAGGCGTCGAGGTCCGCATTCAAACCGAGCGGGGCGGCTTGAGCATCAAGGTATGGCGGAACGAATACGGCGACGAGCAGGTCGCATTCCGCGCCATACCCCACACGGACTTCGGCGGTCGCAGGGTTGGCCTCGACAGTCTATTGTGGCAAGGCACTATCGACGGCGAATTCCACGGACAGCGGAGCCTGTTCGGTCCGGAGCCAGATTGAACTAGTCGGACACGGCACGAAGGTCGGACGAGCCATGATGCGGTGCAGACCTGCTCCGTGGCATGCGCTCGCCCGACCATTGGCGTATCCGACGCCATCCCGAAGGAGGGTTCACATGACTGACAAGGAACAACCGGAAGTAGGGTCGAAGGAGTTGACCGTCGCCAACGAATTCCTTCACCCGCTCGTCCCGTATGGGCCAGTCAAGGCCATGCGGGAGATGACCCGCCGCATCATGCTGTTCGACACCGGCAAGAACAAGCTGTCGGCGGCACAGGCCAGCCACTTCGCCCAACTGTGCCTGAGCGCGCGGCTCAATCCGTTCGACGGCGAGATATGGGCATGGACGGACGACCACGGCAAGCTGAGCATCATGCCCGGACGCCGTGGCCTTCTCCGACACGCTCACGAACAAGCGAAGGAGCGCGGCACTCACTTCTGGCCGCGCTACGAGCAGGTCACTGACCCCAACCGGCGGGCTGACCTGCGTATCCCCGATGGCGCACTCGCCTTCGAGTGCAAGGTGTTCGACCACTCCAGCACGACAACGTGGACGCAGGCCATCGCTGCGCTCACGGATGCTGCCAAGGCTGGTGTGCACGTGGACGCCAGCGACCTTGGTAGCGTGCCGTGCGTGGTCGGCCTCGGCGTGCTCACCGACGCTGAAATGAAGCAGCTCGACCGCCAGTCCAGCAACAAGATGACGCACGTGGAGCGCTGCCAGAAGCGCGCTTACATGATGGCGCTCAAGCAGATGTTCGACCTGCCGCTGGCTGGCTACGTCGGCAATCAGGGTGAGACGATGGACGACTTCGTGCTGGATGCCGAGTGGCGTGAGGTCCCGGCGGGTGCTGCATCTGCACCGGACGACCAGCCCGAGGGACGCCCTGCTCGCTCTGCCGCCGATGTCAAGGCTGACGCCGAAGCCCTGTACGGCACGGACAACGGGGACAGCAAGCCGACCGCCAAGGCTGACCCGACGCCGCGGGCATGGAACGAGCCATTCGTCGACCGTGTGTCCACGCTGTTCGAGCAGAACGGCATCATGCCGCCGAACAGCAATCGCAAGCACCTCATCATGTTGCTCAACCTCAGCCCGTTCTCGGAGGACTGGCCGGATACGGCGCTGGTGAAGTGGGGCAAGCTCTACCGCGGAGCACGTGACGAGGACCATCCGACCAAGGCAGCAGCAGTGATGGCAACGGCTATCGTGCCTGCGCCTTTCTAGCGCTTGACCTGCGCATCTGCTCCTGAGAGAGCGCCGCATTCAAGGCATCTCCGGCTGACCAGCAAACGGCAGACACCGGAGGTCCGACCAATCACCGGCGCTCCTTCGGGAGCAGGATGGACGGGTCAACCGGACCTGTCGGGAGGATACGCAGATGGCACGAATGACTGTCAACGCGATGCACGACCTCATCGAGGACCGTCGGGCAACCTGCTACGACGAGACCGCGGTGAGCAGGTCGATGGAGTTCCACGGCGAATGCCGCGTGGACTTCCAGCCGCAGAGCAGCGCATCGGCGCTGTTCAGCAAGGTCGGTCTGCCGCGTGGAACCGGCTACCTCACCGACCACGCCTTCAAGCAATTGGCCGACCGCTTCGGCGTCCCGCCCTCATGGGTGATGGACGGCGACAAGTGCCCGAACGACCTGCGGAAGCTGGTGCTCGACTGGAAGTTCGCCAACGAGGATGAGCGCAACCTGCTCCTGCGGTTGACGAGCGACCCGGACGGCGACCCACTGCGCGCCGTGCTGTCCGACCGCTACCAGCCCTACGACCATCACGACCTCTGGAGCGCAGTCGAAGCAGCCGTCGCTCAGATGCCTGCCGAGCCATGGGTGCTGCCACGCGGCGGGATGGGCGATGAACTGCGCGGCTACCTCGTGTGGGATGGCGTGCAGTTTGATGGCTTCCGACCGCCGAACCGAAGCGGCGACGGCGGCGGGAGCGGTGGCCTGCAACCCGCGGTCTACTTCTCCAACAGCGAGATTGGGACAGGCCGCGTCCGCATCACCGCTGGCCTGTACCGCGGCTTCTGCGACAACGGCGTCATCTACGGCTGGAAGGAACAGGGCTCGTTGGCCGTGACGCACCTCTGGTCGCAGAAGAACCACATCGCCCTCGCCGTCCACGAAGGCATCGCCAACGCCATGAACCTGAGCGAGGAAGCCGCTGGCCGGATGTTGCAGGCGATGGACCTGCGCGTCGAGCCGACCAAGCTGGCAAGCATCTTCGACCGATGGGCTGGCGAGTATGGCGTGACCATCGCAAGCAAGGATGCTTGGAAGGCTCTCGTCTCTCCCGAGCCGACCGTATTCGATATGGTGAATGCGGCGACGGTGCTGGCGCAGAAGGCCGACACCGCTGAGGCGGGCGAGAACCTCGAGCGCATGGCCGGTGACATGCTGGCAAACATGACCGACGGACCACGCCGGTAGAACTGCCGCCGCTCTGTCCCGCAGATTGCCTGCGGGACAGGCGAGGGCAATCCTGCCCGATGAAGCAAAGGAGGCAAGATGACAGATGAACCGCAAGCCATCGTGGACTGGGAACGGGAACTCCGCACGTTGCTCGACCTGCGCCTCGCCGCTGCCGGACAGAAGGCCGTGGTAGCCGGGGCATGGGAGACGGTACAGGCCACCGAGGAATACCAGTCGTGGCTCGCTCAGTCGGAGTTGAAGAAGGATGCCGATGCTGCCGTCGCAGACTTTGAAGCCGTCGTGCGCCTCGCAGCCGTCAGCGAGTACAGACGCACCGGAACCAAGGACATCGCTCGTGGCGTTGCCGTCCGCATGAAGAACATCCTCACCTACGACGACGCCCCCGCGCTGGCCTACTGCAAGGCCGGATTTGCTGCCGCGCTCACCTTCGACCGCAAGGTGCTGGACAAGGTCCTGCTGTCGATGGACGCCAACATCCTTCCGGCATTCGTCGCCCGCACGCAGGAGCCACAGGCGACCATCGCCACCGACCTCGACAAGGCGCTTCACGAAACACCATAATGGTCACTAGCTCAAACCTTTACGCTTGATGGGTGGTATATAATGTCTGCGCTGGCAATGAAGGCGGCGGTGGACCCCGTGGCCGCTTGGGTCCTGAACCAACCCTCGCTCTGCCAATCCACCGCCGCCGGTGCCAGCACACAAAGCTGGCGATGACACCAATACTCTGCAAGGGACTGCACGTCATGGAAGTCGGCCGTCGGCGCTACCTCGTGCTTGTCGTGGACGAGGCGGACGACGCTGGCCGCTCTGCGTGGCATGAGCTTACGAAAGCAAGGAGAAACGCACGAAGCGGCGAGCCTGGGCAGGACGCCGCTTCGTTATCGCCGGGAAAGCTGGCGGCAAACCCGGCTACATAGAGTATAGCACGTCCGGACTGGACGCGCTAGTATGCCTCGAAGCTGCGGGTGGGCACCGTGTCAAGACCCAAAGCCGCCGAACGAGTTGCACCGTGGGTCTGCCGTGCAACAGCAGGCGCTACAACCGACTGGCTTGTGCGTGACATAGCCGAGTGGCCTGCGAGCGATGTCCCTTCAGGCGCATGTGACTGTCACACCTCCGCATCGTTCGCTCGACGCCAAGCCGGTCGGGATAGCCGGGATAGTGGCCAAAAGCCGACGACCCCAAACTGCACCCATCTGGATTTCAACATACAGGAAACCATTTCCGCCACCGCCGTAGGCCGGATGCCGCGATGCTCACCGAAGCGGAGACCAGAGAGCGCTTGAGCGGCATTCACAACGAGGCATAGATGGAGTGGTTGTACCTACTCGCAGAAAGGGAGGGCATGAACTACAGCGAGTATCTTCAATCCGAACACTGGCAAGCAACCAGACGGCGCATGATGGCATCAAAGAAGGTCCATAGATGCTATGTGTGCCGGTCAACCGAACGGCTTGACCTTCATCACAAGACGTATAAGCGCATGGGGAGAGAACGGCTTGCCGACCTTGTGTGGCTATGCAGGGCATGCCATCAAGAAGCTCATGCTCGCCTCAAGCGGCAACCAAGACATTCCAAGGCAGCACTTCACTGCATTGCCAAGCAAATGAGGAAGGAGCGGAAGCATGGGAGAACTCGACAAGTGGTTTCCACGTGACCCGAATGAGCGCAAGGTGACGCTGGAAGACCTCAAGCAAAGCGGGCGGACCAGATTCCCGCGGGCGGAGCCGAACATCCGTGACCTCTGCGATGTGTTCGCCAACGAGACCGGATGGGAACTGGACGGACACACCCGCAAGGTCATCGTCGCCGGAGCGCGAGACTTCGAGCAGGCCATCGGCAACAAGCCAAGTCTGCTCAGGGGCGCGTTGCTGTATATGCGGACCAAGCGCATCACGTTCTCCAGCCCGCGCTCCTGCATCACCATCGCCCGCGAGATAGAGCGCCAAGAAGACGCTCGCAAGCCGGGGGGATACATCGAAGGCGAATACGCCGACTTCATCGAGCATTAGGAGGGAGCATGATACAGGTCGACACCACGCAATGCTCATCCTGCGGAGCGGTCATCTTCTTCGGAAGGACTGACCGCAATTCCAAGTGGATGCCGCTGGACGCCAAGCCGGAGCGGAGGTTCGTGGCCTATACCGTGGAAGGCGACCCGAACATCTACTACAAGTCCACGCTCGTCTACATCCCGCATTGGGCGACCTGCCCGAACGCGGACCAGCACAGGAGGAAAGACGGTGGCTAGAACCTTCATCGGAGTACCTACGCGCACCTACCCGCGGCCAGTCCCGTTCGGCTGGCTCATCGTGCCGTGTGACGAGTGCGGCAATTACTGCATCGTTCACGCTGACAAGACCGAGGCCGATAGCTCCATCTGCGCTGCCTGCCTCATTGCAGTCACCGCCGAACTCAAGCAAGCCGTCATGCACTTCGCAGACCACCCAATGCCCGGAAGCGAAGACGTGGCCTTCGCCATCATGGCGACAGTCGGGAGGCAAGCAGATGGCAGAACGCATTGACATCCGCCGAGAGGACGGCAAGGTTATCGGCCACGTGGACGGCAGCGTGTTCTACAAGACGCTGACCGAGAAGGACCACATGCTGGAGAAGCCGCCCGGATGGGCATGCGACATCGTGGCCTTGCATGCGGCACGGCAAGCCGGTGCCACTCATCTGACCATCACAGCCACCGACACCGGGCGAACCTACACCGCCAGCATTGACAGCATCCTGCGCTGGGGGAGGTTCATCGCCCGCCACCACGGCGACCAGCTTGTGCTTGTGCTAAGCCGCTGGACCATCGTGGACCCGAACCAACCGAGGCTGATATGAAACCACGCTACAGCTATGGCCTGACCAAAGGCAGCGCCGTTCCGACTGAGCGACCAGACCGCCTGACGTCCGAACTCCTGCTTGTCACCTGCCCGGATTGCAACGGCTACGGAGCACAGGGGGAAAAGGTCTGCAAGACGTGCGGCGGTGGCGGGCGAATCGTCGCCCACTGCGAGGAGGACTCTGCATGAGCACAGGGGACGAAGGCAAGAGCCTCGCCCTCATCACCGAGGCGGAAGCCGCCCTCGCCCGCGCCGAACACATCATCGATGTACTGGACGTGCGGGAGCGTGTCGTTGGAATTGACGCGCTCCTGCACGCCATCGGCGCAGGCTATGAGCTTCAACAGCGAGCGACCATCATGCGCCTTAAGTGCGAGCGCAAGGCGGGCGCTTGGCTTGCGGAGAATGTGCACCAAGGGCGACCGGGCGCCGACAACGGCGTCGTCAGGCTTGGGGACATCAGCGTCACTCGCTGGCAGTCGCATCGCTGGCAGGCTTACGCTACACTCCCTGAGACACGCTTCCACGAATGGGTGGACGAGCACATCAGCAAGGGGTGGGAAGTGACCGCATCCGGCCTGTATCGCTATGCGACGAACAACGACAACAAGGGGAAGGGGATTGCCTCGTCGCAATTGTTGCTGGCTCCAACCAATCAGCAGTGTGCGCTTCGTGGCTACCTCATCCCATGCGATGGCCCGCTCACCGGCCAGCACATCATCTCGAAGCAGATGGCCCGAGGCAATGATGCTGTGCGTGACCTGCTCCGCACCTGCCCGCCCGAACTGATGGCGCAAGTGTGCTACCAGCACAACGTCGGGAAGATGGCGGACAGTCACAATGCCCGCCGCATCCTACTCCTCCAGAAGGTCTATGAGTACGGGCTGGAACACATGAACGCCTACATCCGCAACCTGCCGTGGAAGGTCCACTCGCCCGAGCTATCGCTCATGGCGATGCTGGAGCCGAAGGAGGTCAAGACGTGAAGCCGCTGACTGAGGCACAGGCATGGACAATCATCGCCGCCCGCTTCGATGAAGTCTGCACGCGTTGTTCGGGTGTTAGAGCCATGGGCGGAGTGTGCAAGAACATCAACCGCTTGGAGAGCACAGGTTTGATAACCGACACGATGGCCTGTCGGATGCACAATCGCAAAGACCGCTATGAGCCAGCCCACGGGCGCGCATACTGGTGGCCCGTCACCCTAGCGGGTGCCGAACAACGTCGTGACTTCTGTAGGCGCATGGCTGCATTGGCGGAGCGATGAGCGAACCATTCAACCGAAGAAGGAGGGATAGATGAGACTGGTAAAAGACCGTAGCCCCGGCGCTCACGCCGTGCGAGTGCAGTGCATGGGCGTTCACCATGCAAGACTCGATGCCCTCCGCACGCACCAGCAAGGACCGATGTTCACGCTGGCCGAAGGATACGTCGACCTCGACGGCATCCCGTTCCAGTCCTACTACTGCGATATGTGCGTTGAGGAAGCAGAGCATCGAGCATCGCTTGGCGCGCCGCCGGAGGTGAAGCCATGACCGACCAACTTGGACCGGACAGCCTGCGGGCGCTGAAGAAGCAAATTGGTTGGAGCGACACGCCAGCGAAGATTGATGCCCACGCCGCCGCATGGGATGACGACATCTGGAGAGAGGATGTTTATGACAAGAACTATCGAAAAGAACTTGCCAAAAACGCCGCCCTGCGGGAGAGGCTGGAGGAGGCGGAGAAGGACAGGGCTTGGCTCATTGAGTGGCACCGTATTTGGCACCGTCCCGGTTCGCTGTTGCGGTGGGCGGCGCTCACAGCACACAGGATGAGAGTGCCCAAACCGTTGGGTGTCCTCTTGGACATGAACGCCGCCCTCGCCTCCCTGCCGGAGGTGAAGCCATGAACCCGGATAGCCTGCGGGCGCTGTTGCAGGCGCTTGAGCCACTTCGAGGACACGTTATCGCATCGGGGCATATTGAGGACGGAACCGACACGTCTGTTGGTGCGGACCTGTTGCTGGACGATGGTTACGCC
>Ga0105093_10000113_pt1 | contig 29514 bp, 26 predicted proteins | sample PPLLak3March2015_2_FD_79111 | JGI IMG/M metagenome (GOLD analysis project Ga0105093, IMG submission 79111) | Freshwater sediment microbial communities from Prairie Pothole Lake near Jamestown, North Dakota, USA - PPLs Lake P8 Core (3) Depth... | ecosystem: Environmental > Aquatic > Freshwater >... | reverse complement strand
CTTCATTATGTTAGTTTGTATTTTTTTAGGTATGACATTACATTGTGATTGGATTCCTGACAGAAATATATAATCTAGTAAACGTGGATTCATCGAATCGTTATTAGAGCGATTCACAAATGCGTTCCCAATTCTCCGTTTTCTCTTGGATTTCAACTAACATTATTATCTTATTCTTGGAATTTACCGGTAATCACGGGTTCAAAACCCTTCCCCTGCATACTCTAACTCTTTTATCACTATTATTCTATGCCAAAAACAAAGCAGAATCTTTATAACAAATTCAAATATTTCGTTTTATCATGAAAGAACAATATCATATTTTCTGGGAACTCGTTCTCATTATTGCATCGATTTTTATCTTTAGAAGTGTCTGGCTGCTTCTGGATATCTATTTAGGTTCCACTTTTTTAATTCCACTCCTCATTATTGGAATATTGCTTTCCATCCCACCGTTATACATATTAAACAGACATCTTGAGGACCGAAAGAAAAAATAACAACATATTAAAGAATAATTGATTAAATGCTTATTCGTCATGAATTCACTGGTAAATAAAATAAAATATCCAAAATTGTTACTACTTATCATTACTTTCATCGTTGCTTATTTTATCTTTTACGAGCGCAATATTCCTATTTTTCATGATATTCTTTTCTCCTTAGGGTATTTTGGAACTCTGATTGCAGGAATATTTTTTACGTATGGATTTACAGCAGCACCAGCAACTATTTTTCTTATATTATTAGCGCAAAATGAAAACATTATCGTATCAGCATTAATCGGTGGTATTGGTGCTATGATAGGTGATTATCTTATTTTCAAACTTATTCGGCATTCGTTTCATGACGAAATCGAAAAACTTAGAAATGAAAAAATCATTAAACACATAAATAAAAAATCACCATCTATTGTAAAAAAATATTTCCTGCCAGTTATTGCTGGTTTTATCATTGCATCTCCACTACCTGATGAAATGGGAGTTGCACTCCTTGCTACATCAAAAGTTATTTCTTCTCGTGTGTTTTTTGTAGTATCTTTTCTTTTAAATACAATAGGAATATTTGTTATTTTATGGTTTAGCCAAATAATCTAATTCTACTGATTCTTATTTCAATAGGAGTAATTCTATGATTTTACATGTGTTTTTGTGTTCAAATCCCGCCCCCAGTATTCTACGATAAATTTTTAATCATAAAAATTTATAATCATTTTCCATGAAACAAGTTTTTTATGGAGCGGCAATCCAGGGTGCAAAAGATAGAAAAGAACGATCCCAGGTCCACGAATCCTTTATTGAAACCATCCAAAAAAAAGGTTATAAAGTATATACTGAACATACAACAGGAAAAACATATGAGGAAGCAATACAGAAACTTGAACAGGCAATAGGTCCCATGCCAACAGATGAACAACAGCGGAAGATATATGTTCGGAATAAAATGATAGAAGCGATTGAAGGAGATATAAAAGCAGCAATTTTTGAAGTATCTACACCCAGTTTAGGAACTGGCATAGAAATTGCTCATGCTTATTTGAGACCACGAATGAGACTATCACTTATTCCTGTTCTTGCTTTATATGAAAAAGAGTACTGGCCTAATAAACTATCAACAATGATTAAAGGAATATCAAAAGAGGACGTTCCTCATTTTACTCTAAAAGAATATAACACTCTTGAAGACGCAAAGGAAATAATTAATGAATTCGTAACAGGTTTGAAATAACAACTTAAACATTATGATGCATCTAATCTGAGGTTCTTAAAAAAAAAAAAAATGCGTTGAAATTTCAGTTATTCTATTTTAGTTCTTCATTTTTAGAAAAACTTGATGCTCTTTTCAAAAGATAATATGATATACCAATCGATACAACAACAGCTGCGATTCCGAAAAAGACATCTGTTGAAGTTTTTGTATAATCGATCATAATAATTTTCCTTGCAGCGACGATTAAGGCAACAAGTAACACTACTTCTACATGAACTACGCGTTCTTTTGTGTACATCTGAAGTGTTTCAAACAGTTCAATTCCAACTAATACAAGGAAAAATAAACCAAAGAGATCAATGACAATACTTTGAAATTCTGTTTCACTGAAATGTAAAAACATTTTGTCAATGAGGTTCCAGGCTAGAAACGCAGTTGAGATAAAAACAACAATTAATAACATACCCATAAGAACGTAAATAATGAATTTTTTTACTTTTTCATACGTTATCTTTTGCATGATTTTCTATATCTTAATTTACTATTTATTTAATAATCTTTTTAATCATATCCAAAGGTTCTGTCCAACCCATAACTTTGTTTTATCACCAATTCAACAAGGGTTTTTGCAGAAAAAGGAATCATAACATCTTCAAAGTATGGTTTTACCTTTTTATGTGACAACAGAATATTCTGATTATGTAAATACCTATTGTTTTTTGCACTGATTTTGAATTTTATGATAAAAGGAATAACGGTTTATTTTTACATGTATCTTAGTGTTCAAATCCCGTTCCCTGCACTTTTTATAGTTGAATTCTTCTGCATTATAAAAAACTCATAGCCGAAATAATCTGAATACGTATTATATATTTGAATTTCGTTTTCGCACTTTTCAAACACTTGCAAAGCAATTTTGTTTGTATGATATTTTTTCTTTAATTCTATTATCTCTTTATTCATTTGCGAGTAAAAATCAACCCAACATGATTCCGGTAATGTAAAATGAGATAATACCGTAAAGCCTTCATCTTGAATCAGAGAGATATTGCTTTTTATGTCCATTATATTTGGATATTCTTCGTCCCAGAAGTCCTGTAATGGTTTTGGAAGATTCGGTAATAACAATACTGCTTCGCTTGCAACAAAATACCCTTTGTTTTTTAGAAGTTGATTGCATTTTTTTAATCCATTCTGAAATCCCATAACAAAAATTGCTCCTTCGGACCAAATAAGATCAAAAGTATCATTGTTGAAATCCATCTCAAGCATTGATTGATTTTTTGTAATAATCCTATGATTAAGTCCTCCTTTTTTTGCATTCTGCGTGAGGATGTCTAAAAAAGGTTGGTAGTTATCTAAAGCAATAATTTTACCTTTGGAAATTCTTGCTAACTCGAGAGTCTGAATACCATACCCGCATCCGATATCAAGAATAAAGGGCTCAGACGGTAAATTTTTCAGATAAGAAAATGCTTTCCGAGTAGATTTGTTATCTCCAGGTCCACCACGAGGAAGACCTGAGAATAATTCATAGAAATATTCCAACCCTTCCATGATATCACATTCCCATGTTTTGAAAAGATAAGTAACAATGAATTTATATAAATTATTAAAAAATTATCTAGGCAAATACAGACATAGCTTCTTCCGTCTTTTATCGTTGCATAATGATTTTACAACAGATTCAGATTCAAAAATTAACAAGGATCTCTCATGGAATCTGACTTGTTTCAAAAACTTGGAGATAAATCAATAACAAAAGAACAACTTTTAAAAAAAAGTGAGACAAAATCCGAAGATGATTCCGGAGATCATCAACGGAATTTTCTGCGATGGATTAGGCGCCTGCATCGGACACTGCCCATAAGACGCCATCACCACAGAAGAACGCGATGTTGAACCATATAATGAGAAACAAGTCATGGAAAACATCATCAAAGCAGGGGACAACACCATCCTAGGGCATCTGAACCATCACAAAGATCACGGGGAAAAAATCTACCTCAAACAGGCGCTAGAAATACTAGAAGAAAAAAACATCACCAGCCCCATTCAAAGAAGGACAAACAACACATCACCATGTTTGCGGATGCCCTGAAGCAAAAACCATGGATTTCTTCAAAGAAACGAAACAGAAAGAAACAGAAGCAGATGCAAGACAATCACATCTTTGTCAATGGCCGGTTCAATTACATCTTATCTTTCCAAACGCATCCTATTTCCAAGGTAAGGACGTTTTACTTGTCGCAGATTGCGTCGCCTACGCACACGGAGATTTTCATAAAGAGTACCTCAGAGGAAACAGCCTCGCAATCGCCTGCCCAAAACTTGATTCCGGCCTGATCCCCACTTACAAAAACTCACCACGCTCATCGATGATGCGAACATCACCTCACTGACCGTGATGACCAGGGAAGTACCCTGTTGCCGAGGTCTCCTTGCAATCGCTCAACAAGCACTCTCACAAGCAACAAGGAAGATACCGATCAAATCTATTGTTGTCGGCATCAAAGGAACCATCAACAAAGAACAAACATTTCCATAAAAAAAATTTAGAGCATCATCGACTGCCGCAGCTTCTTGATTCGATCACGCAGCGCGATTGCTTTCTCAAAATCAAGATCATCTGCTGCTTTTCTCATTTCTAGCTCAAGATTCACAAGGATAACCGGAATCTCCTTTCGGGGGATATGCTTCGTATCCGTGATTTCCACGACTTTTTCTTTAATTGGTTTGATGATGGTTGTCGGAGTAATATCATGTTCCTCGTTATATTTGAGTTGGACGGTTCTTCTCCGATTGGTCTCCGAAAGTGCTCTCTGAATCGAATCAGTCAGAACATCGGCATATAACACCACCTTTGAGTTCACATTTCGAGCGGCTCGACCGATGATTTGAATCAGACTGCGTTCATCACGCAAGAATCCCTCCTTATCCGCATCAAGAATCCCAATGAATCCAACCTCGGGAATATCAATACCTTCTCGAAGCAGATTAATACCGACAAGAACATCGAACTTCCCAAGACGAAGCTCCCGGATGATCTCAGAACGCTCAAGAGTATCGATCTCAGAGTGCAGATACCGTGTCTTTATTCCTTTCTCAGCAAGATACTCAGACATCTCCTCAGCAAGCTTCTTCGTCAACGTATTTACAAGAACCCGGTCGCCCCGTTTCACAGTCATTTGAATCTCACCGATCAAATCCGAGATTTGACCGTCTATTTTTCTCACCTCTACAGGAGGATCAACCAGACCCGTAGGTCGGATGATCTGCTCGACCACCTGCTGTGATTTCCCCAGTTCATAAGCCCCTGGTGTCGCAGAGACAAAAACCACAGTGTGCATATACTGCTCAAATTCCTGAAACGTCAACGGTCGATTATCCATCGCACTCGGCAGTCGGAACCCGTAGTCGATCAAAGCCTGCTTCCGTGAATACTCACCATGATACATCCCATGGATCTGCGGGATCGTCCGATGGCTCTCATCAATAAACATGATAAAATCAGAAGGAAAATAATCAAGAAGACAGTACGGTTTCTCACCGGGTTTGCGCCCATCAAGATGCCGCGAGTAATTCTCAATACCTTTACAGAACCCGGTTTCCTGGATCATTTCAAGGTCGTACAGTGTCCGCTGTTTCAACCGATGTGCCTCCAAGATGGGAAGTTGGGGAAGTCGTTCTTCCAGTTCTTGTTTAATTCCCTCAATTGCGCGTTTCTGGCTGCTGTCCGGTATTACGAAATGTTTCGCAGGGAAAATGAACAGATATTTCAAAACATCAACGGTCTCAGTGGTGTTTTTCTGTAATTCTTTGATCGATTCAATCTTATCCCCATACATCTCAATCCGATAGATATTCGGATAATACCCTAAGATGAGGTCAATAGTGTCACCTTTCACTCGAAAACGACCAGGAATCAGTTCCGTATCGTTTCGCTCATACTGGATATCCAATAAGCGACGAAGAAGCGCGTTCCGCGGGAGTCGTTGTCCGATTCGAATCTCAAAACCAAGTCGCTGGTAATCAAGGGGGTTTCCGACATTATAGATACAGGATACCGAGGCGACGATAATCACATCTCTCCGTGATGACAAGGAAGCGGTCGCAGCAAGCCGCATCTGTTCAAGCTTCGGGTTGACATCCGCGTCCTTCTCGATGTACAGATCTCGCTGAGGCAAGTACGACTCAGGCTGATAATAATCATAATAGGAAACAAAATACTCGACACGGTTGTCCGGAAAAAACTCTTTAAACTCACTATAAAGCTGGGCAGCGAGTGTCTTATTATGAGCAATCACAATCGCAGGTCGTTGTATCTGTTGAATGATCTGCGCCATGGAAAACGTTTTCCCAGACCCGGTCACCCCAAGCAATGTTTGGGTAGAATACTTTTTATTTACCCCTTCGACCAACTGAGTAATAGCGTCAGGCTGTGATCCTTTTGGAACAAGGTCTGTTTTTAAGGTAAACTGTGTCACGATCTCAACTCTTTTTTCCGTAGCAAACGATTGTACGCAATCGCGAAACGATGCGCTTCATCACGGATCTCTCTGATAAACAACAAAGCTTTTTCTTTTTTCCCAAGTCGGAGCGGTTGTGATTGCCCAGGAAGATAGATTTCCTCAAAGTGCTTTGCGATAGAAATCAAGGGGGTTTTAACCCCGATATGTTCAAGCTCACGGACAGCACTGTTCATCTGACCAACACCTCCATCGATGATGATCAATTGTGGGAACGGTGCATGTTCTAACTGCAGCCTTTGATAGCGTCGTCGTACGACTTCGGCAATCGCTGCAACATCATCGACATGCTCCACGGTTCGAATACGGAATCTCCGATAATTGGTTTTATCTGGTTTTCCATTCCGGTATTGGACCATGGAACCAACCATGGCAGTCCCAGACAGATGGGAAATATCGAAACATTCGATGATCTGAGGCGGTTCCGAAAGGTTCAACTGGTGTTGAAGTGCCTCGACCTTTGAGAGGTCCCCGAAGAATGTTATCTCGATATTTTTTGCCACGAGATCAAGCAGCTGTTTTTTTGCTCCTTTCTTCGGAACGATGATCCGTGTTTTTTTCTTACGTTTCTGCGAGAGAAACGTTGCAAGAGAATCAGAGGGTTTCTGAGAAAGGATGATTTCAGAAGGTATGGGGTTTTCCGAGTAATACTGCACGATGAATTCTTCTAAGAAATCTGGGGTGAAACCAAAGACAAACTCGTTTTTTGTCGACAAGGTTCCCTTGTAGATGTTAAATAACATCAGATAGACGATCCCATCCTTGACAGAGTAGTTGATGATGTCTTCGTCATAGGTATGTTGCCGTTGCATCTTCTGATGTTCCTGGAGGTGTCGTATCGCGGTGATTTGATTTCGACAAATCAACGCGTTCTCATACTCGAACGACTGGGATTTTTTGATCATTTCTTGTTGTAATTTTTTGAGAAGCTCTTGTGATTTCCCTGAAAGGATCAGACGGACGTTTCGTATCTTCTTGTCATATTCTTCTTGTGATATTACTCCGATGCAAGGGGCTGCGCAGAGTTGCAGATGATACCGTAGGCAGGCTTTTTTGGGTAACTTTCTGCAGGTCCGCAACGCAAACGTTCGGTTGAGGAACTGCAGCACATGGTCGCGTTCAAGAGCTGAGACGAACGGGCCGAAATATTTTCCATTCCCCTGTTTTTGCCGTGCGATGAGAAGCCGGGGGAACGCCTCAGCGGTAAGCTCGATAAACGCATAGGTTTTTGCATCTTTTAGATTGATATTGTATTTCGGTTGATGTTTTTTTATGAGCGTGTTTTCCAGAATCAATGCTTCAACTTCAGTATCTGTGACAAAAAATTCCACGGAGTTAAGGGTATTGATAAGACTGTGTGTCTTTGGGTCCGTTTCTTTTTTCTGAAAGTAACTTTTCACCCGTTTTCGCAGGTTTTTTGCTTTTCCGACGTAGATGATCTTTTTCTGGGTATTTCGAAAGAGATAGCATCCAGGGTTCGGAGGCAAATTGCAAAGGTCAATCATTGTTTCTTCCTGTGGAACAATGGTCGAAGGATTTGACCGGTGTAACTGTTTTTGTTGTTCGCAACATCTTCTGGTGTTCCATTTGCAACGATTTCGCCCCCAAGATCACCACCCTCTGGACCAAGATCAATGATGTGATCTGCGCATTTTATCACTTCTATGTTATGCTCAATTACGACAATTGTGTTTCCCATGTTCACCAGACTGTTGAGGACATCGATGAGTTTCTTGACGTCATGGAAATGCAACCCGGTGGTCGGCTCATCAAGTAGATATAGCGTACTTCCTGTGCTTTTCTTTGATAACTCCCGGGTCAGTTTTATCCGCTGTGCTTCTCCTCCAGACAGTGTCGTGGAGCTCTGGCCTAGTTTAATGTAGCTTAATCCCACTCGTGAGAGTGTTTCGAGTTTCTTTCGGATATATGGGATGTTTCCAAAGAGGTCCAATGCTTCTTCGACACTCATGGCTAGAACATCCGCTATTGATTTTCCTTTGTACTGCACCTCAAGGGTTTCTTTGTTGTAGCGTTTTCCTTTACATTCTTCGCATTCCACGTAGATGTCCGGGAGGAAGTTCATCTCTATTTTTATGAGACCGTCTCCTTGGCAGGTTTCGCATCGTCCGCCAGGGACATTAAAAGAAAAACGGCCTGCTTGATACCCTCGGAGTTTCGCCTCAGGGGCCATGGTGAAAATTTTTCTAATTTCATCAAATACTTTTGTATAGGTCGCTGGGTTGCTACGTGGGGTTTTCCCAATCGGGCTTTGGTCGATGACGATGACTTTGTCGATCTCCGAATCAAACGCTATTTCATCGTGTTTTCCCGGGGGGTCTCGTGATTCATGGAGTTTTTTCATTAGACCTTTGTAGAGGATTTCATATATCAGCGTTGATTTTCCACTTCCGGAAACCCCAGTGATGACCGTGAAGACTCCGACGGGGATGCTCACATCGATGTTTTTGAGGTTGTTTTCTTTACATCCTTTGATATGGATGTTTTTTTCGGTTTGTCGCCTTGTCTCTGGAACCAGTATCGCTTGTTTTCCAGAAAGATACTGCCCGGTTAGTGAGCGAGGGTTTTGTTCGATCTGGCGTGGTGTGCCATGGGCGATGACTTTTCCGCCGTGAATCCCAGCCCCGGGGCCCATGTCGACGACATAGTCTGCATGACGGATGGTTTCTTCATCATGTTCAACGACGATAAGGGTATTTCCCAGGTCGCGTAACCGTTGCAATGTCTGAATGAGTTTCTTATTATCCCGCTGATGCAACCCGACTGAGGGTTCATCAAGGATGTAGAGGACGCCCATGAGGTTTGATCCGATTTGTGTCGCGAGCCGTATCCGTTGGGCTTCTCCACCGGAGAGGGTCCCTGCGTTTCGCGAAAGTGTGAGATAATTCAATCCTACATTGTCTAAGAATTTTAGGCGTGCGAGGATTTCTTTTAAGATGAGGTGTGCGATCTCTTCTTGTTTTTTTGTTAGTTTGAGTGTTTCAAAGAATTGCAATGATTTTTTAATGGACATATCCGTGATGTCGATAATGGATTTCTGAGCGATTTTGACGGAGAGAATTTTGTGTTTTAATCGTTTCCCTTGACAGGTGGGACAGGGGCTGATACGCATGAATCGTTCCATGTCTTGTCTGCGGTATTCCGATTCGGTCTGTTTGTAGAGGCGTTCTGATTGAGGGATCAGTCCTTCCCAGGTTCCGATATGGGAGTAGTGTGCATCGCCGTTTTTCATGACAAAGTTAAAACGGATGGGGTCAGATGATCCGTACATGATCGCATGGTACTGTCGTTCGTTGAGATTTTTTATCGCAGTGAAGATATCAAACCCATAATGTTTTGCCACAGCTCCGAGATAGTTGTTTCTCCAGCTGTCCCGGATTGTCTTGTATAAAGCGATTGCACCATCGGCGATGCTGAGTTCTTTGTTTGGGATAATGAGGTCGGGGTCAAATTCCATTTTAATACCGAGCCCATGGCATGTTTCGCAAGCGCCGAAGGGGCTATTAAAGGAAAACATGCGTGGTTGGAGCTCTTCGAAGATGGTGCCGCAGATGGGACAAGCCATGGTTGATGAGTAGATATGCTCATGGCCGTGAGTATCTAAGGCGATGAGCAGTCCGTCTGTTTTCTGTAACGCTTGTTCGCAGGCTTCTGCCAGGCGGGTGGTGTCGGATGTTTCGACACGGTCTATTACAATGTCGATATCCTGTTTCTTGTAGCGCTCAAGGATGATTTTCTCATCAGTCCGATAGATGGTTTTGTTGACGCGAATCCTGGTGTATCCTTCCTTGTTCAGATCTTTGAATAGTTGTTCATAGGTTCCTTTTTTCTGGCGGATGACTGGTGAGAGAATGGTGATGGTTCCTTTCAACTCTGCTGCGATCCTTCCTGAGATTTTCTGTGGTGATTGTGACTCGATTTTAATGTTATGTGTGGGACAGTAGGGAATACCGATACGTGCGAAGAGTAAGCGAAGGTAATCGTAGATTTCTGTGATGGTTCCGACGGTACTGCGTGGATTCTTGCTTGTTGTTTTTTGTTCAATGGAGATTGCGGGGGAAAGTCCTTCGATGCTATCGACGTCTGGTTTTTTCATCAGACCTAAGAACTGGCGTGCGTAGGCGGAGAGTGATTCGACGTAGCGTCGCTGTCCTTCTGCATATAGCGTGTCAAATGCAAGGGTGGATTTCCCCGAGCCAGATATCCCTGTGATGACGATGAGTTTGTCTCTGGGGAGTTCTATGTTGATGTTTTTTAGGTTGTGTTCTCGTGCGCCTTTGATGATGATGTTTTTCACTTAAAACCCCCTTTGAAAATAGTGATTATATATACAAACATATACATTCTATTGATGCAATTTGGTCATATTTGTTATCGGTCAGCTCTCCGACAAGCACTCGCCCATATTCAAGGTTTTCTAAAGGGTCACCGAAAGTATACCATCATATCATACTAATTGAAGAAAAATGTTACCACCGCCGAAAAAAATCTCTTCAATCAAATCGCAAGGATACTTTATAAACTACCACGATCTAGACTCACAGGTAACCAACATCTTGAAAAAAAGCAATGAAATCTGAATGATTACAGGACTGCACTTGTGTTGTTATTCGGTTTTTTGATAATGCCAAGAAGCATCAAAAGAATAATGCCACCGACTATCACAACTCCCCACCGTAAGAGCTTTAACAACAGAATTGCCAAGGTAATAAAAATGATCTGTGGCGATGGATCGTCCATGAACTTCTGTTGAAGTGCTTCAAGATAGGTTGTCTCAGCATTAAGAATATTTGGTGCAGATTGCGCAATTTTAGCCTGTTCTGCGGCCACTGCTGGCAACATCAGTAAAAGCAATACAGCCAACAGACTACCGCCAATTAGGGTTTTTCTCATTTTATACGTCCTCCAATTCTTTGTTATACACCTTCAGCATTTAAATGTTTTCGTAACAATATTAGTCAACAATAAAGGAAAAAACAGCTTTTATGAATCAAATAATAAAAGAAGAGGCACCACCGAAAAGCTTTTCAGGAAAGAATCGTAAAGACGTTCGGTAAGAATTGTACAACAAGAGGTTTTAAATAAAACACAGAAAACAGATAGCGAGGAGCAAGAAAACATGTTCATCGTTGGTCAAGTATCAGCCCCTGAGGAAGCAACTGAGATAGAATTTATCGCAAAATCCTTTGTAGTCGCACACCGAATAAAAACACTTGTTCAAAATCAGATTCCAAAAAAATAACCAATCAGTATATCCTAGTTCTTTGAGGAACAAAGAATGGCAGAATACGTTATTGATATCGATTCACTAACAAAAATCTACAAAACAGGAAAAACAGATTTCAAAGCATTAAACAATGTGGATTTGAGAATCCGGAAAGGTGATTTTGTTGCCATCATGGGACCCTCGGGCTCAGGAAAAAGCACGCTTATGAACATTATCGGGTGCCTAGACCGTCCGACATCAGGCACGATCATCATCGATGGCGAAAATATATCCACCGTAAATGATAATCAACTCGCAGTCATTAGAGGACGAAAAATCGGTTTCATTTTTCAAAAATTCAACCTCATGCCGTCAATGAACGCAGTAAAAAATGTTGCATTACCCGTGGTTTTTCTTGGAGGAACCAAGGCGGATAGAGATCATCGTGCCTTCGAACTGCTTGCAAAAGTCGGACTGACCAACTGGGCGACTCATCGTCCCTCTGAGCTATCAGGTGGGCAACAACAACGAATAGCAATCGCAAGAGCTCTCGTCAACAATCCCGCAATCATTCTTGCTGACGAACCAACAGGAAACCTTGACACGAAGACCGGCGAGCAGATCATGGAACTACTCGTTGCATTAAACAGAGAAGGGAAAACCATTTTACTCGTCACCCATGCCATCGCTCTGAAACGATTTGCGAATCGAGTAGTCAACATGCTCGATGGAGAGGTAACTGAGGAAACATGATACGAGATATCTTTTCCATGGCTCTTGACACCATGAAGTCCTATAAGATACGGACGTTTCTCACGCTCATCGGAGTCATCATCGGTGTTGCATCAGTCATCATGGTCACAACCGCCGGTAACTCCGTCAGTACTTTTATTGCAGAACAATGGAATCTTTTCAATCCCACTGGGATGGTTATAGGATTAGGCACTGGCGGGGATGTCCCACAGTTATCGATCCGGTCTGTCGTATTCACAACCAACGATGTAGAAAACATCCAGCGTCTACCATCGATAAAAACAGTAGCACCAATTGGCATTGTTCCCGTTAATAAAATCTTAAAACGAGACGGATTTCTCAAATGGGAATCCAGACCCGGAGAAACAATGTACGCAAGTACTGAAGCGATTCTCGAGATTCTTAACATGGAACTAGAAGAAGGAACCATGTTCCAAGAAGGAAAAAATGAAATTGTGATTAGCAAAAATGTCGTTGAGACATTTGGTCAAGATAAACCATTGAAAGTCGGTGATACGATTTACCTTCGTCGAGTCGATGGAAAAACCCTTGATGCGAAAATAGTCGGAATTCTAAAGCAAAGTTCGAGTTATAGTATGTTTAACACCCTTTCCACACCAGGGATCATCTGTCCCGCTAAACCATATTATTCAAGTTATTTTGGGTCAAATGCCGGTTCCATCTTAAAACGGGTGGTCGCTTACACGATCCTCCTTGCTGAAGCAAAAGATACAAAACAAGTTCAGGAAGCACAAAATGAAATATTAAATTACTTTGATGGCGCTGGATCTGATGCGAGTCAGTATAAAGATGAGAACTCTGATTTTGTCGTCATCACCCAGCAGTACATCCTTGATCGCGTCGATAAAATCATGAGCGTCATCAGAACGTATATCACCGCGATCGCATTGATTTCCCTTCTCATCGGCGGAGTGGGGATAGCAAATATCATGTTTGCGACCGTCACTGAAAGAACTAGGGAAATTGGAACGATGATGGCGGTAGGGGCAAAACGACGTGATATCCTGCAGTTGTTCTTGTATCAATCCATGGTTATCGGGCTCTTAGGGGGTCTTGCTGGATGTATCCTTGGCGCGAGCGGAAGCTGGTTTGTCGTTGATCTCTTAAACAATAGCATACAAAATCTTGGGGGAGCATTTAGCACCGGCTCTATTCAGTTATCCTATGCCCCAGAATGGTTCCTCATTGCAAGCGTTGTCGGAATCTTAATCGGTATCGCCGCAGGAGTACTACCAGCACGGAAAGCAGCAAAGATGGACCCTGTAGTCGCCCTCCGGTACGAATAACATACGTTTCTATTGAGTGGATGGAGTCTGCTTTTTCTCCATCGCCTCTATCTTTTCAAGTTCTTCTCGGATAAACCGCAATGCTTTTTCCTTATCAGGACCAAGACCAACCGCATCAGGGCTAATCTCGTTTTTCTTCAATTGTCTTAACCAACGCTCCAACACCTGTTTTTGATCCATGGATTCTCACCTCATCAGACACCATATCGTATGCGATGTATATTAACTCATAGATTAAATGAGAAAAAAAAGTTAAATACAGAAAAATAATACCATAAATAGGAAAGGAGGAAAAGAGAATGTCGTACTATTGGAAGAAAAACGGCAGTTTTTATCATTGGCATCTTCATTGTAAAGCAGTCCCGGTCTATGTACGAACTAATCCTGATTGGGAAATCAGTGAACAGCGACCAAGTGATAAAGAACGCTGTAAAGAATGCCTTGAGAAGGATATCGCACAGAAGATGAAAAATAAGGGTTAAAAAAGAAAGATATCAGAGATTGCTTAGTCTTCTTCTGCTGCTGATTTCTTCAATGGAAGATTCAGCATGATTCTTTTCAACTTTTTCTTGGTATGATAATCATACACCACATTGATTTTCCGCCCAGTGAACGGATTGATTCCCGTCCAGTACATACAAGTCGACATCGTCATCGGGGTTGGGGTAAATAATTGGAACTGTTCAATATTCTCCAGATGCCTTTTTTTGATGATGTCATGTAGGAAGTTTACCTCGCTGAGCGTATCACCAGGATGGCCTATCATAAAATAGTATCGCAACCCCTGTTTTTTTCGTTGATTGATCGCAGTAAAGTACGACAAAAACTCATCGAATCTCTTGTTATCTTTTCCCATTAAACTGACGACATTGTTTGAAAAATGCTCAGGGGCGATCTTCAGACAACCGGAGATATGGTGATTAGAGATCTCTTTGATGTATTCTCGGCTTTCCAGGGCAAGGTCGTAGCGGATGCCGCTGCGGATGAAAATTTTTTTGACTCCTTGGATCTGCCGCGCCTTCTGTAACAATGAAATGAGGTGCCGATGAGTCTTATCTAATTGCGAACAATGGAGGCAGGAGTCTGAACACGATGTTGTCGTTTGTGGACGAGTACAGACCATGGCGTACATGTTTGAAGAGGGGCCTACCAAATCATCGATATATCCTTTAAACCCAGGGTAAGTAGTTAAACGTCTGATTTCTTCAAGGATGTTTTTCTCAGACCGTGAAATAATACGATTCCCCTGATGGAGCGAAAGGGAACAAAAATTACAAGCACCGATACAGCCCCTATGTGTTACAACTGAAAACTTCCCCATTTTCAATAAGGATTTTGGGTGCAATTTCCTTGAGTAACCTAATGAATAAATCCAATCCAGATCTCTCGTTGTATATTCTGGATATTTGTACTGCACCACATAACTGTTCGTATATTCCTGTGCGAGGTTTTTATCATTTGAAAATATCATCTGCATCGCACAGAATTTCTGTTTATCCTCTGTAACCTCCTTAAACGAGGGAAGGATCACAAAGGTCGTGTCAAGCTCTTTCCTAAGGATACAGGTCCCTTGGATTCCACTTAACTCGGCCCCCTGTTGTAGCTTCTCAGCAATCTCAAGAATCTGTTTCTCCCCATTCCCATAGACCAGGATATTTGCTCGCGAATCAAGCAAGATACTGCGTCGTAATGCATTATCCCAATAATCATAATGAGCGAAACGTCGTAAAGATGCCTCAATGCCACCAATCACAATGACACTGGATTTAAAATATTGCTTCAGTTTATTACAATAATAGATCACAGCACGGTCCGGTAGTTTTGTCGCATCACTGTATTTATCTTCAATGCGTTTTCGTTTCAAAGGTGTATAGTTATGAACCATACTATCAATGGACCCAGAAGTCACACCAAAACAAAGACGAGGAGTTCCTAACTTTGTGTAGTGTTCCTGCATCTCTGGTTTTTCGATGATACCTACCCGATATCCTTTCGCATCGAGTACCTTTGCGATAACGCCTACCGGTGAGAGCGGGTGATCATCATAATATTCCCCCGTGATAAGGATGATATCCAGATCTTTTTCCGTCTTAGTTATCATACTTTAGTCTCCCATAGAATGCTCCTATATAAATGTACAACAAAGACCGTTTCCACCGGAAAGATTCATTAAGCGTCTGCTTTTTCCGTTGCCGATGACGGACCTCCTTGTGACAAACGATGATGGTTACAAATCAGTTGGATTTGTGACGTTGATAAAGGAACTTTCAAAGCAGTTTACGGTAACCGCTGTTGTCCCAGACCGTGGACGAAGCTGGATTGGTAAAGCAATCACCACAAAAAAGGAGCTAAAAATAAAGAAAGTCACCTATGATGGTGTCGAAATGTTCCTTTTAAACGGGACTCCTGCAGATTGTGTACAAATAGGGTTATACGATATTGTGCCTCACCGACCAAAAATGATTATCTCAGGGATAAATATCGGATTGAACATTGGAAAAGCAAGGACGCTGAGTTCGGGGACAATCGGAGCAGCAATTGAAGGATCTATCGATGGAGTGCGATCCCTGGCATCATCGCTTTCCATTCCTGTCGCGATCCGTGATAAAAAAACAGATTTTTACACACCAAAGAACACTACACTCTTTGATAATGCTGCGAAAATTACCACAAAAGTAACCACCATCATCATGAATAAAGCGTTCCGTGATGCTGATCTTTTTTCATTAAACATCCCTTTTGAAGCTACGGTTACAACTCCTCTCGAAATCACATCACTTTTTAGCACTCGATATGGGAGACTATTCCATAAAACTGGATACAAGTATGTTCATCGGACACCTCCGATACAATTTAAAGACATAGAGGAAAGATCTGATCTGAAAGCGTTAAGTCAAGGAAAAATCTCGCTCACACCAATGAATATCTCATTTTCTGCCCCTCAATTACTCAAAAACGTCGAACAGACTTTCCAAGAAGAATGGTAGATCTCACACTCCTTTTCATATAACGAAAAAGAACGCAATCGCGATGATAGAATATACGCTGATTAATTGTGCTCCTTCTAACCAGTTGCATCTTCCATCAGCAGAAAGATAGTTCACAATTAGGACAGCTAGGATTACCGCAAGGATTTCAAAGGGTGTAAACACAAGCGTGAAACCAAAATTAAATACCTGACTCACCATCATTAGGATAGGGACAACGAATAGTGCTATCTGTATGGCGCTGCTTAGTCCAATCTCGATAGAGACGTCAAGCTTATTTTTCAGGGAAAAATGAACAGCGGTTGATATCTCTGCGATATTTGTAATAATCGCAATGACTACAAGTCCGATAAACATCTGTGACAGACCAATCGCTTTGGCTGCATGTTCAATGGTCCCGACAAGGATCTGAGATTCAAAGGTAACGACAATAATCGTTAGGAGAAGAATTATCGCAGCCAGACGACGGCTCATGGTCGGTCGTTCTTGGGTTGCTTTTATCTCATCGCTTGCGTCAAAGAGATCCTTATGGGTTCGTAAAGAAAAGACCAGCCCAGCGATATAGATAAGAGCCATGACAACAGCAACGGCACTGCTGAGAATAGTAATCTGCGGGTTTTCCGGTGTTAGCATATCATAAACACTCGGGATTGCTAGCCCTGCAACGACGATAATCAACATCGTGGAAGATACCGCGATGGTCTGATTATTGAATCGTTGATTCTTATAGCGAAGACCTCCAGCAAAAATACTGACTCCGACCAGTAGTAAAATATTGCCAATAATACTGCCGATAATTGATGCTTGGACGACCTGTATTAAGCCAGCGTTCAAAGCCAGAATCGCGATAATCAACTCGATTGCGTTGCCAAATGTAGCTGAAAAAAGACCACTCACGGTCGGGTTTGTCTGCAATGAAATTTCTTTTGTGGTATACCCCATGATTCTTGCGAGAGGAACAATAGCCAGCACTGTTGCGATGAAAATAACTGAGTCTTCGTGGGTGAAAAAATATAATAATAAACTAATAGGGATAAACACTAAAAGGAGGTAAAAAGTTTTTCCAATCCGTAGTTTATGAAGGATGGATTTTCTGAATGGAGGCGAATAGAAACCCTTAATCAGATTTCTACGACCTACAATAAAAGGACTCATATGACTGGATATCGCACCAAAGTATCTAAAATGTTTCGACAGTGAAAAGTTAATGTATATCAGTGAGATGTTGAAAGCAGATGAATGACGATGTAATCATCCTACGATATGGCGAACTTTCACTCAAGAGTACCTACGTTCGTAAGTATTTTGAAACAATCCTTATACGGAATATAAAAAATGCTTTTGCAAGAGAAAATATCCCTATTGTCATTCGGACAGAACGAGGAAGAATCTATCTGACTACAACAGATTTATCAAAGAGTGTTAAGATATTGCCTCGAATTTTTGGTATTGTTTCTTTTAGTCCTGCGGTACAAACAACATCAAGCCTCCAGGATATGTCAGCAATGTCTCAGCATATCACGAACGGTATTTTAGACACGCAAAAAAGTTTCGCGATTCGGGTGACACGGGTTGGAACTCATTCGTTTACAAGCCAGGATGTCGCCATACAAATAGGAAATGATATTGTTCATGCAACGCAAGCAAAAGTAGATTTAAACAACCCTGATTTCGTGCTTTTTATTGAGATACGAGACCAGAAATCATTTCTGTTCACTGAAAAAATCAAGGGAGTCGGAGGTCTTCCATTGGGGACGCAAGGAAAAATACTTACTCTTGTCAAGAACCCGTCCTCGTTGCTTGCAGCATGGTATCTGATGCGCAGAGGGTGCAACATTGTTCTCGTGACAGAAAATCAATCAAACGAGGACTCGATCCATTCTTTTCTTTCACACTGGTACGCCGATGCAGAGATACTCTCCATTGATACAACAAGTAAGGAATTTTATCATCGGTTATCCGGTTTCGTTTCTGAAAAAAAATGTGATGCGGTGGTCACGGATCATACATTTGACAAACCCTCCGAGTCCATATCTGACCTTGCACAACTGAAAAAAAATAGTGTTGTCCCGATATTGACCCCACTTATCGCCATGAACCAAAAGGAAATTGAAACTCAATGCAAAGACAGAGGAATAATCCCATGAATATTGTTGTTATTGGGGCAGGTGCTATTGGGTCATTATTTGGTGGGTTACTCGCGAAACATAACACGGTTGTACTTGTTGGGCGAGCTCCCCATGTCACCAACATACAACAAAAAGGTTTAATCATTAATGGAAAAACACGCCTCACCGTGACAGTCCCTGCGGTTGAATCGATAAAGGACATCTCGCTATCTCCAGATTTTATTCTTCTTACCGTAAAATCATATGATACAGAAACTGCAAGCAAACAAATTCGTCGTCTCTTACACGAGCAGACCATGGTGGTCTCACTTCAAAATGGGCTAGACAATATAGAGAAAATCGGACAGAGCGTCGAAAAAAAACATATTCTTGCGGGTGTGACGACCCATGGCGCGCTCTACTCAAAACCAGGTATTATCACCCATACCGGCCGGGGGAAGACATTCCTTGGAGAACTCGATGGACATCCCTCGGAGAGACTACGGTCTCTGATTTGTATTTTCAATAAAGCAGGAATCAAGACTCATGCCAGCTCCGATATCCAAGGAGAGATATGGAGAAAAACAGTCATTAACTCAAGCATAAATCCACTGACCGGGTTTCTCGGATGCAAAAATGGATATTTGCTTAAAAATCCCTTATTAGAAAAAACAGTCGAGTCCGTGTGTACCGAATCAAGTATGATCGCATCTTCAAGAGGTATCCTTGTTTCCGCCCCAGAGATGATAAGAAAGACCAAAGAAGTCATCCGGGATACGGCAGAGAACTATTCCTCGATGCTACAAAGCATCCAACAAGGAAAAAAAACAGAGATCGATTCAATCAATGGAGCGCTCCTGAGAATAGGGTCAGAACAGAACATCGATGTCTCATTAAACATGATTCTGTTTGAATTGATTAACTCATGGTGTCGGGTCCAATAAAGATTGTAGGAGAAGAACTATTACTACAGGAGACAATAACAAGAATATCTTTTCAATACCAATAAGTTTATATAAATTGTAACCTATATTATTACTAACATTACTATCCTACTCCATACAGGGGGCAAACCATCATGTACGTTAGACGAAAACAAAAAATAATGATAGGAGTCTCGCTACTGGTTATCGCTTGTTTACTTGTTTCTGGGACTTATGTCTATTTCGAATACTATATGGCAAAGGAAGAAACACCACCTCAACAAACAGCTGTCGAAATAGATGATCAGATAAGCCCTTTAGAGAACCAAGGTGTTGTCCTTGAAATATTACGAATGCGCCATCGCGGGCTCATGGAAAAACTATTAAAACCAGGAAAATCTTGGGAGAATAAACCTTCATTTTATTTCATTAGCAACATAGATGGATTAGAATATATTAGTAAAGATGTGACGCAGCATGGGAGAACCACTGAGGTGTTGTTTAACAAATGGGACACCATATTTGAAGAAAACAAAATCATAAAAGATGTGCCAGAAGAACAAGAAACATCAACAATTAGCCTTACGATTTTTGAGAAAAAAAGCTCAGGTTTATTAGGTCGGAAAACACAATATGTTGAATCTGACACAGTGTCGGTCATCTACGATTTTAAGACAGGGCGATGGTCTGGGAAGGATTATTACAGAGATTATGATGGATATGGGTATTATCTAGGGGAAACGTTCGAAATTTGGTTTAATGTCTATCAGATCGATTACGATAGTGATTTCATCCCGTATTGGACTGAGGTCAACATCCTTGGGACCGACCCAACGGTAGATGACTCAAAACTCGACCCAGATGGGGATGGGGCATCGACTGCCTGGGAATGGAAATGGGGGTATGATCCGTTCACCTGGGATGATCATAACAACCTTGACCCAGACCTCGATGGTATCGACAATCTGGAAGAATATCAAATGGCAAAATGGTTTGCTGACCCATTCATTCAGAATATTTACTACGAAGTCGATTACATGGGTAGCGGTGGACTCCTTGACCCGCCACACTATTTTTATGAAGAGGCAAAGCTAGGAATTATTGAGAGATTCGCTGAACACAACATTAAACTCTTATTCGATGACGGATGGCCAAATAGCCCTTCAAATGGTGGTGGACAAGAGTTACCGCACATCGCAAAAATTTCACAAGACTCTGGTATGGTATTACAGTTTTACAACAATTATTTCCCTGATGAACGAAAAGGTATCTTCCGTTATTTAATACTCTCCCATGGAGGAGGTTTCCAACACCCTTCAAAAAACAACATCTATGACACTACTGTGTTATCAACATCAACCGGATTTCATCCAATAAAGATGATATTTGATTATGTCCTGTCAGGAAAGGTACCAACAAAACGAGGGAAGATCGTCGGACTCGGACAGCTCATCTTACATGAGATGGCACATAGCTGTAGTGTCGATGCGGATAACTGTAACTTCGCAGGAATTGATAACATCAGCTATGGGATTTACATCCTGCCAAATAAACAGTATAAAACAACCTGGGGCCAGTATCATAGCGTGCTGAATTATCTCTATGCGAACAACCCGAAAACATTTGATTTATCTGATGGTAAGAATGGCCCACCGTATGACCAAAACGACTGGGGAATGATGTTTGTTGGCTACTTCCAGTATAACTCTAATCTTATCGAAGAACCATTCTATGAAGCAGGAACAGGAGAAACATTAGTGAGAAGTGAATTCAGAGTCACGAATTATACATATGATGCGAACTTGACAGAGCAATACAATAGATACATTGGGGAGTACTCACCTATCGACCCGATAAAAGTCAACTGGTCGGTCTATAGGTTACTTGATAAAGAGATGAACCCCGATGGAAAAGAAATAAGAATATACGCTCAACCCGCAATAAAAACCACGAAGCAATGGGTGTTTAACCGAGAAGCAGATCTCGACGCTGAGGGGAACTTAGTCTTCTATTCTTATGATGACCTGGTGAAGCAAAAAACACAATGAGACTATTTCATCAAAAAATTCTCTTTTTTTTCCTAAATCCGTAGTCGTGTTTTTAGGAAACCTCTAAATAACAAATCTTATATCAGGAATGGGGCACCTGATATCCTATGAAGGTTTTTGTCACCAGAAAGATACCACAGCTGGGGCTTGATATTCTCAAAAAGGAATTCACCGTTGAGGTGAACCCTGATGATCGGGTTCTAAGTAAAGAAGAGATCATCAAGGGAATCAAAGGGAAGGATGGCTTGTTGTGTCTGTTAACGGATCCGATTGATAAAGAGGTAATCAATGCTGAACCAGCATTGAAGATGATTGCCTCATATGCGGTGGGGTATGACAACATCGATGTCACTGCCGCGACTAAAAGGGGAATACCGGTGAGCAATACCCCTGGTGTGTTAACAGAAACCACCGCGGAGCTTGCCTGGGCATTGTTATTCTCAGTTGCCCGACGTATCCTTGAGGGAGATACATTTACGAGAAATGGAAACTTTAAAGGCTGGGCACCCATGCTTATGCTCGGGCAGGATGTTTCTCATAAAACCTTAGGGGTGATTGGCACAGGACGTATCGGGACTGCGTTCGCGCTGAAAAGCAAGGGATTTCACATGAACGTACTCTACGCTGATGAGCAGCCAAATGAACAACTGGAACAACAGCTTAAAGCAAGAAAAGTACCTCTTGTAACATTACTCAAAGAATCAGACTTCATATCTATCCATGTTCCTTTAACGAAAGAGACACATCATCTTATTGATGAAAAAGAATTTCGCCTGATGAAAAAAACAGCGGTTCTCATCAATACCGCACGTGGGCCAATCATCAATGAAAAAGCCTTAGTCAAGGCATTGTCAGAACATTGGATATTTGGGGCTGGTCTTGATGTGTATGAGAAAGAACCAGAAATATCCAAAGAACTTAAACAATTAGACAATGTCGTATTACAACCTCATACGGGGTCAGGAACCATTGAGACACGAACAAAAATGGCGCTTATGGCTGTAGAAAACATGATGACAGGGTTGAAAGGTGGTATCCCACCAAATTGCGTCAATAAAGAAGTTTTTCTAAATAAATCTACAACGTAAAAACCCAGATTTCTGGTTCTTTTGGCAACTCGTCTTTTTCAATGTCAATTTCGTTGCCAACTTTAAGGAGCTTATATTTTTTTTTGTCTAAAAAGGAGTCAACACCAGCAACAGGGATAGACAATCCCTCGATACGGTAATGCATGGGGATCGTTATCTTTGGTTTCAAAGCTTGCACCACTCGCCATGCCTGCTCAGAATCAATCGTATAATTACCGCCAACCGGGATAAACAGGATATCGATTTTACCGATTTGTTGAATCGTTTTTTCATCAAGTTCATGACCAAGATCTCCGAGATGACAAAATGTGATATCATCAGAGATGAATTTATACAGAACCATGGTTCCTCGACGTTCTCCACGGGCTGTATCATGGAACGCAGGAAAACCCATAATCTGAATGTTACCAATCGTTCGTTTCCGTTCATCGGTGACTATTTTGGAAGATTCTTTTTCAACGGTCTTTACGCTATTATGGTCATAATGGTTATGCGATACTAAAATTATGTCCGCGGTCACATTTGGAGCGGGTATACCAATCGATCTTCCATCATGGGGATCGGTCACGATTGTGACATCATTTGTTATCTCGAAGCAGGAATGGCCATGCCACCGGATCTGAAGCATAATAATCTCCTCCCTCAAATAAGGAATTGGACGAATAGCTCACGAGGTATAAATACATTATGAAAATTTATGGACGAAGACGCCCAAGTCTGATGTAGTCAATCCGAGTCCCATCGATACAAGCGAAAATGAATTCTTTATTCACGGAATGCGCAAGACGAACAGCACGACTAATCTCAGCCCAGATGCTTGTAAAACCTTTTTCGATAACATGAATGAGGTACTCAGCGTGTGTTGCCTCTGGTTGTTTCGAATATGCTCGGAAATGGGCGCCAAATTTAAAACCGGTTTTCACAAGCAGTCCTCGTTTTTTGAGATCCTGAAACACTAGGAGGCGTGCAACGATATCTGGTTGAAGTGTCTGCATGTGACGGATGCATTTCTCCTTAGAAAGAATTTTTCCATCGGTGGTTTGAATTTCTATGACGTTTTTCTCAAAAAGGTACAAGCCCTCAACAAACGATAGTTGAAGTGTTTCTCCAAACGGCTTACCAAAGAACTCTTTCCGGAGTAGTTGACCAGCGAGTTTTTTGTCAAAGACAATAAGACGATTTTTCAACATCATTGCAGTACCTTTTGGGTATTTTTGCTCTATAATATCTCCGGTGAGGTCGACTGTTGATATATCGTAATAGGTGAGGTCACCTTCTTCGTCAACCAACGCGAACCATAACGCATTGTTCTTCGTAGTATATTGTCGGACCTGTTGTTTTGTCACCTCAATATCAAGAAAGTCCCGTTCCGAATACGCAGCGATGACACTGGACGCGGTATCCTCATTTTTCTGTGTGAACTTTCGAAAAGACACAGTTCTAGCATCATCGACCTGGGTGATTGCATGACCTCGATTTCGTAAATCCTTATACACCAGGTATTTTGTTTCAAACTCCGGGATGTTTTGAACAGCTTGTTTCAGGAGCGTTGAAAACGGTATCTGTTTTTTGTTTTGATGTATGATCATCTTTCCTTCATCGAGTAAAAAAACACCTTCGAGGAGACTCAGTCGTAAGACATTTGATGGGAGTGGTGTTCCAATATGACTTTTGTTAAAGAGCCTTCCAATGTCACTTGGTTTTCGTACAAGAATGTAGTCGTTGACGAGTTCTCCGGAGATATCCATAAAATGAGGTATATGAGGATGTCTTATTTTTGTTTTTTGTTGTAATCCTCAATGCTTCGTGGGATCGTATCCTTTGGGAAGAACGGTTCTTTTTGTTTCTTGGGACCAAAGAGCCCTGCCAGTAATATTCCAAATCCGAGTCCGGCGATTCCACCTATCACAGCAAAAAGGATAAAAAATCCCATATACCGCATCGGTCCATAATACCAGGATATAACCGGGTTTTTATCAGGGACGCCTACATAGCGGGAGGATTGGACACCGTAAGGTGTGGTGAATCGTAACGCGCCAGAGATTAAATCAGCGTATTTATAATACACAATCGCGGCATCGAGTGATGATTCATTGGCGAGACTCTGACCATATTCGTAATAACTCACAGCGAGAACTGGTTCGATACCAACAGTCCTGCTTTCTGTGATGCTGATGCTTGCTTGTTCTCTCGCGCGTTCTATCTTATCAGTGGTGACTCCATCAACGAGTTCTAATGCAAGATTAGCTTTGACGAGAGCTTCAAACGAGCCGAACAACGCTGCAGCTGAATATCCGTTTTCTTGTTCACTGCGAGCGGTCTCAAGAAGATTTTTAGCGTCGTTGAGATACTCTGATGTTTTTCCCATCTCGTTAATGATAATCTCAGAATATACAATCGCCTGCTGAGCATCATCGAGATATTCTTCTGCAAGGGTGGTTATCATTGTTTCATTGATGCCCCCGGAATCATGAAATGGAGTGGAAATGTTCAACCACCATTGGACGCTTTCAATTCGTTCCTTGGCATACGCGATGTTGTATAACGCGGTGAAATAATCGGCGTTTAAAAAACTCGCGTTTGCTTCAGAAAGATACGATGCTGCTTCATTGATCCGTTGTTGTGCTGCGCCTACACATTGTAACGTCACCATTCCATGGATTGATGCGTTCTTCGCTAACTGCGAGTTGTTATGATAATTACGAACAGTATGGTTAATAAGGTTTTGAACTAATTCTTCTGGGCGTTCTGTGGTAAAATATTGACATATGTAGGTGACAAAATGGCTGTCGATGAGGGATTGGAACGACTTGCTGGTACTCGTATAGTACACTTCTTCATCATACCAATGAATTGATTCCGTAAGACGATCGGAAGCGGTGTTCAGAAAATCAGTCACCTGATTTCTATAATAATTTGGGTATCGATTTGGTATCGTTGTGGTGTTAAAAAGATCGCTAGCGTTTTCATAGGATTCTTGCGCCTCATCCAAAAGAATGGTTGCTAAAGGTTTCATCGCGCTGATGTAATCCTCTGTTGTTATCTTATCAGGGGATTCCTCGACAGGGAAATTCCATCCGGTGAAATAGAGGAGTGCATCATTAATATCTCCAACTTCGAAGACTTCAATGCCGTAATTCGTCTGGGCGTACTCGCTCACATTCCGAGTGACAGGATAGGTATTTTGCCAGATAATCCCATTGATATTTTGATACTCGGTGACCATTTCCGTGTACGTCGTTTGTCCTTTTGGTATGAGAAATCGTGTTGCTCCCACACTATGAGCTGCATCAATTTTATATGGAATTCCCCCAATGGGCCCGATGCTTCCATCAGGGTTAATCATCCCGGTCATCACCGTGCTGTTGTCAAGTGTCCAATTCTCCAAGAGCGATATTACTGCGACAGTCATTATCGCCCCTGCGGAAGGACCACCAATCATTGGAGATGTGGTTCGAACGACAAAGAAATAATCGCAGGTCAATGGATTAATGTGCGGTCGTGTATCTGAGCTGACCAACGCAGTTGCTACTTTCACGGCAAGTCGAGCTGATCCTTGCATATCGACATCGGTGAGAGGAAGCGTATCAACGAATACTCGTCCGCTCCCATTCCCCTGGACCGTGACGGTAATTGTTGAAATTACACCAACGTACCCTGTTCCCAACTCAGAAACAGCTGGTGCATAGACAGTGACGTTTCGATAGTTAAATGAGATATTTCCTTCTGAAATACTCCCTGCAGGTACTCCCCTAGAAATGGGAATAAACGGAGAACTAAGGAGGAAAATACTTACAAGGATGAGGATAAACTGGTGCTTCATGGACATACCCCCAAATGAATTTGGGTTACATAGTAAAACGTATAGAAATAGATTGCTGTAATATTTTTGAATTTTTCCCTTAAAATTGATTCTTTATGTTATTTATAAATAACTTGGTTTTCAAAGTCAGATTTTCTCCCCGATATTCTTAAGTAGGTTTACAGAATACCCTTTCTCGTTTAAACCATCCACTCAATAGACGAAAAGAAGCTGTTGGGCACTGGAGGGAACACGATATGGTACAACTACATGAAATGATTTTACGAGATGGGCATCAATCGTTACTTGCGACACGAATGAGAACAGAAGATATGCTTCCCATAGCAGAAAAACTTGACGAGGTCGGGTTTTTCTCCCTTGAAGTCTGGGGTGGTGCTACCTATGACGTATGCATTAGATATCTGAACCAGGACCCATGGGACCGATTAAATAAGCTGAAAAAAGCAATGCCAAACACCCCACTACAAATGCTGGAGCGGGCGATGAACATTGTTGCGTACTGGAATTTCCCTGATGATGTTGTAAAGAAATTCATCCACATGGCGAAAAAAAATGGATGTGATTATTTCCGTATCTTTGATGCGTTAAACGATCTACGGAATATGAAAGTCCCAATGCAAGCGGCTAAAGAAAACGGTGGTCATGTCCAAGCATGTCTGAGCTATACGATTTCACCGATTCATACCGTCGATTATTTTGTTGATAAATTCATCGAACTGAAGAAAATGGGTGCTGATTCAGTTTGTATTAAGGATATGGCCGGGATGATCTCACCGAAACGTGCGTATGATATCATCAAAGGAACAAAAGAAGCTGGTGTGAACCTGCCTATGGATCTTCATTCTCACTACACGAGTGGGATGACAGGGATGGCATACCAACGAGCAGTCGAAGCCGGCGCAGACATTCTGGATACATCAATATCGCCAATCTCAGGAGGAACCGCAGCCCCAGCAACCGAAAGTGTTGTTGCTGCTTTTCAAGGAACGGAATGGGACACGAATTACAATTTAGAATTACTGATTGAATGCCGCACGTATTTCCTCAAAGTATGGGAGAAATATCGACATCTTCATCGATTTGATGCCTTGAAGGTCGACCCAAGTGTCACCCTCCATCAAATCCCTGGTGGGATGCTTTCCAATCTGATTTTCCAGCTCGAGGAGCAAGGGGCGCGTGATAAATATCGTCAGATTCTTGATGAGACCGCACGTGTGCGAGAAGAGCTTGGTTTCCCACCGCTCGTGACACCAACCAGCCAAGTGGTTGGAGTTCAAGCAGTCATGAATGTGCTACATGGACGATACAAGGTTATCCCAAAAGAAACCAAGGATTACTGTCGCGGTATGTATGGAAAGCCACCAGCGGAGATTAAACCAGAGATTATGAAAAAAGTCCTTGGACCAACATGGAAAGAAGACGTCATCGATTGTCGACCATCAGATTTATTAGAACCACTCTGGGACCAAAAGAAAAAGGAACTCAAGGAAATCGACGGTGGATCGCTGATTAAGAAAGAAGAAGACATCATGACCTATATCCTCTATCCGCAGGTCGGTCTAAAGTTCTTAAAAGGTCAAGCGGTCGCTGAGTTCACCTCAGATACGCTCCCCCTGCCTATCGATCATCAATTTACCAGAGCGATGGTAAAACAATCCTTCCCTGAAGTAAAACAACTCTGGCTTGAGACGCAACCGCCAGAGAAACGAGGAGGACCTGTGCAGATTCCCACCGAGTTCCAAGTCGAAGTCGATGGAGAACCTTACGAAGTCAAAGTCATTCCCTCTGGTGGATATCTTGTTGCAGGAGCTGCGGGTTCCACCCCAGAAAAACCAAAGGATATCGAAGGTGGCATAAAATCAAACATGCAAGGAACCATCTTAAAAGTCAAAGTCAAGAAAGGCGACAAAGTCAAGAAAGGAGATGTCATCGCGACGATTGAAGCAATGAAGATGGAACAGGAGATAAAATGCGAAACCGAAGGGGAAGTAAAGGAAATCTTTTGTAAAGAAGGAGCTCCAGTGAGTAGCGGAGATCTTCTAATGCAAATTCTATAACAAATGGTGATATGGTATGCTTAATAAGGTCCTGATTGCAAACCGGGGGGAAATAGCGATTCGTATCATGCGAGCGTGCAAAGAGTTTGGAATTGCTACGGTTGCGGTATACTCAGATGCAGATCAACACGCGTTGTTCGTAAAATACGCTGACGAAAAATATAACATCGGACCAGGTCCAGCGAGCCAGAGTTACCTCAACAAACAGAAAATCATCGATGTTGCATTGAAATCCGGTGCAGAAGGAATCCATCCTGGGTATGGATTCATGGCGGAGAACTCTGAGTTTGCAGAGATGTGCAAAAAGAACAAAATCGAGTTCATTGGCCCACCGGTTTCTGCGATGAAACTGATGGGATCAAAAATTGATTCAAAGAAATCTATGATTCAGGCAGGAGTCAATGTCGTCCCTGGTGTAACAGAGGCGATCGCGGACCATGAGCGAGCCAAAGACATCGCCCATGAGGTCGGTTACCCGGTCATGTTGAAGGCTTCTGCAGGTGGTGGTGGTATCGGGATTGTGCAGGTCAATGACGCACAGCAGATGGAAAAAGCACTTGCGACCGTCCGACAACTTGCGAAGAACTCATTTGGGGATGATTCAGTTTTCATCGAGAAATTCATCGAGAATCCGCGTCACATCGAGTACCAAATAATCGGTGATAAGAAAGGTCATCTAATCCATTGTTTTGAGCGGGAATGCAGCGTGCAACGACGTCATCAGAAACTTATTGAGGAAACACCATCCTGTGCATTGACCCCAGAACTTCGCAAAGAAATCGGTGCGCAAGCAGTGCTTGCAGCAAAAACTGCTGGGTATTACAATGCAGGGACTTGTGAGTTCATGTTCAAAGACGGAAAATATTATTTCCTTGAGATGAACACACGATTGCAGGTTGAGCACCCCATCACTGAGGTGACGACAGGTGTTGATCTTGCACGAGAACAGCTGCGTGT
>Ga0105093_10000110_pt1 | contig 29714 bp, 28 predicted proteins | sample PPLLak3March2015_2_FD_79111 | JGI IMG/M metagenome (GOLD analysis project Ga0105093, IMG submission 79111) | Freshwater sediment microbial communities from Prairie Pothole Lake near Jamestown, North Dakota, USA - PPLs Lake P8 Core (3) Depth... | ecosystem: Environmental > Aquatic > Freshwater >... | reverse complement strand
GTTATGAACCAGTTCCTTCACTACGACCAGTTGTATACAATTAGACATGGTCGGAACAGCAAATTCTTTATCGGATTGCTTGACGGCAAAATCATGGGAACTAAATGTCCAAAATGCGGTGACACTTGGGTTCCGGTAAGAACACATTGTTGGAATCTTAACTGTAATCTTCAGAAAACAGAATGGGTTGAGATGCCGCTTACTGCAAAGGTTCATACTTGGACTATAGCTGGTTGGAGTGGTAGATCTTCTCTAAAAAGGCTACCCATTGTTTTAGTTTATGCAATCATTGGGGACAGCAAGGTCGCTATTGCAAATGAACTACATGGGATTAAACCGTGGGATGCGGAATTTGGTATGCCGCTGAAGGTTGTTTTCAAACCAAAAGAACAACGTATCGGTGCTGTTACAGATTTTCATTTTGAACCCGCAGATGGATGGAAACCATCACCAATGAATTCAGAGAAAGAGAGAATAAAAAAACTTGTTGAACCAGTGTATGAATGGGTTAAGACATTAAAATAGAGTTGATAAATAAAGTTTAAAACACCTCTTTGTTTCTTAGTCTTTAATGGAATACGTCTCAGGGGAAATACTTACAGAGAAAGGTTTTGAAAAAGGGTACTTTGGTTTTGAAAAAAATAAGATAGTTGAAAGAGGCAAAGGTGTTCCTCCTAAAAAACCGGTTTGTACTGGTTTGATAACACCGACTTTTGTTAACGCCCATACACACATTGGTGACTCTTTCATTAAGAAAAAGGAAATCAATCTTCCTAGAAAAGTCGAGGAGCTTGTAGCGCCACCACATGGTCTGAAACATAAGTTGTTAAAAGAGAGTTCCGAAGAAGAGATAATAGCTGGTATGAAGGATTCTATTGAAGTCATGAAGAACAGCGGTGTTTCTTGTTTTTGTGATTTCAGAGAAACCGGCATAAATGGCATATCGCAGCTTAGAAAATCTCTGAAAAACACTGGTGTTTCTTCTCTTATTTTGTCAAGACCTAAGCATCTAAATTACGAATCTGATGAGGTTAGGTTTTTGTTGGAAAACTCTGATGGAATAGGCCTTAGTAGTATCTCTGACTGGGATTATTCTGATCTTGAAAAAGTTGCTAAACATACTAAAAAAGAAAAGAAGATTTTTGCTTTTCATGCTAGTGAGAGAACAAGGGAAGATATTGATTTAGTTCTTGGTCTGAAACCCGATTTTTTGGTTCACATGGTTTTTGCCACAGACAGTGATCTCGAACGTGTTAAAGACCACAATATACCTGTTGTTGTTTGTCCTAGGTCCAACATGTTTTATTCGCTGAAGCCTAATTTTAGTTTGTTGAAAAAACATGGTGTTGATTTGTTGATTGGAACTGACAATGCTATGATCAGCTCGCCCAGTATACTTGATGAATTGAAGTACATAAAAACTGTTACGAATGAGTTTTCAACAGAGGAATTATTGAACATGGTAACATATGGCGCTAGGAAAGTTTTAAATGCAGATGATAGCATTCCTGCTCCAGATTCCCCAACAGGGGTTGTTGTGTTGGATGAGGAATCATTAAAGCCGTTATATATTTCAATCTAATAGAAAGAGGGATGAATGTGAAAATTGAAGATGTGATGTCAACTGATTTGATTGTTGGTTATGTTCCTGGGACCGTTAAAGACGCTTTGAAGATACTCGCTAAACATAATGTTTCTGGTATGCCTATTTTGAAAAAAGGTACAAAAAACGTTGTGGGAGTTGTTACAAGAACCGATATCTTCAGGAACTCTGATGAAGAACAACTAGCCTTAATCATGAGCGACAAAGTCCATCTAGTTGAGAAGGAACAGGACGTAAAAGTTGCAGCCAAATTACTATATCAAAATAGGATACATGGTTTACCTGTTGTTAACAAAAGAAAACAGATTGTTGGTATCATAAGCCCAACCGATATTCTGAAGAGCCTTTCTGAGAGAAAAAGGGAGGTTGCTGAGAAGTATTACACGAACATGGTTGTCCCTGTTTACGAGGAGACCCCGATAAATATTGTTATGGAGATTATCAATATTACAAGTGAAAATGCCCTACCAGTTATAAACGATGATCTCAAGTTAGCTGGTATTGTCAGCGATGGTGATTTGTTTAAACTCAGTCATATAAAGGAGAGCGTTTCGCGTTCTGATATGGGTATTGGTGATGATGAGGACCAGTGGACATGGGAAGGAATAAGGGATACGATAAGACTTTATTATTCGACATCAAAGGTTGATTTACCCAGTGTTGCTGTGAAAGAAGTCATGGTTAAAAATGTTGTAAAAGCATTCAAAAATACATCTATCTCTGAGATTGCGCAGAAGATGGTTAAAAACAACATAAGTCATGTGCCTATTGTAGATGAGAGCGAGCGGCTCATTGGTATGGTCTCTGATATCGACCTTATGGCCTGCATGTTTTAAATCCCATTAACTTATTCTTATTTTAATCAATATCCGGAGAAAAGATTAGTTTATGCCGTTGGATGTTCATGATAAAATAATGATGATGGCTAAGCGTAGAGGTTTTATCTACCCGTCTTTTGAAATCTATGGTGGCGTAGCAGGTTTTTATGATTACGGGCCTCTTGGTTCACAGTTGAAAAATAACATCGAGAACATCTGGCGTAAATATTATTTGTTGAAGGATAACTGCGTTGAGATAAACACTCCAACTGTAACATTGTATGAGGTTTTGAGTGCCTCCGGTCATGTTGAGGAGTTCACTGATCCGACTGTGGATTGCAAGAAATGTAAGACATCCTACAAAGTTGAGGATATCATTGACAAGAAACTTACTGTTGAGCAGGCTTTGAAAGAAGACAAGGTGAAATGCCCCACTTGTGGTAGTAAACTAGTTGATCCTCATGATGTCAATCTCATGTTTTCAACGAGTATAGGAATTGGTGATAGTAGGAAGGCTTTTTTGCGGCCTGAGACTGCACAGGGCATTTTCACAAACTTCCACTTGTTGTATAGACATGCTAGGGAGAAACTACCATTTGGTGTAGTACAGATTGGTAAGGGTTACAGGAATGAGGTTTCGCCAAGGCAAGGTACTATTAGACTACGCGAGTTTAACATGGCTGAAGCAGAGGTTTTTTTTGACCCCGAGGATAAAAGGCACCCAGGTTTTGATAGTGTTAAGGACAAAGAACTGTATCTTTTTGATAACAAGAAAGAGACGAAGATTTCGTTAGAAAAAGCTGTGAAAAACAAGGTGATAAACAACCAGGCACTTGCGTATTATATGTATATTACACAAGAATTTTTGTTAAGCATTGGTGTTGATCCCAAGAAGTTCAGGTTCAGGAAACATGCATCTGATGAGCTAGCTCATTATGCTACTGAGTGCTGGGATGCAGAGCTTTTTAGTGAGCGTTTCGGTTGGATAGAATGCGTTGGAATAGCTGACCGTTCTGCATATGATCTTGGTGCTCATATAGAATCATCTGGAACGGATATGTATGCTCTTAGGAAATATGATGAGCCTAAGATTGTTGATGCGAAAAAAGTTGTTCCCAAGATGGACAGGCTGGGTCCTTTGTTTAAAGACAAGGCAGGTAAAATAAAAGAGCTTTTAGAGAAAACCGAGGTAAAAGATGCGAAAAAAATCTTTGTTGTTTTAGATGGTAAAAACGTTGAGATACCAGCTGATTGCTATGAGATAAAGCAAGTTAAAGAGAAGTTATTTGGTGAGAAATTTGTTCCCCATGTTATAGAACCATCTTATGGCATCGATAGGATTTTGTATTTTGTTTTAGAACATAACTATGTTGAGACTAAGAAAAAAGATGAGGAGTATACACTTTTGAAGCTTAATCCGTTGGTTGCTCCTATAAAAGTTGGTGTTTTCCCACTTATTGGTGATGAGAAACTTCTTAAAGTCGCTAAAGAAATAGATGATAGTCTTAGAGGCGTTGGTATAACCACTTATTATGATGATGGTGGGACGATCGGCAGGCGTTATGCTCGTATGGATGAGATTGGTACACCGTTTTGTGTTACTGTTGATCATGATTCGCTTAAAGATAAAAAGGTGACAGTTAGGAATCGTGATACAACAGAGCAAGAGAGAATAAAGATAGAGAATCTAGTAGGATATTTTGAAAAAGTTTTTTAGAATGATTTAACAGTTTTATCAACTATCTCTAGAGCCTCATCTATTTCTTCAGAAGATATCGTTAGTGGTGGTCTGAATCTTATAGTTACAGACCCACAAGAAAGAACCAGTAGATTGTTTGCATAGAGTTTATCTTTCAAATCATCTCTTTCTTTTGGCGTGGGTAAATCAAATGCGCACATGAGCCCTCGTCCACGTGTATTTGATATTTTTTTTGGATGTTCCCTTTCTATTTCTTCCAAACCTTGCAATAAACGTTTTCCCTGCACTTCGGCATTTTTAACTAGGTTCTCCTCGTCCATAACCTCCAGATATTTCTGACAGCGGACCATGTCGATAAGGTTACCACCCCAGGTTGAATTCAACCGACTTGGAACAGCAAAAACGTTCTCTTTTACTTCATCAACACGATCATTGACCATTATACCGCAGATCTGCGTCTTCTTTCCAAACGCAACTATGTCTGGTTCGAAATCAAAATGTTGATAAGCCCACATTTTACCAGTCAGACCAACACCAGTTTGAACCTCATCAACTATGAACATCATCTCATGCTTATCACATAGTCTTCTTAGTTCATGGAAAAACTCTTTCCGGAAATGATTATCCCCGCCTTCACCCTGGATTGGTTCTATGATAAGAGCAGCAATATCATCTGGATTCTTAGCAACAGCATTTTCTATTTCAGCTACCGCTTGTTTCTCAGTTTTTTTAACATTCTCAAGGTTTTCTTTATTTAATGGGAATTTTATCTTTGGGTTTACAATTCTTGGCCAATCGAACTTGGTGAAATACTTTGTTTTATCAAGATTAAAAGTGTTAGTCATGGAAATAGTGTAACCTGTTCTTCCATGAAACGCCTCTTTAAAATGAATTACCTGTGTGCCGATTTCGCCTTTACCTCGTGCAATATTCTTACGTATCTTCCAATCAAAAGCAGTCTTTAAACCATTCTCAATAGCAAGAGCACCACCGCTTATAAAAAACAGGTGATGAAAGTTTTTCGGAACAGCATATTTCATGAAACTATCAACAAACTCAGCCATCTCCACAGTATAAATATCAGAGTTAGTAGGATTGTTAACAGATATTTCACCCATTTTTTTTATAAAATCAGGACTTGTTAATTCTGGAGGGTTACATCCAAGCGGAGCGGTAGCAAAAAAAGAGAAACAATCAAGCATATACTTGTTATTCCTTGAGTCGTAAATACGACAGCCTTTGCTTTTTTTAAGATCTAAAACCAAATCAAAACCATCTGCCAACATGTATCTGCCAAGTGTTTTGTGAACATCTGCTGGTTTAATCGACATAACATTCATTCCCCTTTAAAATATAGTTAATCCACTGTTTAAGCGGTATCTTTCCTAGTTATAAAATGATATCGGTGAATATTAATAAAAAAAGATTCGAAAAGATATTTTATTAATAGCCACCAACTTTAAGACTCGGATTACCAAATAGCTCCCACTGCTGTACCATCTTTGTATCCATCTCATCGTTGCTGCACAGGAACGTGTTTAGATAATCTGTTATCGCCCCGCTGTGTAATTCTCCTAATACGTCCACTTGTTCTTGATATAGTTTGAAAAATCTAAGCTCAAGCCACCCATCCAGTATCTCCAGGTAATCGTTTACACCATTTTGATCTGCATCACCCATGGCATGTGTTCCTAGCCCGGTATTTGCTATGGTTGCTATACTGCCCCCACCTCGTTTACTAGCCAGTTTCCATGCCCAACAGTTAGACGCAGATAATTTAATTTTCCCTCTCTGCAGACTTTTTCCTATCGATATGTCAAACTGTCCGTTAAAGCACCCACCTACAACAGTTATTGGTAGCTTGTTTTTGTTTCTGAGGAAATTCATGTAAAACGTGTTGTAGAAACTGATTTTACCTAGTTTACCAAGCGACGGCGCCCATCCAGTTGCATCAGGCGGGTAGTGTATCCCCCAAGCAGTATTGCCTCCATGTCCGCTGAAATACATGAACCCAGCTCCTTTGTTTATTGCCTTGTTTACGTCCCTGACTAGTAGTTTATTCGTCTCAGTAGCATAGAGTTTTACTGGTGTGAAATCCGACATTATTTCAGATGCTTTGTCCATTATCAGTACGCCCTCGCTTATTTTACCGGGATCTTTCCAGTGATCACCTGATACTAGTATCATTTTTTTGAACCAGCTATCACTAGCCTTGCTTTTCTCATAATCAACTATTTTATCTACAACTATTCTGACTTCGCGTTTGCTTCTGCATGGAAGACGACCAAGGTAAACATCTGGATAAAGGTCCATTTCATCTATTATTGTTAAACCATCGCCTTCTGCAAAAACATCATTGTTGTTCGAATCCCAGCTAGAAAAGTTACCCTCAGAATCGTAGATATCTGCAAAATATAAATCGCTTATGAACTCTGGCTCGGGTACTTCTTGTTTACCTTCTTTAACTAGGACATGACTGTATCTAATTGGTAGGTTCCATTTTGTTGTTTGACCCTTCATACCACCAATAAGAACAACGTATTTGATTCCCCAGGTTTCAATCGCGTATTTTATGTAGTATTTTATTTGTTCTTGCGTGTCTCTACCATCAACGTCTTTTATCTCATTTAGTGTTACAAGTTTTGTTTTAACACCCATCTTTTCTTTGTGAGCAACTAGTTTTTGTAAAGGTCTTTTGAAATCTGAGATTGTGATTATTAAAAGATCATATTCAGTTTTATTTTCCAGCAAAGGCGTCTTTGGTGTTTCATAAATTATTTTAACAGTAGCATTTTTAATAAAAGCTATCTCGTAGTCTGCTGGTCTATATGTTATTGGGTTTACTCTAACAGTTAGAAATGTTTTATGTTCACGGTTTGATAGGCCCCCGCCAGTGTTGTAAGATACGAAACTTGCTGGAAACATTGCACTCTCGTTGTAAATACTTCCATCCTCGCCTGTTAAGGTTGAGCATGACCCGGGTGAGATTTTCTTTGATATCTTTATTGTTTCAGGTTTTGTGTATTCGCAGATTACATCAAGTATCTTTGTTCCAAATGGGAATTCATATGTGGTGGTTTTTACAGGCATGGTGGGCCTACCGTGGTGAATATCATAGAAATCTGCTTCTTCCACGTATATGTTAACGTATTCTCCGTCTTCGCTTATAGTCGGGTTTGAAAATTCATAGTCTTGTGTTATTAATTCTCCCAAAATAGGCAAAGTTTCAGGTTCTTCTTGTTTTATTTCTTTATTTTCTCTTACAAGGATTACCGCAGCGCTTCCAATTAATATTAAAACTACAATTATTGCAATGATTTTTTTCATATATTACTCACACTACTGCATCTTAATATATTTTATATAATTTATATAAACTTTGCTATGTTTTAAGTTAATGTTACAAAATTATCTTAAAATAACTTGTTTTCTAAAAGATTTTCAGGGTTTAAAGATACTATGCAAAATAGAATACAAGAGAGGGGAGAAGAGGAGATGGACGGGATTGCACCCCTCTCTCGTATATTTTAATTTAAATGTTTTTTACACTAGTTCTACGCTGTTGATTTCATCTAGATCTTCGAGGCTGTTCATTTTCACCATGTTTTTTGAAATCGTGTACAAAACGTTTTCAATGTAAAGGGTTCTCTGTATAGAGTTTCCATCATCGTAGTACATGTAATACATTTCTTCGCCGTTGTTTTCTTCCTCGTTTTCTGTTTCAACATCGTGCGATATCGTGCCCTTCAGGTTTATTCCGTCATCAAGGGTTATATCGAACACGTAGGCTAGTTGTTTATAGTAGGTTCCAGCTGGTATAACCAATAGGTTCTTCTCTCTGTCAAATAGGAAGGCTTTGTGCTCGTACAACGCTGAAGATTCCGCCCACCACCAATCTTTTTCATCCTCGTTTTGTATAGTATAGTTTGAAAGCTCGGTTGGATAGCTCATATCACTAACGTCAAACAAAGAGATCTTCACTTTGCTACCATCTCTGCCAATACCTATTACGTGTGTCTCATCATATGGATGCAAATAAGTTGAGTAACCGGGTATCTTCAGTTGACCTAAAACTTGTGGGTCTGTAGGCTCACTAAGGTCTATTACAAAGAACGGGTCAACCTGCCTAAATGTAACCAGGTAACATACGTCACCGACGAAACGTGTAGCATAAATTGTCTCACCTGGTGCAATACCTTCTAGGCTACCGACAAGTTGTAGATCCATATCAAGAACGTAAACGTTGTTCTGGGATTCCACACTACCCATGTAATAACTTAACGTTGATCCAGATAAAGTTGTAGACACACGTAAGTAATCATTGTATTCACTCAATGAAAATTGGTCCTTAACATAACCTGTTACAGTACCTTGTGATTCATAGTTTATCTGGCCATTATCAATACTTATACGGTGAATTATGGTTTTTTCTGTGTCTTTAGCTATGTCTTTTACGATTTCTGATTTCTGATCATCCGATAAAGATTGAACATAGCCTTGTATAATCCATTGTGCAATAGTCTGCTTCTGATAATCCTCTAAATCAAGTCCCTCGACTGTATCAAGCTGGGCCCTAGCAGAAACAGGTAGAAGCGGCAAAAGTTTATCCTCGAGTATCTTCTCTAAAGATGGGTAATCGTAGTACCACATCGAGTAGGAAACATAGATGTTGTTTTCTGATACGTATAATGTCTGGGTTGTTCCAAGCAAGAAAATCTTCTGATGCACATCCTCATCATCATCATGAATATTAATAGATACTATATTTGTGAATGTGCTGCTTTTCTCAGGTATGTCAACATAGTATATATCGGATAAAGCAACCTCAATTACTTCATCATTAATCATAAGCCTCGGGACTATTGTGTCGTTTTCATCAGTACTGTAAGAATATTGTGTTGTTATAACATAGACGTAATCGCCTATAAGTCTTGCACCGGAGAAGCTACCGCCTGCAACGATATCCTTTACGAGATTAGGTTCGCTCATATCCTCTAACTCATAAATCTTTACATAAGTATCAGGTGAGCTATACCAAGAGACCATTTTAGAGTCCTCAGCAGCAAATGCGTTTTTTAGAATCGGGTAATCATATGTCTGAAGGAAGACTACAAGCCTAGAGCCATCAATAAATATGTTCAAAATAGTTGAAGACTCGTTAAACTCTATCTCGCTAATTATCTCGGCTTCTTCAGCAGGATAAGCTTTTACAATAATTACTTTATTATTAGAAACGACATACAAGTAAGTACCATCGGTTTTCACTACATCTGGTTCATCAACACCCTCTACTTGAACATTTGTTTTTGAGTAATCAACATTTGTACCACCTTGTTCTTCAGCGCCATTAGCTTTTGATGTCGCCAAATCAAATTCTACAGCATTTTCACCTAACATGCCGCTAAAAAAACCATTTCCATAACGACCAACATTTTGATTACCTGTTATCAAAAAACTTGTGAGCTCTTCATACGAACCAAAGTTTTTTATTGGATACGTTCCTGAGCCGCTAACTATTTGTCTTGGCAGATTTATAACAAGGACAAAACCTGCGAAAACTATTATTCCGACTAATATCACTGCATATAGTTTAGACTTTTTTTTCTCATTCATAATTTATCACATCACTTTTCCTTTAGGGATGGTTATATCATTTTAGGTTTATATACTGGTTGAAAACGTTCGGAAAAAACCGAATGGCCACTCCATATAAAACTAGATTTTAGAAAGAAAAAGAGTATATCTTCGATAAATAAAATTTAAGAGAAACTTACCTAAAGTCTCTCTGTTTTCTCAGTGAATTTGATACCCATCTCGTCCAATTCATCTAGAATAGGATTGTAAATTTCTGGAATTACTGGAATATGAACGCCAGTCATGTTCATTTTTTTATGAAGAATCATTTTTACTGCAATCGCTGCCGGAAGTGCAACAGTACGGGCAACAGATGTATCACCATCAGGTATACCATAATCAACTAGAGTTGATGTCACGTACTCTTTTTTTGATTTATACTCAGCCACAAACTCGTGATGCATAACAATCATGTCAACATCGTGCTCACCCATAGCCAACTTCCTAAGGGTTAAAACGTTTAGATAATCAAGCGGATTGTTTTTATCAGCATGTAGTTTTTCATCGCCAAAAAGGCCCAACCACTCAAGTCTTTTAATAACAGCAGAATAAGGTTTTAGACCAAGTTTCTCGGCAACAGCATTTTGAAGGTTGTCTTTTGGTTTAGCTTTTATTAAAAACCTGGTTAGATCACCATATGTTTTACCTGAAAAACCCTTTGGTGTTTCTTCACTAAGCCAGCCTAAATGGGCTATGCTTCTCATGGTCTCACACCAACCATGCATCCTGAATGTCCCGCGGTAAACTGTTTTTGCATCTTTTAATCCATAACTATCTTTGTATGGAACTGAGTTACGATTCGGGTAATTCTCAAAAGCACCAACACCAGGCACATCTTGTAATTTATAGTTTTCAAATAGTTGTTCACCAGGGATAGATACTTCTTTACCGTTCTCAAGCCATTTAGCAGAGTTACGCGAAGCAAGCAAAACACCACGTGGGGACCAAGAAAACTTGTAACCAAAAGGGTTGTTATTACTCTGATATGCAGGCAAGGCACCAGTGGTTGATCTAAAACTAACTATCTTACCGCCATTTTTTTCAACATCATGGATAACTCGCATAGCAGACATATGATCTATACCTGGGTCAAGACCACACTCATTTAGTATTAGTATCCCTGCATTCTTTGCTTTCTGATCTAAAGCCTTCATTGCATCACTAACATAGGATGTAGTAATCATGTGTTTCTTGTGTTTAATGCACATCTCAGCAACCTTAACATGATAAGTATACGGCAATAGGCTGACAACAACATCTGATTTAGAAACAAATTTCTCAACTTTTTTATCATCATTTACATCCAATTCAAAAGCCTCACCATTTGGGTGACCATCAATCATATGCTCTGCTTTGCTGACTGTTCTACTTGCCATTATAACATGAAAATCAGGTTGATCCAAAAGATATTTAATCATCGGATGCGAAACCATGCCTGCGCCAAGTACAAGTATTTTTTTCATAAATATTGCCTCCAAACTTGTAAAACTTCCAAGCAGCGAAGAGAATTACCTTATAAAAATTTGTTGATATAACTATAATTAGGGGTAAGTTTACCACGATATAATATAACAGCGTTTTTAATCTCAGATGGCAAAGCCAACTTATTGAAATCAGATAAGTTATAATCAGCTTTCATAATATATGGAACAAAAGGTTTCAAAGCCTCGCTGAAACTCTCAGAAGACTCAAAGGGAAGCTCGCATGGGAGGTTATCAACAGCCATAACAACAATGCCATCTCCATCAAACCCATCCTTTACCTTATTATTAAGAGGATTGTAAACAAAAACAGGGTTGCCCGAAGAAGTGTTTTTTTCGTTGAACTCAACAGCACCATTTACATCGGCACTTATATCACCAACAACCTTTAACCTGAGGGTCTTCTTATTTTTGAAAGCATCTTTGATATATTTTTTTGTTATGAGACGAGGATAACGTTGGCTCCAAAAAATGCAGTTAACAAGAATGGAAAGATAGGGAAGATATCGTTCAAAAACAGGGCGATAATCCCCGGGATGATTATAATAATCCTGTAAATCAAAAACTTTACTTGAATCAATCGGCTCAACCATGTGTTCCTCTTTGAAAACCACTCTGTAGATGACTTTATTTGAAGGATTCTTGTAAACAGATTCTAGTTCGTTCGGCTTAACATCCGCTACTGGTAGCATATCAAGTATTTCTTGTGCACCCTTTGATACGTTGCCATAACCAGCGAAACCAACAACCAGTGGAGTGATATCTTTAGGTAATCCTTTTTTCCCAATCTCCTTACCAACAACAGCAAGATGTTTTCCGATATCATCCAGAGTTTTGTACTGCAGGGTTTGTTTAATTTTACTAAGAGGCGAATCTATATTCTCCGATTTCAGACGCTGACCGAAAACCCAGAGGGTATCAACCATGCCAGCTAGACCAGCGAACCTGCCAAAAAAAACCAGGCGTTTACCGTTATTATCAATTATCTTCTCGTAATCAATCAAAGTACATCCTAAATCCATCAATTTTTTAAGCATAGGCATATTGTTTTTCTGGCCTTTTATCGTATGGGAAAAAAACACGTAGGTCTTACCGCGTTCGAAGAAATCAATCGGTATTTCTTTAACAGCAAAAACAACTGAGCATGGAGACAAAGTATCGCTTGTTTGCGCACCTGCGTCAATGTATTCTTTTTCAGAAAAAGCACGAATATCAGATGGTTGGACAAATGTTTGTATACCATGTTTTTCCTTTAATTCCCGTACATGCCTTGGTGTAAGTGGAACACGCCGCTCCCAGCGGTTTTTGTCCTCCCTGCGTAAACCCATCTTTAAACTCATAATAAGTCCAAGGACCCCCATCGGTTGGGGTTTAATAGGTTTTACGGGAATTTTTAGTTTCAACGACCCCCAGATAACGAATAAATAGTTAGAAGGGCTTTAGTATGTTTGATGGGACGTACTAGACAAACTTCGTTTAAAAATTCAGAGGTTATCAGCGCATCAGAGATAGGACAGTATCATTATTGTTCAATAGCATGGTACCTAAGGAAATGTGGTTATGAGCCTGTATCTGCTTTGCTAGATGCTGGTGCTGAGAAACATGCCCAGTTAGATGTTGTATTGAACAAAACAGAGAAGGGCATGAAAAGGGCGGTTTTTCTTGCAACCATTGGATGTTTACTTTTGACGCTAGCTTTTTTGATAATAATTTTTGGGGTGGTACTCTGATTTTCTTGTTTAGTGTTTTTTTGTTGATTATTGGTTTTATTTTTGTATTATTATCAAGAAAAACCTATAGAGATGCAAAAATTTTGAGAAGAAAACATAAGATTCAGGATGGAAAAATCGCTTATTCTGATCTAAGTGCTTTGGCAAAACCCTTGTTTTCTAAGAGACATCTGTTAACTGGTAAACCAGACTATATCGTGAAGAGAAACAAACACTACATTCCTGTTGAGGTTAAAACCGGTGTTTATAATGAGCCGCAGAAAAGCCATGTGTTTCAGCTCGCTACATACTGTCAGCTTCTAGAGGATAACTACGGTGGTTTTGTGCCATACGGTGTACTGGTTTATGGTGATTATCATCAATATAAAATACCGTTTAACCCCCGGATCAGGTTTGAGTTGGATTCAACTGTTAAAACAATGAGGTACATTATGAGAACAAAAAATGTTGTTAGAAACCATGATGATGCTCGCAGATGCATTGGTTGTTCTATGAGAGCTTACTGCAAGGTTAGAATGTTGTGATGATCATTTATTGATTTTTGTTCATCTGTTTTTTAGTATCATGTCGAAGGCTTCGTTTAAAAATTCTCTTTCTTCTGGTGTAGGCCACCAGCTGAAGCCGTCTTTGTCTTTTAAGAAATTTGGTGCTTCTGGGTCAAATCTTGTCATAAGTGTTAGATTTCCTGAGTTTGGGTCTTTGCTGATTTCTAGTCTTATGTGTATATTTTCATTTTTATTTATCATGATTCTCCTCATCCACTTATATGTTTGATAGATGTATGTTTTTTTAGAACTTATAGTTTTTCTTTTTATGATTCTTATTTGTTGGTAAAAACTTTTAATGGCTTTTGCTTTCTTGTTCTTTGAAGTTATGCGTATAGCTGTATTGATCAGAGATAGGTGTAAACCTAAGAATTGTGCGACTGAATGTATAAAGTTTTGTCCCAGAGTTAGGTCTGGTGATGAAACCATTGTTATGGGCGCTGATGGTAAACCCGTGATATCTGAGGATCTCTGTGTTGGTTGTGGTATCTGTGTTCATAAATGTCCTTTTGATGCAATAAAAATCATTGGTCTTGCGCAGGAACTCGAGACTGATTTGGTCCATCAGTTTGGAAAAAATGGTTTCAGACTATTCCGTTTACCTATCCCGAAAAAGGGTAGTTGTATTGGTGTTCTTGGTCAAAACGGAATTGGAAAAACCACTGCTTTCAAAATTTTATCGGGTCAGATAAAACCTAATCTTGGTGATTACGAGAACGAGCCTACATGGGACGACATAGTAAGGTATTATTCTGGCACTGAACTTCATGAGCATTTCAAGAGCATAGCAAACGACGAAGTCGCAAGCGTAGTGAAACCACAGTATGTTGACAGACTGCCAAAAATAATGAAAGGTACAATAAAAGAGGTCCTTAAAAAAGCTGACAACTCAGGTAACTTTGATGAGCTAGTGGATAAACTAAACCTTGGAAACATCCTTAACAAAGAGATAGATAAGGGCGAGATTTCCGGTGGTGAGTTGCAGCTTGTGGCAGTGGCTGCTGCTTTTTTGAAGGATGTAGATTTGTATCTTTTTGATGAGCCATCTTCTTATCTCGATATATATCAACGTTTGAAGGTTGCGCGGATAATAAAGAATTTATCTCTAGAGAAAAAGGTTATGGTTATTGAGCATGACCTCGCTGTTCTTGATTTTCTTTGCGATAACGTGCATCTGTTATATGGCGATGAGGGTGCTTATGGTGTTGTTACCTATCCTCGTGGCGTACGTCATGCCATAAACACTTATTTAACAGGCTATCTAAAAGAAGAAAATATACGGTTTGGCGAAAAGATAGAGTTTTTTTCACATCCGCCTAAACAGAGACAAAACATGAAAATTTTCATAACATATGAGGACCTCAAAAAAACTTTCAAAGGTTTTAATCTAGAAATCGAGAGCGGAATTATCCGCGAGGGCGAAATAGTTGGTATTGTTGGTCCCAACGCAATTGGGAAAACAACTTTTGTTAAAATGCTAGCAGGTGTTGTAAAACCATCTAGTGGAAAAATTGAGTACAGCATAAAAGTTAGCTATAAACCTCAGTATATCTCACCTGATTTCAATGGCACTGTTAGGGAGTTTTTGGAGAAAAAAGCGCAACAGCTTTTCACATCATCTTTTTTCAAGGCTGAGATCTTTGATTCACTAAACCTAAAGCATCTTTTGGATAAGGACATAAATACGTTGTCTGGTGGTGAATTGCAGAGGGTTGCAATTGCTAATTGTCTAGTCCAGGATGCTGATATTTATTTGATTGATGAGCCATCTGCTTATCTAGACAGTGAACAGAGGATGATTGCATCTAGAACCATTCGCAGGGTTATAGAAAAATCCGGTAAATCCGCACTTGTTGTAGACCATGATGTTTATTTTATTGACATGGCTAGCGATGCTTTGATTGTTTTCAATGGAGAACCAGGTAAACACGGAAGGGCACAGGGCCCGTTTGGTTTGCATGAGGGCATGAACCGGTTTTTAAAAGATGTTGATATAACGTTCCGCCGTGACGAGGAAACAAAGAGGCCACGCGTAAACAAACCTGAATCATATATTGATAGGACCCAGAAACAAACTGGCGAGTACTATTACGACCTGTAAAAACACAACAGTTATATTCCAGATAATCTATTCAAAAATTGTTATATGGTACGATGCAGGAGGCTACGCTGTTTTCTAAGAGAAACCTTCGATTCACCGTTAGCTGAAAAACTATCGTTTGTACTGCCTTTTTTTATAATCGCCGTTGACATTATACTGATAGAGCATGCTTTGAGGATTAACGAACATTATATCATATTTTTTACATCCATACTTTTTTTACTTTCATTAACAGAGATAGTCGTAACTATAAAGGACATAAGCGGTCATCATAAAAAAGATGATTTAGAAAGAACAATCACTATCGAATTAGACAGATTTATAAAAACAAAAGATGCTGAAAACGTTAAGATGCTTGTGGAAGATTTCATTAAAAACCATCCGCAGTACAATAAGCACATAGGAAAAGTGTATCATATAGCATGTCATATAATAGAAGACAAAAAAGATAGTAGTTAAAAAAATTATATTATTATTCCTTTTTTAATCACGGTTTCTACTAGGTTTACGCCAAAATGATATGGTATAAAATTATAAATTGGGCAATCTAGTATTATTATATCTGCTTGTTTACCTTTTTCTAGGCTACCTAGTTTGTCGTTCATTTTTATTGCGCATGCTGCGTTGAATGTAGATGCTGTTATTGCCTCCGCTGGTGTCATTTTCATGTTAAGGCAAGCAAGTTGGATTATGAACTGCATGTTTTCTGTCCAGCAATTCGGGTTAAGATCTGTTGCAAGAGCAACTGGTACACCTAAACTAATTATCTTTCTTGCATCAGCGTATTTTTGCATCATAAGAGAAAACGGTGTACCAGGCAAAAGAACGCCGATAACACTTTTTTTTGCCATTTCTCTAAGGCCTTTTTCAGATGATTTTAGTAAGTGATCTGCACTGATAGCGCCGATGTTTGCTGCTAGATATGCACCGCCTGTGTCAACGATCTCATCAGCATGTATCTTTGGTGTGAGACCATGCTTTTTACCAGCCATGAGAATCTTTTTTGATTGCTCGATTGTGAAAACACCTTTTTCGCAGAAAACATCACAGAATTTTGCTAAACCCTTAACTTTTGGTAACATCTCATTGATAACAACGTCTACATAGTCATCTGGCTGTTGCTCCTTTGGAACAGCATGTGCGCCCATAAAAGTAGAAACAACATCGATTTTGTGTGTCTCATTTAGTTTTTTCTGAACATTCAAAATTTTAAGCTCGTTTTTTGTATCCAATCCATATCCGCTTTTTGCTTCGCATGTTGTTGTACCATACGACAACATTGTGTCCAGGCGTTTTTTACTCTGTTTAAATAAACTTTCTTCAGATGCTTTTCTTGTTTCTCTTACTGTATAAAAAATTCCGCCACCTTTTTTTAGAATATCCATGTATGAAACTCCCCTTAGTTTCATTTCTAGTTCGAATTCTCGTGATCCTGCGAAAACAACATGTGTGTGTGGGTCAACAAAACCGGGCATGACAATTTTACCTGATGCATCAATAATATTTTCTGCGTTATACCTAAGATTTTTGCCAACATCTACAATTTTGCCATCTTTGATTGCTATGGATCCGTCCTTTATTATCGACAGGTTGCTCATTTGTTTCTTTATTCTTGGTTTGTTAGGTCCTTTTAGGGTGATTAGTTCGTTTGCATTTTTTATGAGAATATCCACGTTTGTCATGTTTTTGCCCAAATAGTTAAAAGAAGAACTTAGATTAAGTTTTACGGTATGTTTATGGAAAAAATCGTTGAATGTGTCCCAAATTTCAGCGAGGGCAGAGATAAATCTGTTATAGAGGCGATTGCAGCAGCTATAAAAAGCGTTGACGGAGTTAAATTACTTGATGTCGACCCTGGCGCAGATTTCAACAGGACTGTTTACACATTTGTTGGTGAGCCTGAACATGTTCTTGAAGCAGCTTTTAAGTGTGCAAGGGTTGGCGTAGCACTTATAGATATGACGAAACACAAGGGCGAGCATGCCAGGATGGGTGCGTTGGATGTTATGCCTTTCATCCCAATAAAAGGAGTTACAATGCAGGATTGCATCCAGCTTTCAAAGAGGTTTGGGGAGTGGATGGCAAAAGAACTAGAAGTACCCGTGTTTTTGTATGCGAACTCAGCAGCAAGACCTGATCGAGTTAGACTACCTGAAATAAGGAAGGGTGAATACGAGGCTCTTGAAAAGAAATTCATGGATCCTTCTTTCAAACCTGATTATGGTAAACCTGTTTTTGTTCCTAAAAGCGGAGCTACAGCAACAGGAGCAAGAGAGTTTCTTATAGCGTATAACATAAATCTTAACACAAAAGATAAATCGATAGCATCAGAGATCTCAGGCAAGATTAGGACCAGCGGATACATAAAAAAGGATGAAAAAGGCAACCAAGTGATCGGGGTTGACGGGCAACCGGTGAAGATACACGGACGGTTCAAGAGTGTTCAGGCGGGTGGTATGATGTACAACGAGAACATGGCGCAGGTTTCTATGAACCTCCTTAACTACAAAGAAGTGAATCTGCACGATGTGTTTGAGGCCGTAAAAGAAGAAGCTGAAAAACTAGGAGTAAACATAACTGGTAGCGAAATTGTTGGTGTTGTCCCAAAAGAGTCTTTGGTTCTTGCTGGAAGGTTTTATGCTAAAAAAGAGAAACTAACTATTAAAAACGATGATGAGTTTGTTTCTATCTCGATTGATAAACTTGGTCTTTCCCAGCTTTATCAATTTAAACCTGAGAGGAAAGTGATTGAAGATATGATTGAAGAAACAGGTCCGCTTGCAAGCTCAACTGTTAAGGATTTTCTCTCTGAGTTGGCATCTAGTAGTCCTGCCCCTGGCGGCGGTAGTGTTGCTGCGTTATCAGGTGCACTTGGAGCTGCTTTGTCTTCCATGGTTTGTAATCTAACTATTGGAAAAGAGAAATACGAGAATGCGCAGGATGAGATAAAGAAGGTGCTAAGAGAAAGTGAACAGTTGAGAAAACATCTTACCAAACTTATAGACAAGGATACCGCGGCTTTCAACGAGGTTATGCAATCTCTGAAAATGCCAAAAGATACGGATGAACAGAAAGATAAGAGAAGAGATGCTTTACAAAATGGTTATAAAATCGCGGCGATGGTGCCTTTTGAGACAGCAAAGACCTGCGAAAAAGTACTTGATCTGGCAATGGTTGTTGCCGAGAAGGGCAATCAGAACTCGATTACCGATGCCGCTATTTCTGCTTACATGGCCAATGTTGGTGTGCAGTCAGCTGTTTTAAATGTTAAAATTAATCTTGGTTCAATTAAAGACGAGAATTTTGTAGAAAAAATACGTAAAGAGCTAGACCAAATAGAAAAAAGTAGTACTAGCAAAACTGAAAAGATAGTAGATATAGTTGCTGGAAAGATGTAGTTTATGAAATCTGATATTGAGATTGCTAGGTCTGTGAAGATTCAGAATATTTTTGATGTGGCTAGTAAAGCTGGTTTTAAGGATAACGAAATTATCCCCTTTGGCGATTACAAAGCAAAAATTTCGTTAAACGCTTTAAACAGAGTTAAAAACAACAAGAACGGAAAGTTGATTTTGGTTACAACCATCAATCCTACCCCTGAGGGCGAAGGAAAGACTACTGTTACTATTGGTCTTGCTCAGGCTCTTGCGAAGCTTGGTAAAAAAACTATGCTTGCTATTCGTGAGCCTTCTCTTGGCCCTATAATGGGTACTAAGGGTGGTGCCACTGGTGGTGGTTATTCCCAGGTTCTGCCTATGGAGGATATTAACCTTCATTTCACTGGTGATATGCATGCTATAACTAGTGCGCATAATCTTCTTGCTAGTCTTCTTGATAACCATATTTTTTATGGTGATGCTTTTCATATTGATCATAGGTATATTGTTTGGCCTCGTGTTTTGGATATAAGTGACCGTTCGCTTAGAAAGGTGGTGGTTGGTCTTGGTGGTCCTCAAGATGGTGTTCCTCATGAGGTTGAGTTTGCTATCACACCTGCCTCTGAGATAATGGCTATCCTTTGTTTATCTAAGGATTTAGATGATTTAAAGGAGCGGCTTAGTAGGATCATAGTAGCCTATACTTACAACAACGAGCCTATTACTGCTAAGGATTTGAAGGCCGTCGGTGCGATGGCCATGCTTTTAAAAGATGCAATCAAACCTAATCTTGTTCAGACCATCGAGGGTGTACCTGCTTTGATACATGGTGGTCCTTTTGCGAACATAGCCCATGGTACAAACAGCCTTATCGCAACATGGATGGGTTTGAAACTCGCTGATTATTTTGTTACAGAAGCTGGTTTTGGTTCCGAGCTAGGTGCAGAGAAATACTTTGACATAGTATGCAGGGTTGGTGGTTTAAAACCAGATGCTGTCGTGATGATTGTTAGCATAAAAGCGCTGAAAAGACATGGGAAAGGAAATGACAGAGCCGCTGTTCGCAGAGGACTGTCTAATCTCGAGAAACACCTTGAAAATATATCATGTTTTGGCGTACCTGTAATTGTTGCTATAAACCACTATACTGGTGACAAAAAAGAGGAAGTAGAAATCATTGAAAAGTTTTGTTCAGAGAAAAACATACCATCTGCGCTTGTTGATGTATGGCGTTATGGTAGTGAGGGTGGTATTGAGCTTGCTGGTAAACTTGTGAGCCTTATTCATAACACACAGTCTAGATTCAAGTTTTTGTATGATGTTAAACTGCCTGTGAAGGATAAGATTCATACTATTGCTGAGAAAATGTATGGTGCTGACAGGGTTGTTTATACTGTTACTGCTGAGCAGGATGTTAAGCTTTGTCAGAAACTTGGGTTGGATACATTGCCCATTTGTATTGCTAAAACACAGTATTCTCTTTCAGATGATTCTTCTTTGCTAGGACGGCCGAAGGGTTTTAAGATAACTGTTCGTGAAATCAAATTCTCTGCCGGTGCAGGTTTTCTTGTTCCCATGACTGGTAAAATCACTACCATGCCGGGTTTGCCTATGACGCCCAGTTCTGAACAAATTGATATTGATAGCAAAGGTAACATAACTGGTTTGTACTAGTATTATTATTTTAGTAAAAATAAGGATACATTGATATATAATATATTATATCCTTTTTTGGGGAAGGTTCATGAGTGTTGACGATCTCAAATCACATATAGATGACATATTAGATGTTCTCAGCGAGGACTCGGAAAAAGGTGTTAGTCGCGAGGAGCTTGAACGGGAGTTTAAAAAATTTTTAGAATATGGTGTGCCTATCGAGCAGGCCAAGCAAACTCTTATCAAAAAGTTTAGTGGCGGCGTAACTGTTTCTTCTCCTCCGGCTACAGAGCGTAAGTTGATTGTCGATGTTAAACCAAACGACTCTAATGTTAGTTTGTTATGTCGTGTCATAACCATCAACCCTAAGGAGATCACAGTTAAGGGTGAGAAGCGTGGTATTTTTTATGGTATCCTGGGTGATGAGAGCGGTACTGCTTCTTTTACGGCTTGGAAGGATTTCGAGATATCCAAGGGAGATGTTATCGAGGTTTCTAATGCTTATTCTCGTGAATGGCGTGAGAGCGTACAAATTAACTTTGGGGATCGTGTGAAAATCAAGAAGACCGAGGAAGACAAACTCCATGATATTGCCTATGAGCCTAAGGAGGCCAAGGTTAAAGATCTCAGAGCAGGCCTTGGTGCAGTTGACATTACCGTTCGTATCCTTGATCTTAATGAGCGTGAAGCAAATGTTGATGGTAACACTAAAAAGGTTTTTTCTGGTGTTATCGGTGATGAGACGGGTAAAGCCCAGTTTACGTCATGGCATGATTTCAAACTAAAGAAAGGTGATGTGGTTAGGATCACTGGCGGTTACATAAAATCTTGGAAGGGCATTCCTCAGCTTAGTTTTGATGATAAAGCAATTGTTAAGAAACTAGATGCCGGTAAGATTTCTGAGGATGAAATTAAAACAAGTAAGATGCCTCTTCACCTTTTGGTTGAGAAGCGTGGTGCTTTGGATGTTGAAGTTGAGGGCACTGTTATTGAGATACGTGAGGGTAGTGGTATTATCAGTCGTTGTCCTGAGTGTAACAGGACTGTGGTAGATAAAGAGTGTAAAGATCACGGTAAGCTATCGAAGGTTAAGATTGATCTAAGGGTTAAACTAGTGGTTGATGATGGCTCTGGTTCTGTGAACTGCATAATTGGAAAGGATATAACTGAGAAGATATTGGATAAAACCTTGGATGAGTTAAAGAAAATGGTTGACAAATCAAAGGATGATAAAGCCTTGGTTGATATGATTAATAAAACCTTTTTTGCTCATAGGCTGAGGGTTGGTGGTAATGCTTTGGGCGATGATTTTGGCACCACTGTTATTGCTAAGAATGCTGAGATGGTTGATGTTGACATAAAAGAAAAAGCTGAGAGTTTGTCTCATGATTTGGAGGAGCTACGATGAAGCGTGAGACTGCTTGGAGGATTTTTGCTGGTGAGTACAACGACTCAAATTTTGAGGTGAAGGGTACTGGGGAGAAAACCCCGTCTTATATCATTACTCCTCTTGGTGCTAAGGTTAACAGGTTGTTTATTGTTGGTGTGTTGACCGATGTTGAAAATATCTCTGAGAGCGGTGAATTAATTAGAGCTCATATATCTGATCCGACTGGTGTTTATACGTTGTATTCTGGTCAGTACCAGCAGGATGCAACTGATGCTCTTTCTGCTATTGAGGTGCCTGCTTTTGTAGCGGTTCTAGGTAAGGCAAGGACGTATAAACCTGAGGAGGGTGTTCTTTATGTTTCTATTCGCCCTGAGAAGATCATGGAAGTTAACGCAGAGGCTCGTGACCAGTGGATTCTTGAGACATGCGAGTCTACTAAGGAGCGTATAGAGGCTGTGCTTGAGGCTATGAAGATGAGCCAGTCGAATGCTTATGATCTCAGGAAACTTGGTTACAGCAGGGACCTTTCCGATGGTGTAGTTGCTGCTCTTAAAAACTATGGTAGTGTTGATATTGAAAAATATATTACGCTGATACAGGAGTCGCTTCAGTATCTTAGACCTAGTAGGGAAAAACTGGCTTTTCCTCCTGACGAGGGGGTAAAAGAAGAGAAGAAACCTAAAACTAAAAAAACTAAAGAGGCACAGAAGAAAGTTGAAGAGCCTGTGAAAGAAGATGCTTCTGAGGAAACGGAAAACAAGGTTTTAGAGGTCATAAAAGATATTGAGGGGGAGAATGGTGCTTCCTGGGATGCTATTACTAAGAAATGTGAGAAATCTGGTCTAAGCCGAGATTCCGTTGAAGAGGCACTTAACTCGCTAATGGATAAGGGCTTGATTTACGAGCCTGTTCTTGGGACCATTAAGACAACATAGTAAAAGAGTCTTTTATTTTTTAATTGTATTTTAGAATAAATTTATATATATTGCAAATGTTTTCAGGGAGATAATAGTTGGTTGTTATCATGGATGAGCCCGATAAAAAAACTGATGAGTATCCCTCTTTGTTTGATATTTTTGTTCTTGGCGATAGAGTGAAAAGGGTTCGTAAGGACAAAGATGGTAAAACCAGTGAGTATAGGGGCACAGTACTAGCGATTGATAAAAATAGTATAGAGATTTATTGGGACACACTTGATGGTAAGTTCAGACCAACTGGTATTGATATAACTTTTACTAATTGTTCAGTTGATGAGATATTCAAAGGTAATGATTTATTCACTCCCATAGAAAAAGATTAAGCTTCCCACTGGGTTTTGAGTGGTTTTTTAGTATACAAAAGTCTTTAAGCTTTATAGATATAGGTTAATATTAATAATTTGGAGGTTGCGGGTGTGGTGGGCAGAGAAGCTTTACCTCTCATATTTGCTATAATGATTCCTGTTGTTTTGGTTTCTCTTATTTTATTGTATATCTATGGTTATGATGTAACATTAGTTCTTAGGAGAATTCCACCCATATATTATGTGATTATGACTCCGATAGTTCTCGGTTTTATTGCTGCGGTTATGCATTTGAGGAAAAAGGACTAAAAATAATTTTTTATCCTATAGATATATACAAAAATATATATTTTTGTGGCTTCTTTGATATAACTTCATGAATATATCAAAATTTATTTGTATAAGATATGCCATATTTTATAGATTAATATTATATTTTTAATTATTAATTATAAAAATTAAATGATAACACTTGTAAAATAAGATATATAAGTACATAAATATAAAAAAACTATTAGAAAACATGTTAGTAGTTGGATTACTTGCAACAGAACAAGAAGCAAACGAAATAATGTACATCGCAAAAATATGTACAGTGGAGGATAGAATACGCTTCATAGTACGAATGCAAAAGGTAAAAGAACTACTAAAAAAGGAAAGACAATAGCAACCTTAAAAAGACGTTTTTTGTTTTAATACCCTGACCATGACTGTTTTAATAATATCATCATCGGAAGATCCTGCTAGCACAAACATGAAAAACATACTCCTAGAAAAAACAACATGGAACGAACACGGCATATTCTACAACACACCAGCGTACCAACACACAAAAATGAAAGATATAATAATAGTAACAATACCGGACAAAAAAATACGACACGAAAACATAGACAAAGAAGTAAAAGAGAAACTAAACATAGAGCCGAAAATAGCAATTTTTCTATCAAGACATAGAAGTAAAATGGGGGAACCAACACTAACAGTACACCCAATAGGAAATTATGGAGCCGCAGAGTTTGGAGGAAAACCAAAAACACTAATCCCATCAGCACCAAGACTCATGACACATCTATTAAGATTAATTAAAAAAAACCTGCAAACAACAAAACTAGAATACCAAGTATGTTACGAAGTAACCCACCATGGGCCATATCTGAAGATACCAACTGTTTTCGCAGAAGTAGGAAGCACAGAAGTACAATGGAAACAAAAAGAACCAGCACAAATAATATCACAATCAATACTAGAACTACTGCAAACATACCACTACGAAGAAGATTTACCAAAAGACATACCAGTACTCTTAGGAATAGGTGGGGGACACTACGCCCCAAGATTCACAGAAATAGCAATGCAAAAAAAAGCAGCATTCGGACATATGATACCAACCTACCACATAGACGCGGGTAACATAACCGATGAGATGCTGAAAAAATCTTTAGAACAAACACCTAATGTAAGCGGCGTTTACATCCATAAAAAATCGCTTAAAAAATCGCAAGCAATTGAGTATAAGAAATGGTTTGAAAACAATGGAATCCCTGTTGTTTCAAGTAAGGAATTAGAAGACATCTAACTTTTCTTCAAAGGGTACTCAGTTTTAAACGCATCAAAAAACACTTTCTCAAAATTAACTATTTTGCCATCTTTAACTTCTATGCCATCGTTTTTTAATCTTCTTATTTTATCCTTAATACCTAGACCAAAACCACCAAGATTCCCATCAGATTTAACAATTTTAAAACAAGGCATCGTATCTGCATCTGGATTTTTATTCATGTATTTGCCAACAGCCCTTGCATATCTTTTATTTCCAAGAGCTTTTGCAACTGCACCATATGTAGAAACACGTCCAGCGGGTATTTGCCTAACAAGATAATAGGTATAATCTAAAAGGTTCATATGAAGAAATAAACTACGCCCCGTAAATAGTTTTCCAGGATATTATAAAAATTGTTATACTCATTCTACTGTTAAATCAACCCAAATATCTCTGAAGCCATCAATCAAGCTATATGGCTTATATTGTATGAGAAGTCTTAAGATTTCTTCCTTATCAATAATAGAGTATCCTCGATCTTCGCCGTAAGCTTGAACAGCAACAATTCCATTTTTCATCAATTTTTTAAGATGATATGAGAGCGTGGAAGGGGCGACATCAATATTTTTAAGAATATTCTTATGCTGCGAATTGGCGTTATTTAAAAGAAAAAGTACTATCTTCAACGGAATCTCTTGCCTTAACAATGCCAGTATCTTCTTATTCTCAGTTCCTACTTCTCCTTTTATATAGTATCTTGTATAACCCAGTTCTCTGACGGCGATAACTACTTGATTTTTTTCTAAATAAATCAAATGGTATTCAGCTAATGATATTCTCATATTGAGAAGTTCTGCGATCCTACTAAGATGTAACCCGGGGTTTTTCGTTACAAGATCATAGATTTTTCTCCTTGTATTAAGTTCAAGAGCATCATCCATAAAACTATCTCTTAAGAGTGGCTATAAACAACAAAACAAGTATTACCAGATCAAATAATCCAGCGTATGGATTAAAAATTATATCTGATATCTGTTTATCGAATAAACCTAAGCTTAACAGTATACCTTTTATAAAAAAAACAAGGAATATCAAGCTTATGAAGAGTAGCTTTGTATTTTTATATTTCCTGTAACTGAACAATGATACGAATAACAAACCTAGTGCGAATATTGTAATGCATGCGTCTATAACTATAGTTGTAATATCCATCCTAATCACCTTCTAGTCATAAATAAAAAATAGGGATTTAATAGTTACCTAGAATCTCCTTCTTATGTAAATAGTGCCTATAAAAACGACTGCTGCAACTGCACACATTGTGATATATAGTAGTACTGCGGTAATTCCACCTAGCGTTTCTATTACTTCTCCGGCTAAGCCCAAAATTGTTATTTCATGTTCGCTGAAGTGCGGAATACTTATCAGTATTTCGATACCATTTGCACCTAACATGATAAGGTACTCTGCATGAAGGCCGTCATTATTTGGATTTAAGACATCAGATATATTGTCTGCCATTTCTATAGATTCGCCGTCGTATTTTACGGTTAAGTCTTGCGTATTGCCAAATAAGTTTTGATCGACTGTTATCGCTATTGTTTTACCTGTGCTGTATTCGTTCCCGCTGACAATTAAGGATAACTCGCCCTCAAATATTTTTACTGGTGAAATATTTACACCATCATAAATTGTGATTTCGTGTTCGTATTCGCTGTTATTTCCTAATTGTATGTTTATTTCTCCAGCAACATTTCCTGATTCGATGGATCTGTCTATTTCCAAGCGGGTTTCACTAATTTCTATGGTAAAATTTACTTCGGTGCCTTGGTTTTCTTTTACTTCAATAAATTTAGCGGACTTGTAAAGCTCGCTTTTTATTGCCTCTATCCTGTACGTTCCAGTCTGCAGGCTGGAAATTGTGAATTTGCCATCTTTATTTGTTAAATAAACAGACATCCTGTTTCTATCCACAATACTAATTCCACCATTGGCTGTAATCTTACTATCTTGATCACTTACAGAGTTTTCATTTGGATAGATGCGTATTGTTATGTTTTTTCCTGGGTATGTCTTATCTTGTGATTTTAGCAAAACTTGGCCGTATGCCCAGCCATATTTTGCAATAGATTCGGAAGCTGAAAAATCAAAAGTACCTAAGCTTTGACCTGTTAGTCCATATTTTAATAAAAATACCCCGGAGCAATTTGTAATGACATCTCCGGTCTTTACAAATCCGGATGTTGGTATGTTGCATGTGTAACTAGCCGAAAGCCCCATTGAGATAACGTCTGCCCATGGTATATCTAATTGATCCACTGCTGTAACGGTTAAGGTATCTTCCGCATGACTCATTAAAATTGTTACGTTTGCCGCTACTTCTGAGGCATCTTGCATGCCTGATGCAGTTGCAGACAGCAATAACGTTAGAATTAATCCTATTATTGTTAGTTTTTTAATCATATATTCACCCTTTTAATTCAAATATTTGATACCCTATTTTGTATTTTAGCATATAAATAGCTTCTTGGAAGATTTTCGAATAAAAAATAAGGCGGTTTTACCGCCCTTTCAATTTGTTAGTTTACTGCTGATTTTGATACGGCTTTGGTTCTACCTGAACTTGCTGTACATCTGCTTGCAACGCCTGGTTGTCTTGAGTATCATCGCCTCCTACATAAGTTAGCCAGAAATTGACATGTATCGGATCTATGTTTGTGCTGCTTACAAATTGTCTTACACTTTTGAGAGGATACCCAGATAGCATTGCAGTTATAGTAATCCACTCACCGCCCTCCTTTGGCGTTATATATAGCGAATAATCCCCATTTGAATTTGTATACGTGTATTTTCCGTTACTTATCGTTATTCTTACATTTTTTAGCGGTTTAAAGTCATAATCTCTTACCTGGCCGTAAATCTTGTGTGTTTGCGGAGAATTAACATTGCGTATGGTAACTGCCGATGTGCCGCCATCGTAACCTCTTAACGGTGCAGAGGCTTCAATTGTAAGAACAGTATCTTTATCCACCCAGGGGGCTTTGAATGACGATGTCATACCGTTGATATCAGTGTATTTAGTTTTGCCATCGAATTTTACTGCAGCCATTGCTACCAGTTGATTGTCTTGGTCTCTTACAATGCCATAAAATTCATCGCCTTCATTTACAGGGTTTGTGCTTGTAGTAACTTCCAAGTGTCTGTTTCTTATCGTAACATAGATTATGCGTTGCTGATAATTCCCATTCAAACTTTTTTCTGCCTTAACGCGATAAACGGTATCTTGATTGACATTGGGTTCCGGCCAATATGCGATGCCATTTGCATCGGTAAAACCTCGCCATTGATAGTTTTGGCTATTACCTGGATAAGTATGAACAGTTGCATCTGGAATTGGGGAACCAAATTGATCCACTATTCGAATATTTATACGGACTGTTTGAAGTGGCATGGGTTCTAGAAAAGAAGAACCATCTAATGGCTCATCGATTGTCAATTTTATATATGGATTCGACACAGATAACATAGATAAATTCAAATTGTCGGAATTGCTTTGATATGCATTTACAAACACTGAACCAGCTCCAAAGATTATAAGAGATGCTACCAGCCCTATTTTTATCGTTTTCAAGTTTTTGTTCATTTTTTTTCACCTTTTCATTTCAATTCTTAGAAAACGTATTTCTTGTTCAACATATTAAAAAATTATTGGAGGGCACTCGAATTTTTGGAAGATTTTCGAATAAAAGTTTATACAACAATTTAAAATCTAAATTTATATGTCAACAAGAGCTAATTATGAACAAAATTAAATTCCTTGGAACCGCTGGTGCACGATTCGTTGTAATGAAACAACTAAGGGCATCAGGTGGGATATGGCTTACACTAGACGACACAAATGTTTTGATTGATCCAGGTCCTGGTTCACTGGTTCGTTGTTTGTCAAGTAAACCAAAACTAAACCCACTTGATCTTGATGGCATTATTCTTACGCATCGTCATATCGACCATTCAAACGATATTAACGTGATGATTGAGGCGATGACAAATGGGGGTTTCAAGAAAAAAGGCGTGGTTTTCGCACCAAATGACGCGCTAGAAGGAGACCCAGTTATTCTGAAATATGTTAGAAACCATGTTGATAAAATCACAGTTTTAAAAGAAAAAGGCAATTACAAGGTTGGTAACATCTCTTTTTCTACACCAGTCAAACATGTTCATGGAGTTGAATCATATGGTTTGAACATAAATGGTAAAAAACATTCTATTTCGCTTATAACAGATACAAAGTATTTTGATGGAATCGAATCCAACTACAAAGGAGAAGTTCTCATAATAAACGTTGTTTTCCTTGAGGAGCTACCTGCGATAGACCACCTTTCACTAAAGGATGCGGAAAAGATATTATCAATAAATAAACCAAAGCTAGGTATCATCACCCATTTTGGTATGACTATGGTTAAGGCAAAACCTTGGGAGATAGCTGAAGATCTTTCTAAAAAACTTGGTGTCAATGTTATTGCTGCTAGAGATGGTATGGAAATAGATTTAGATGAGCGCCAAAAATAGTTTAAAAAAACATCACTAAAGATTACAGTTTATAATTTAGCTCTCTCAAAATCTATAATTTAATCTCTTTTTCTTCGACAACCCTTGCTTTTCCACCTACTCTCACGAAACCCTTACCAACCTCAACATATACTCTGCCAGGTTTTCCAATTATATCGCCTTGTTCGCATACCAGATTTTTTTCATGTATAATACCATTTTTAACTAGATAACAACAGACAGCACCGTTTGCAGTACCAGTGACAGGATCTTCGTTTATACCGTACATTGGAGCGAAATTTCTAGC
>Ga0105093_10000108_pt1 | contig 29904 bp, 32 predicted proteins | sample PPLLak3March2015_2_FD_79111 | JGI IMG/M metagenome (GOLD analysis project Ga0105093, IMG submission 79111) | Freshwater sediment microbial communities from Prairie Pothole Lake near Jamestown, North Dakota, USA - PPLs Lake P8 Core (3) Depth... | ecosystem: Environmental > Aquatic > Freshwater >... | reverse complement strand
TTCAACACTTGCTCAGATCGTATTCTTCGAGTAACCTTGCTTACGGGCTTGGACATGGGCATTGGTCTCCTTGGTTGGAACCAAGTAAACCATATCCAAGCCTTTTCGTGAACTACTGATAATGTTCTCCGGAGCTTTATTATAATGAACATCGTACCGCTTGTCCGCGTCGAGAACCTGACGAAGTATTTCCCCATCAGATCTGGCATCTTGCAGCGGAAGGTGGGGGATGTCAAGGCGGTCGATGATGTAAGTTTCGATATTCGTCCCGGTGAGACGCTGGGCATGGTTGGGGAAAGCGGCTGCGGCAAAACCACGGTCGGACGAACCATCCTGCGCATCTATCATCCCACCTCCGGCGAGATCTACTTTGACGGGACTCCTTTGTCATCGCTCAAGAACAGTCGCCTGCGCCAGATGCGAAGGCGGATGCAGATGGTTTTCCAGGACCCATTTGCATCCCTGAATCCTCGCCTGACGGCCGGAGATATTGTTGGCGAACCGTTGGATATCCATGCACTCGCTCGCGGGGCTGAAAAGCAGAAAAGGGTGGCGGAGCTTTTCGAGTTGGTGGGGCTTTCGAAGGCGTTTATCAAACGGTATCCACATGAGTTTTCGGGTGGCCAGCGCCAGCGGATTGGCCTGGCGCGCGCCCTGGCCCTCACTCCCGAATTCATCGTCTGTGATGAACCGATTGCAGCGCTGGATGTATCCATCCAGGCTCAAATCGTCAACCTGATGCAGGAGTTGCAGAAAGAACTGAGACTGACCTACCTGTTCATCGCTCACGACCTGAGCATGGTCAAACACATCAGCGATCGGGTGCTGGTTATGTACGTGGGGAAGATCATGGAATTGACCAGCCGCGAAAGGCTGTATGAATCCCCGCTCCACCCCTATACCAAAGCATTGCTCTCTGCAGTCCCCATCCCGGACCCGGTGTACGAGATGCGCCGGAAGCGCATCATCCTGTCTGGCGATCTGCCCAGCCCGGCCCAGCCGCCAGGGGGATGTCGATTCCATACCCGTTGCCTTTTCGCGGAACAGCGTTGTACGTTGACGGAGCCACCCTTGCGCGAGGTGCGCCCGGACCACCTGGTGGCATGCCACTTTGCCTAGCCCTGCCATCCATTCTCAACTCCTCCCTTCCCATTCCCCCCTCATCCCCAAGCCTGCCTTCGTCTAATCGGTGATCTGTCTTTCCAGCGTGAAAGCCTCGGCCGCAAAGAAACCGACTGTTGACCCGCGCAAGGTGGCCAATGCCTGGATCGTTTCCAGCGAACGTGAGTGCGGAGGCTCCTTCAACTGGGTGCGATAACAGGCCATGGCCTGCAACTTGACATCGAGATAGTCTGTTATATTGACGAAAACGTTGGGAACAAAAGCGCTATCCAAAGCGGTGGGCGCCCATTCGGTTTCGGAAAGGGTTTCATAGCACAGGATCTTTTTCACCGGGCAATTGCTGGATGGACGCGCCGCTACCAGGCCGGCCATATAGACCGCCCGGTGGTCGAGGTGGATATCCCCGCCATGCGGCAGATAGATCGTTCCCGGACGCAGGGTGTAAATGACTTTCTTGATCCCATCCGCCAGCTCATGGCCGGGGATCACATCCAGTTTGGGGGCCGGGAAATCCAGGAAGTGCGTTTCTGTTACTTTCAAGATTTGATGGGCAGCCTTGAGTTCCCGGCGAATCTCTTCGATGAATTCCGGCGCAAAGATTTCCGGGATGCCGCGTGTGGCCACCAGCACGTGGACTTCATCCCCCTGGGCGGCGTGGCGGGCAATCACCCCGCCGCAGCCCAGCACCTCGTCATCCGGGTGGGCAGCAATCACCAGAATGTTCATGTTTTTTCCCTTCCTTCGTTTTCCAGCCTGGACAGGCGTTCTTCCAGGATCTGGATGCGTTTGGCTAACTTGTTGATCTCATCCTCCACAACATAGCCCAGCTTCATCCCCAACCGTAATTCCGGGCGACTTTCTCCAACTGTCACCGCCTCGACCTGTTCCAGCCAGAGCAAGCCGTCCCCGGTTTGGACCAGGAAACCTTTGTGCTCATCCACCACAAGGATGCGGCCTGGTACGCCACGATAGGGGATCGTTTTCTCCAGCGACGCTTTCCAAATGATCATTTTTTCACCACCGGCATAGGTGTATGCGCCCGGGTGCGGATGTGAGGTTGCCCGGACCAGGGCCAGGATTTCCCTCGCCGGCCGGTTCCAATCGATCAACCCGTCGCTGGGCGAGCGGCGGCCGTAATAGGTGGCTTTCCGGTCATCCTGCGGGAGAGGCTCCCATTCGCCGGCGTTCAGGTGGGGCAGCCAGCGATCCAGGGCAACATCGATGGCATCTTCCAGCTTGCGGATCACATCACTGGCATAATCCTGTCCGGTCACTTCGAACGGTTCCTGGGCGAGGATCGGCCCAGAGTCTGCACCTTCATCCATTACAAAGAAGGTGGCTGCACCAGGACGATTCTCCATCGTCAACCAGGCCACGGGGGCGCGGCCGCGCCCTTCCGGCAGGTGGGTGGGGTGGAAGCCCACACAACCCAGGTGGGGGAGTGCCAGCAGTTCAGGCCCAACCAGTTGCGAGAGGCCTACCACGAACAAGACATCCGGTGACCACTCCTGGACCATCGCGATGGTTTCCGGGGTATTGATGTTGTCAAATTCAGCATATGGAATGGAGGCTGCATTGGCCAGGTCATCCAGGCGAGCATATCCGCTGACATTTGCGGATTTCTCCACTCGCAGGCCAAGTACACCCACGACGTTCAGCCGGTGGCGAATCAGGGCAGCCAGGGTGCGGCGGGTGCTCCCCACACTGCCGGCCAGGACAATACGCGGTCGATCAGAACGCTCAACCATTGCTTTCCTCCGGTGGTTTGTTGAGGAAGCGGTGTTCACCCATGATGACGACTGCCAGGGTGCGGAAGAAAATGGAAACATCCATCAGGAAGGATGCCTTCTCTACATACTGCACATCATATCTCCAGCGCTCCGGCCAGGTCAGGTGAATGTTGCCATGCACCTGTGCCAGTCCGCTCAGGCCAGGGCGCACATCCAGGCGTTTCCTGGAGATTTCATCATATTCTGCAAGTTGTTCGGTTAGCGCGGGCCTGGGACCGATGAAGGACATATCGCCTTTGATGATGTTGAGGAGTTGTGGGATCTCATCCACCTTGAAGCGGCGCAACCAGAACCCCAACCGGGTCAAATCCGGGTTATGGTCAATTATTTCCCGGTTCGGGATCCGTGGGCAATCGGTCATTGTCCGGAATTTGTAGAGATCGAATACCTTCCCCTTCCACCCCAACCGTTTCTGGATAAACAATACCGGGCCGGGTGAATCCAACCGGATCCATAAAGCCACCACCGCCAGGATGGGCAAGAGCAGGATGGTGATCAAGATGGCCGCAAACCAGTCGAGGAAGCGTTTCACGAACAGAAGATAAACCCGACGCATGCGCGCGAATTCTAACATAAAACAGCTCTCTGGGACTTGTCGTGATGAATGGAAAGATATGGGGGTATGGGGCGGGCGAAGCCCGCCCCATACCCCCAATTTACTTCCTCTTCCGGCGATTCCCAGAGAACCCATAAAACAGTTTTCTCGAAACTTGTCCTTTGTGGTATATTTTGGTTGGAGGCAGTTATGAATGAGCGCATCCTGATTATCGAAGACGACCCAGCCATCCTAAAGCTTCTCCAACGCGGCCTTTCTTATGAGGGCTACACAGTTGATGTCGCTACCGATGGTCGCATGGGTTTGAACCTGGCCCGTGACCACCACCCAGACCTGGTCATTCTGGATTGGATGTTGCCGGGCATGGATGGATTGGAGGTTTGTCGCCGGTTGCGGTTGGCTGGTGGCCTTCCCATCCTGATGCTGACTGCCAAGGATACCATCAGCGATCGCGTCCAGGGGCTGGATGCCGGTGCGGATGATTACATGGTCAAACCTTTCGATCTGGAAGAACTGCTGGCCCGCATTAGGGCATTGCTGCGTCGCACACAGGCCGAACGGGTTCAGATCTACAAATTTGCCGATCTGATGATGGATACCAGTTCCCGCATCGTAACCCGTGGCACCCGTCACATCCAGTTGACAGCCAAGGAGTTCGAATTGATGGAACTCTTCCTACGCCATCCTCGCCAGGTGTTGACGCGCGAGATCATCTTCGACCGCGTCTGGGGATATGATTTTGGTGGTGAGAGCAATGTGTTGGAAGTATACATCCGTTACCTGCGGCAAAAGCTGGAAGAGGGCAATGAGCCGCGCCTGATCCATACCGTGCGCAGTGTGGGGTACGTGCTACGCGAGACGCCCTAAGCCAATTGCTGATATCCCAACAGGTATGTCGTTACGTGCCAGGCTGGCAATCCTATATGCATCATTGACGGGAGGAATCCTGCTGCTGTTTGGCGTGCTCGTGTACATCCTGGTTGGTTTTATTTTCATCAACAATGCCGACATGCTTCTCCAGCAAACGGTCACAAATATCCTGGAAGTGACCAATAAGAATAACCGGGATGGGTTGGAAAATATTGTATTCCCGCAATTTAAAAACCTTTCAGCCAATGTTCTCTATCAATTATGGAATATTGACGGCACCTTGAAGGATGCCTCAAGTGAGATCAGCGGTCTCCCCACCGCGCTTGATCCATCCGGGCTGCAATTCAATCGGGTCGTATATGGCAATGTCTACATGGAAGATATCCGGATGCGCGTACTGACTGTTCCGTTGGAGGCAGGTGAAAGGCCGATTGGAATCTTGCAGGTTGCGACCAGCCTGGCCTTATTCGACAATGCACTGGATGACCTGGTTTACATGATCCTGGTTGCAGCTCTCCTCTCCATGATCCTGGCCGGACTGGCCGGTTGGTTCGGCATCGGCCAGGCCCTATCTCCACTCAAAACAGTTACGGAAACTGCTCTGCAGATCACCCGCGCCGACGACCTTTCAAGGCGCATCCCCTACAGTGAAGAGGCGGATGACGAAATGGGGAAATTGATCTCAGCCTTCAACGAAACCCTCGAACAGCTCGAGCGGTTGTTCACTTCCCAGCAGCGGTTCCTGGCCGATGTCAGCCATGAATTGCGCACTCCCCTGACAGTCATCAAGGGCAATGCCAACCTGATGCGACGCATGGGGGAAATTGATGAAGAATCCCTGGCCAGCATCGAGCAGGAAGCCGACCGCCTGACGCGCATGGTTGGCGACTTGCTGACCCTCATCCAGGTTGAATCGGGCAAATTGCCGCTCGAAATGCGACTCGTGGAGTTGGATACCCTGCTCTTGGCAGTGTCGAAAGAAATGGCCATCCTGGCGCGCGACCGTGTGCAGGTGAAGGTAACCGATATCGATCAGGTGCTCGTTCGGGGGGATCACGATCGACTCAAGCAGGTACTGCTCAACCTGGTTTCGAATGCCATCACATACACACCCGATGGAGGGGAAGTGTTCCTGAGCCTGGTTAAAGTTGGCAACCAGGCCAGGCTCATCGTGCGGGATACTGGTTCGGGTATACCGGCAGAGGATCTACCTCATATCTTCGAGCGATTCTATCGTGCCGAGAAGTCACGCACACGCGCCAAGATCAGCGGCTTTGGCCTGGGGCTTTCGATCGCATATTGGATTGTCAACAATCACGGGGGACAAATCGAGGTTGATTCGAAAGAAGGCCAGGGGACAACGTTCTGTATCTATTTACCGTTGAATTCTGGTAAGAATTAGGGTAACCCAAGCCGCTGGTGGGCTTGCTGGCATAGGCTTGCGCCGCCGGCTGCCAGCCATTCGAGTAACCTGGTGCTTTCGGTTGCACCCTGGATGGCCTCGTCATAAATGCCACTCCCCCAATACGCATACCGTTGGGTTTCTGCTGCCCAGGCGTTTTCTGAACGGCCGATCACTCCAACACCCCCGTTGTATCCCGCCAAAGCCAGGCGCACATCCCCTCCGGATTTGGTGATGGATTTTTGGAGGTAGGCCAACCCCCGGGCGGCATTTGTTTCGGGATTGTAAGGATCATCGTCCCCATAGAAGTGATAAGGCATCACCTGGAACAATCCCATCGCCCCGACGCGTGAGACCGCCCGCGGGTCGCCGCAGGATTCGATCTGCATTACGGTGGCAATCAGGTTCGGGTCCAGGCCAGTTTCCGAGGCCCATCTAAGGATCGAATCATTCCAATGTTGGACTTCAACTGTAAAAACACGCGACAATCCGCCCGTACCCTGGACAACGCCTTCTGGGCTGGGTGCAACAAGAATTGCACCAGCTGGTGCAGCCAGTGCGTTCGAGCTTGGTGCTGGGGGAACCGTCAATCCTCCGAAGACGCACATCATGACGATGCTGACCAGGCCAATCGCCATCACAGGGATCAGCAAGGCAGTCAGGCAGCCGCCTGATTCTTCAACGGCTGCCTGTTCGGAAGGAGGGACGGACAGACGGGTAGACATTGTCCGGAGTTCGCGTTACTGGTACTTGCTCTCCGCGTGTTCAATATCACGGGCAGAGCGAGCACTGTATGAAAGGTTGTGATAGGTAGGCTCCTGATGGTAATTCGATTCAGGGCGGGCGATCTTGGAAGCCGGTCGCAGGGCGGTATTGATCGCTGGGCGGGGATGGGCGGTGTTGTTGACCGTCGAGGTGGTTCGGGTGGCAGGCTGGAAGCCAGACCGGACATCGGATTGGCTGAACAAGCGTTCCCCTGCAATCGAAAAGGTTCCGATAATCAGTACCCGGATCAGCCAGACCATGATAGCGACAAAAACTGGAATCACCTTAGTCAGTGTGGCGTTGCTGACTACAATGCCGCCAGCCTGGCTGGTATGGCTGACGATAGCAACCGACACACCCCACCAGGTCAACATGGCGTTCATGGCTGCTGCCAAGAGCCAGGCTCCAAACAGGTACCAGACCTCGGCGGGTTCATCGCGGCCTTTCTCTGGCGTGAAGAGGCGGGCGATACCGGCAAAATCGATCCCACAGAAGGCAATCGAGAGGATCGTCGCCCAGCGGATGCCCAGGAAGCGTAAATCGCCCAATACATCGTTCAAGGCGAACTCGGTGGTGCTGAAGTTGAAGATTTCGAATGCCAGTAATGCACCGATGATCATGGCTCCCCAGGCCATGCCGCGCCGGATCGGTATGCCCTTCAACATTGAAGAGATCCCCTGGTGATTCCGGTAAGTAGTGGATGTGTTCATCACGACCTCCTTTTGGAAGCTAGCGGATAAGAGGATTAGAACACACGTTCTAATCGCGCCCAGAGTATAGAACACTTGTTCTTTTTTGTCAAGTATTTTTGGGTTTTTCAGGGAATTACTCTTCCAGGAAATTTATTGAACATACCGTTGACTCCCCCATCCAAAGCGTGTATGATGGAATCACCCTCAGGCTGGACGGGCGGTCGCGGCGCTGCGTTGTCGGCGCCGAGGAAAGTCCGCACTCCATAGAGCACGGCGTCGGATAGCACCCGGGGCGGGGAAACCGCCGTGAGGCGTTAACCTGCCGGATAAGGGCCACAGAAACAGACCGCATCTCCACCCTCTCTGGGGTGAGGATGCAAGGGTGAAAAGGTGGTGTAAGGGACCACCGGCGTCCGCAGTAATGCGGGCGGCCAGGTAACCCCCGCCGGGAGCAAGACCAAGAAGGGACGATTTCGTCTGAGGACGATGGGAGGCTGCTCGTCACCCCACGTGCTCCTCCTCTGGTGGAGAGAGCCAGTCCCGGGTAGGTCGCTAGAACAGTGCGGCAACGCGCTGTCCAGAGAGATGATCGCCCAGGCAGAGAGCCGGGATGAAACCTGCGGGCGTAAACCGGAAACCTACTGCTGGACAGAATGCGGCTTACAGGCCAGCCTGAGGTTTTGTTGAAAAAAACTCACCTGAAGCAGGGATGTAACCCTGCTGCAGGTGAGTCTTTTTGTCTCATATAGCGTTTACTTCAATTCGTACAAGATTGTAACGGTGGTTGTGATTTGCATCTGCCCGGAGGATACCGGAACCGTCATGACACCGCCGCCCCCTTTACCGCTGGATGTATAGGTGTACGGGGTTGGGATGTTGTCGTAATACGAGATGGTTTGGATATCGCCCAAGGTGACACCTGTGGCTTCGGCCAATGCTTCGGCCTGCTGGCGGGCATTTGTCACAGCGGCTTCCCGAGCCTGGGTGATGCTCTGTGACTTATCGGCCACATCGAATTGGATGCCGTTGATGCTGTTGGCGCCCGCTTCGATGCCTGCTTCGAGCAAGTCTCCCAGTTTCTCCAGATCACGAACTGTAACATAGATTGTATTATCCACCGCATAGGTTGTGCCGGTCAATTGGCCATCCTTGTCATATTGCTGTTGCGGCCAGATGCTGAAATTCGTTGTCTGGATATCCTTACCTTCCACGCCAAAGCGCCGGAAGGCGGCCATGACTGCCTGGGCTTTGGCATTATTGGCTGAAACAGCATCAGCAACACTGGCATCCTCAGTATGGACACCGGCGTAGATGTACGCCACATCCGGGATTAAATCGACCATTCCCATGCCGGTAACAACCAGCGTGCGTTGTGGAAATTGCAATCCCACGACCGATGGGGATGGGCTGCAAGCGCCCAGGAGGATGACAAGCATCAGGGTTAGGGGGATAAAAAGGTTTCGTTTTAACATCTGCAACTCCATTTCCGTATCGAGTAAATTTCTGAATCATCTCAATAACTTGGGGGGCGGGGGTTGTGGGGGTGGCGAAGCCGCCCCCACAACCTCCATCTTCCCCTATTTATTGAGAAGTTACATATTTCTTCAATTCTAGACGATGGATCCCGGGAAAAGTTCCGGGTTCCTGCCCGGCAGAATTTACAATGATTTTACAGCCGCATCATATGCTGATAACCGGCTTATCCTAAAATGAGCATTGTAAGCAAGACATAACTCACGAAGCAAAAAAGGAGAAAAAACAATGTCCAAGCTGCCTGTCTTTATCAAGAAAGCCATGCTCGTTATCATGATCCTGGGGATCGGCCTTGCCGCCCTGCCTGTCGTGGATGTGTATGCCGCCGGATCGAGCGAGGAAACGGATCCGCCCGTCAGCACCAAGGAACGGACTGCCCTCCTGGAGCGCATCTGGGCCCGCCAATTGGCCGCCTATGAACGCCAGGGAAAGATCATCGACAACGCCGATACGCTCATCGACCGTGTGCAGAACCTGATCGACAAGGCCACCGAAAAAAGCCTGGATGCCTCCGCTGTCCAGGAAGCCCTGGATGCCTTCGAAGCCGCCATTCAGGATGCCCGCCCGATCCACCAGTCTGCCAACGGCATCGTCACCTCGCACAAGGGTTTCGATGAGAACGGCAAGGTGACCGATCCTGAGCAGGCCAAGGAAACCATCAAGGAACTCAGCCAGCACCTGCGTGACTTCCGGGCAACGATGGATGGCACCGGCAAGGCGCTCAAGGATACCATCCGGGAATTCTGGAAGAACAATCGTCCGCCCCGCGCAGATCAGCCGTAACCAACATCATTCATAATAATCAGACAGGGACACGAGAGCATCGTGTCCCTGCCGCTGTCGATGAAATGGGGTTTACTTCAATTCGTAGGTGATGGTCACCGTTACACTCATGGTCAATTGACCGGGGGCAATCGGAGCTACTGCAGCTTCTGCGCCACCGCCGCCACCGCCCATCCCATAGCTGGAATAAGCATATGGCTGGCTGTCATAGTACGAGATGGTCTGGATTTCGCCCAGTGTGACGCCCGAGATGCTGGCGAGTTCACCGGCCAGGCTGGTAGCATTTTCCACTGCCTTCTGTCGGGCATCGATCTGGCCGGCGGTCTTGTCCGCCACATCGAACTGGATGCTGTTGATGCTGTTGGCACCCGCTTCGATGGCGGCTTCCAGCAGTTCACCCAACTTGTCCAGGTCGCGCACGGTCAGATATACGGAGTTGTCGACCATGTAGATTGAGCCGGTCATTTCGCCGGTCAACGGATCGTATTGCTGCGAAGGCCAGATGCTGAAATTGGAGGTCTGGATATCCTTGTCCTCCACGCCGAACGTTTTCAATGCGGCGGCAACAGCCTGGGCCTTGGCGTTGTTATCTGCAACAGCCTCGGAGATGGATTCATTTTCGGTGTGGACGCCAACGTAGATATAAGCCACATCGGGGGTCAGGTAGACCGTCCCGACACCATTGACCGTCAGGTTGCGGGTGGCGGTTGGGTTCCCGCCCGCGGCGGTGCCGGAGCAGGCGCTCAGCACCAGGGAAAGGATGAGCACCGAAACCAGTAAGAAAAGTTTTGAACGCATAGTTCCTCCAAACATGGAATAGGGATATGGTATAACACCCATGCAGACGCTCCAACCTGGGAAAAAGTTCCCGACGCCTGCTGTGACTTGTATTTTACTCGATTTACCTGTAGAATTGGGACAAATGTTCTAAAAAGGCAAATCCAGTGTCCATCGACTTCCAACAGATTTACACCAAGATACGCGAGATCGGCCAGGGGGCCCGTATCCGTGATGAAAACTTAAAGCGAGTACGGGACCGCGCCTGGAACCTGCTGGAGACCCACGCCGCGGACCTGGACCTGTTGCGGGATAAAGTGGAGCGGGTCGCACGCGACATCGACCCCAACCTGCGCTGCGCCTCCCCGCGGACCGAGAACCTGCTGACCCGTCAGCCAGCCAGCCCCAACCCGGATGCCGCCACCCTGATCGCCATCGATGGCTCGCAGATCGTCCCTGACCGCCACCAAAGCCTGCTCTACGGACTGGTCAACATCGGCGCGGTGTCCCTGCGCACCGGTTCGGGCGATGCTCCCCGGATCTTCACCGAAAGCGAACTGCTCTACGAAGACAATTTGCGGGATGAAAAAACCGGTCTCACGCTCGATGAAGGCGGGATCGCCCTGAGACGTGACGCCCGGGAGCGCACCGTCCTGCTCGAACTGGCGCGGCAGGTTCCGGGTCCGGTGGTGGCGCTGACGGATGGCCCCGTGGAACTGTGGGGAGCCAAAGACCCCGCCAACGCCGGCAGTTACCAGGAATTCCTGCGCAAATACCTGGATGACCTCGACAAACTCAACAGCCAGGATGTAACCCTGGGCGGCTACGTGGACAAACCCGCCGCCGACCTGGTGGCCCGCCTGCTCGAAATCGCGATTGCAACCGACGATAACCTGAAAGCTCTGCGCGATTACCATCCCTTGCTGGGTGTGACCGATCGCTGGCTGTTCGGTAAATTGCTGAAACCTGGCGAGCGATCGGCTGTATTTGCCATGCAATCCAGTTCGAGGCCACGCTACAGTGGAGGGCGGGCCATCCATTTCTTCTACCTGAACGTGAGTGTGACCGGGAAACCGTCCATTGCCCGGGTGGAATTGCCCCAATGGGTGGTTGACGATCCACAGAAACTCAGCCTGCTGCACGGCATTTTGGTCCAACAGAGCAGACTGCTGGGAGCGAAACCGTATCCGTACATCCTGCACCGTGCCCATGAGACGGCCAAAGTCTCGTTCGACGAAAAGGAACAGGTGGAACTACTCCTTTCCCATGAACTGCGTGACAAGGGCATCGAGATGGAAGACAAATCAGGAAAACAAACCGCCAAAGACCAGGGCGGGAATAAAGGGAGTTACAAACGATGATCACTTACGAGATTGGACGTTTGTTGCGCGCCGGAACGACCGGCTTCATTGCCGGCTGCAGCGTTTCGCAATTGCAGGCCCCGGCTTTCGGGGCGCTGGTCTGCGCGCCGCTGACCGAGGATTACAAGATCTACGGCATCATTCATGACATTCATATCGACGACGATGGCCTCGTGCGCCAACTGGTCACCGCCGGCCAGGTGGATGATGCGACCATTGCCGACAGCCGCGTCAACCGCATCGTCCCGGTCGAGATGTCGGTGCTCGCGGTGGGGTATGAGCAGGGCGGGAAGATCTTCCATCTCCTGCCGCCGCGCCCGCCGTTGAGCCTGGATGTCATCTATCTGTGCTCGGATGCCGAACTGGCGAAGTTCACCAGCGCCGGGCGCTTCGGCTATTTCCGCCACATCCTGCAGGCCAAAGATATCCCGGTTGGCGAGGTGCTGGCGGCGCATGTTCTGCAGGTAAGACAAAAGACGAAAAACGAAAAGTGGGTTGAAGACGCCAACCGCGAACTGATCACCCTCCTGCGAGATGACTACCCAACGCTGATGTCCGTGCTTGGGGCGCTGGGGGAGGTGGTTTAAACACGAAGGCACAAAGGATCACGAAGATTTTTATAAAAACCTTTGTTACCCCTTTGTGTTGAAAGCTCTTTCACCGAAAAGGAGACTCTCATGCCAGCATTCTTCCTCCTGCTCTACCGCTTCTTCCACGGCCTGTGGAACGGTCTGAAGGACAAGGATTTCCGCAACCTGTTCCTGTGGCTGCTTGCCATCATCCTGCTCGGCTCCTGGTTCTATGCCCGTGTGGAGCACTGGACTTTCCTCGACGCAATCTACTTTTCCATCACCACGCTGGCCACGGTCGGCTATGGAGATTTCTCCCCGCAAACCGCCGCCGGGAAGATTTTCACCATCTTCTACATCATCATCGGCATCGGGATGCTCTCCGGCTTCATCGTCCTGCTGGCCGAGCGCTCGGGGTTGATGAGGAAATCCGACAAAACTGAGAAAAAGGAATAACACGAAGGATACAGTCCTTTCCTGATCGTTCGTGTTAAAAACCATGAGCAAACGAAAATCCACCAAAACCTCCACATTTGGAACTCCCGGCCGGGTTGGCCATGACTCGTCCGCGTTCTATGCTGGAAGACTTTATGACAACCAGCCGAAGGAGCAGCAGGTGGATTATGTGGAAAACCCCATTCCGGAAGAATCGCTAAACCGCATCTTTTGTAAATCCGCAGAGGAGATGACCGAGTTGCCGGATTGCTCGGTGCATTTGATGGTCACTTCTCCCCCTTACAACGTCGGCAAGGAATACGATGAGAATTTATCACTGGAGGATTACCTGTATTTTCTCGAGCGTGTCTGGAAAGAGACCCGCCGCGTCCTTGTCCCTGGTGGGCGGATGTGCATCAACGTGGCGAACCTGGGTCGTAAGCCGTACATCCCATTGCACGCCTTCATCGCTGAACAGGCCATTAACCTGGGTTTTCTGATGCGCGGCGAGATCATCTGGAACAAGGCCGCCAGCGCCTCCCCATCCACGGCCTGGGGATCGTGGAAATCGGCCGGCAACCCCACCCTGCGGGATGTGCACGAGTACATCCTGGTTTTCTGCAAGGATACCTTCAAACGCCAGAACCCGACCAAACGCCCCAGCACCATCACGCGCGATGAGTTCCTGGAATACAACAAATCGATCTGGAATTTCGCTGCGGAACCAGCGCGCAAGGTGGGGCATCCCGCCCCGTTCCCGGTGGAATTGCCGAGACGGTTGATCCAGCTTTATACGTTCGAGAACGAGGTTGTGTTAGACCCGTTCATGGGAAGCGGTCAAACCGCAATCGCCGCGCTGAAATCGTCCCGGCACTATGTCGGGTACGAAATTGATGGGAAATACGTTGATTTGGCAACATTTCGGATTCAGGATTCTCTCCATGCCTAACGCAAAGATAGATGACCCGCAATACGTCGAAAGACAATACCGGGATGCTTCCAACCTAAAGACACGCTTGGGACTCCACGAACGTTTCAGCGTTAATCCCTATGGCTGGCAGCGCTGGGTTTTCGATCAACTCAACCTGCCTCCTGCCTGCCGGATATTGGAATTGGGCTGTGGCGCGGGCACCTTATGGTTGGAGAACCTGGAACGCCTTCCAGCTGGTTGGGAAGTCACCCTTTCGGATTTCTCTGCCGGGATGGTGGATGAAGCCAGCCGCAACCTGGGAAAACACGCCCAATTCCAGTTCAAGGTCATTGACGTTCAAAGCATCCCCTATGAGAGTGAGATTTTTGACGCGGTCATCGCCAACCACATGCTCTACCATGTGCCCGATAAGTCAGCCGCGCTGGCAGAGATCTGGAGAGCATTGAAACCAGCCGGGCGCTTCTATGCTTCCACAGGTGGGAAGCGGCACCTGGGCGAGATCGCCGACCTGCTCAGCAAATTCGACCTGGAGCTGTCATTCTGGGGCAACCGGACCGACTCGTTCCTGCTCGAAAACGGTGAGGTTCAGCTTTCAGAATGGTTTACAGGGATCAGGCTGGCCCGCTACGAAGATGCCCTGGAAGTGACCGACGTCACTGCCCTGGTGGATTACATCCTGTCCGGCAGGGTCGATATCCCTGCAGAACGGCTGCCCCGGTTCAGGGAATTCGTCGCGCATGAAGTGGAAACGCATGGCGGTGTCTTTCACATTACCAAGGATTCCGGCCTGTTCGCCTCTGTTCGAAAGGAGAAGGTGGAATGAAGCCAAACCAGTTCGTTCTCTGCCAGGATTTCCCTTGCACCGATGTTCGCCGGGAGAGTTATCTGATTCCGGCAATTGATATCGACCCGGCCAAAGTATCCATCCTGCTCATCTCCGAAGCTGCGCCGGAAAACCCCGCCGACTATTACTATGCGGGAGCGAATGCCCTCTTCGCCCAGACCACCCTGCTGGCCTTCCAGGACGCCGGGGCGAGGGTGAGTTCCATGCAGGATATCCTCGGCCTGGGCGTCTACCTGACCACGGCGGTCAAGTGCGGCAAGACCGGCTATGGCATCCAGACCGATACCGTTCGCAATTGCTCCTTCCTGCTCGAAAAAGAGATCGCCCTGTTCCCGAATGTCAAAGTGTTTTTATTAATGGGTGACGTGGCGATCAGAGCCGTCAACTACATTGCCAAGCGCAACGGGGAGCCGCGTGCTATCCCGGCTGGTTCCACGTACAAGATCCGCGGCGGCGAGTTCACCTTCCGCGGGGCGCGGGCGCTGCCATCCTATGTGCAGGCGGGGCCGGCGTTCTTTGTGGAAAAAATAAAACGAAAGATGATAGCAGAAGATATTCGAAAAGCATTGATGATTGCGGATTGATGATTGGTGATTGTCTGAAGGCCGCGGAGGTTTTGAATGAACGCTGATGAATTAAAGCGCAGAACAAAAAAGTTCGGCTTGGATGTAATCAAGCTGATTGACTCCCTGCCATCTACACAAACGGGACGGGTGATCGGGAATCAGCTGTTGCGTTCCTCCCTTTCCGTCGGTACGAACTATCGCGCTGCCTGCCGCGGACGATCCAAAGCGGATTTCATCTCCAAGATCGGTATCACCATCGAGGAAGCCGACGAATCCCAGCACTGGCTGGAAATGCTTACCGACGCTGGCCTTGTGGCGCAGGAAAAAATCCAGCCACTGGCGAAAGAAGCCAACGAACTCATCGCCATCCTGACCGCCTCCGCCAAAACCGCCCGCGAAAATCTCAACCGCTGCACGCAAGCCAGATAATCAGAGTCAACAAAATCCAGAAAGCCAATCCACAATCTTCAATCAACAATCTCTAACAAATTCTTCGAGGTCATCATGTCCAATCCTCAATCCTCAATCACAAATCAACAATCCCCAATCGGCTACATCATCGGCGGCGGATTGAAAGAGTCATTCCGCGCTCGCCTGACTGTCCCTTCCCAGGAAGTGCAGGAGGGCGCGTTCGTCGTCATCCCCAGCGGGGACTGGCAGTTCTACGGCCTGGTGACCGACCTGCAGCTCGGCGCCACCGATCCGCGTTTCGCCGATGAGCAGACTGAAACGCGCCTGCCGTCCGCCCTGGCCAAGGCCCTGCATGGCCAGACGCTCTACACCAACCTGGAGATCCTGCCGGCCCTGATGCTCGAGCGCGGGCCCGAACCCGGCACGCCGGAGTACCAGGCCTGGATGGCGGAACATGTCAATAAAATGCCGCGCCCGTTGCCGGTCAAGACCGTGCCGCCGCACCATGCAGAGGTACGGATGGCATCTGCGGGCGACATCGCCGAGATATTCGGCGATCCGTCCGAGAAGGGCAACTTCGTTATCGGTTACACCCGCGAGCAGGAACATCCCGTCTGCATCGACCTGGAGAAATTCGTCCAGCGCTCGGCGGGTGTCTTCGGCGCGACCGGCACCGGCAAGTCGTTCCTGACCCGCATCGTACTGGCCGGGCTGATGCACCACAACAAGGCCTCGGTGCTGGTGTTCGACATGCACAACGAGTATGGGTTCGATGATGTAGCCTCCGATACACAGCAAAAGGTAACCGGGCTCAAGAGCAAGCCTTCGCTGCGTGTGCGGGTGGTGGGCTTAGGTGCAGGCGCGATGATACGAAATAACCCGCCAGACTTCAATCTTGAAGTTTCAATGTCGGATATCACATCATCGGATATTCTGCTATTGACCCGCACTCTGGATTTGAAAGAAACAACTGCCACCACATTGGATGCGCTATACAGCAGTTTTCACAAGAATTGGTTCGCCGAGTTTAAAAGCATGAACCAGGAAATGACTATAACAGACGAAGGGAAAAAAGTTCCTGCTGAAGGTAGCGTTGCAAAATGGGCGAACAGCGTAGGGGTGAACGTGATGGCGGCAGAGGCGCTTCATAATAAGTTGCGCCAGTTGTTTGGCAAGCCCTACATTGTTGAAAAGCCAGCTGCCGATTCTATCGGTGAGATCATTAAGGCCTTGGATGCTGGTCAAAATATCGTTCTATCTTTTGGCCAGTTCGAAAGCGATTTGGATTACTTGTTGGTGGCTAATCTGCTCACCAGAAAAATTCGCGACCGATGGGAAGATCGCACCAACAAGCATCGCAGCCACCCGGAAAAAGAGTCTGAACCTCGCCAACTTGTCATCGTGGTGGAGGAAGCGCACAAACTACTTAACCGCGAGATGGCTGGGCAAACCACGTTTGCCACCATCGCGCGCGAGATGCGCAAATACTACGTCACCCTGCTGATCATCGACCAGCGCCCCTCGCAGATCTATGACGAGGTTATGTCCCAACTCGGCACGCGCATCTCCGGCTGGCTGGGGGACGAGGACGACATCCATGCCGTGCTCTCCGGGCTTTCGGGGCGCGAGTCGCTGCGCGGCATGCTGGCGCGCTTGCAACCCAAGGAGGAAGTGTTGTTGCTTGGATGGGGTGTGCCGATGCCGCTGCCGGTGAAATCGAGAAGGTATGATGACAATTTCTGGCGCGAGTTGTTCGGAACAGGAAGTAAAAAGGATGAGGCGCAGATCATGAAGGAGTTGGGGTATTGATTGACACATTTTTTCTTCGGGAGTATACTGTTGTTAATCGATTAATTGATTGATTAACAAGGAGTGAAGATGAACCGAACTGTAAGTGCAACGGATGCCCGCATCCGCTTCGGCGAGATCATGCGCCGGGCCAAATCCGGGCCGGTGATCGTGGAACGCGACGGCAAGCCGGAGGTGGTGATCATTTCCAAGCAGCAATATGACAGTTTGATCAAGAAAGGTTCCAAGCCGGATTGGCGGAAAAAGTTGGAAGAAACGCACGAATTGATCCGCAGGGAATTGGACGGCCGCACATTGCCTGATCCGGCAGAGATGTTGCGCCTGGCCCGCGAGGAACGCGATGAACAACTCCTCAACAGTCTGCATTGATGCCAACATCGTCGTAAAAATGGTCATATTCCCGGATGATGTCATCAGGGATCTCTGGGAGTCCTGGCAAGGTGCCGGGGCGCAAGTCGCTGCCCCAACGTTGCTTTATTACGAGGTTGTAAACAGCCTCCATCAATACCAAAAACATGGATTGCTGAGCGCAGAAGCCATTGGCCAGGCACTGGATACTGCTCTCGACCTGCCTGTGACCCTGATTGGAGATGCCGAATTACATCGGCGTGCCTGCGATCTGGCTGCGACTTATCATCTCCCCGCTGCTTATGATGCCCATTACCTGGCTCTGGCCGAGCGCCTGGGCGTGGATCTGTGGACTGCGGATGCACGCCTGGTAAACACCATGCAGCCTTTTGGCGTGGATTGGGTGAAACTGGTTGGATCATGAGGATGAGGCCCAGATCATGAAGGAGTTGGGATACTGACCCTGCAGGTTGTCCTGTAATTGTTTTAGCGATGTGAAAGGATGTGGCATGATGGGAGATTTCTGGCAAGACATAGGCAATGACTTCATCCTGGCATTGATCATGCTTCTCCTGGGTGTGATCCTTGCCAAGCCGCTCGACGCTCTGTTGAAATGGATTTGGAAGAAGATCGAAGCGGGATTTCAATCGCTGGGTGTTGGCTTCCAGAAGCGTTACTACGAAGCCTTGATCGAGGAACATCAACGCCTGAAAATCATCGGCACATACAGCAAGGGCGTACAGCCGCCGCGCCTGAAGGAAATCTATGTGTCCCTGCATGTGGATAGCGGGGCCAGGAAAGGCGAAGAGAACGACAAGCCCCCCATTTCCTGGGAGCACATCTTTGATTCAGACAAGAAATGCATTGCCATCCTGGGAAAGCCCGGTGCAGGCTAACCACCCTCTTGCATTACCTTATGCTGGTTTTTACCGGCCACATCCAGAGCCCCCTTCGGATCCATCTAAAATCACCAGTGCCCATGTATGCGCGCCTGAGGGATATTGGCCTTCCGGATGCGCCCAAAACGTTGCTGGGTTTGCTGGAATGGTCGCATACGATCAAACTCGAACATGCTCCTTCGGGGTATTTCGAGCGCCGCCTGAAAAAGGGGAATTGCATCATCCTGCTGGATGGCCTGGATGAGTTGCTGAATCCTGGCGAACAGGAACGCGTCGCAACGCTGATCAAGGCTTTCATCAACACCTACCGGCGTTATGGCAACTGGATCATCGTCACCTGCCGTTCAGCTGGCTGGGAGCAGCAACTGCCAGACTTTCGAACCTATACGGTGCGCGAGTTCGATGAGGATGATGTGCGCAAATTCATCGGCGCCTGGTATCGTGAGGTTTTTCGCTCCCAAAAACTGGCCGACTTGGAAAAGGTCACGCCGGAAATCGAAAAGCGCGTAGAAAAGGAAGCGCATGATGAAGCCCGTCCCTATGCGGATGGTTTGTGGGAAGCCCTGCGCAAGAAAGAAACATTGCTGCATATCGCGCGCACACCCTTGATCCTGTCCCTGGTGACCCTGGTGTACAGGAGAAGCGCAGATTTGCCGGAGGGCCGCGCCGAATTGTACAAAGCCTGCCTGGATGTATTGCTGGATAAATGGGACAGGGAAGTTCACCGCTTATCCAATGTCAACAGCCCAAGCCCAAAGGGCAAGCAGCTCATCCTGCAAAACATTGCCTTTCATTTCCTTACCAAGAGCCTGTTGCAGATCGAGCGGGATGAGCTCGAGCGCTTGATCACCCCCCTCCTGCCCAAATTGCTGGACGATAAGATCAGGATCACAGAGTGTGACCTGGTCGACCAGATCTACCAGCGCTCTGGCATTTTGAGTGAGAAAAAAGAACGCGTCTTCGAGTTCGCCCACCGCGCCCTGCATGATTACCTGGCCGCCGCGTATATTGCCGAAAACGGACAGGAGGATATATTGCTTGCTCATGCCGCCGAGGAACCCTGGCGCGAAGTGATCCTGATCGCTGTAGGGCTGGTCAAGCCGGAAAAGGCCGCTGAGCTGATCCGCGCCCTGTTGGAGCAGAGCGGAGAGAACCCGGCCAGCCTGGCGGTGGCCGGCTGGAGCCTGGGCGAGGATATCCAGGTGGATAAAAAGGAACTGCGAACCCTGGCCGCCGGGCGGCTTTGCCCCGCTCTCGACCGGACGGAGAACATCAGCGATTTCCGCCTGCTGACCGATGCCTTGCAAACCGCCAACGCCGAGGCGCTCAAGGATTGGCTGGGAAACACCCTGGCCGGCCGCGACCCTGCCTTGCGCCGCCGCGCCCTGGGCTTCCTGCCGGAACTGGGCGTGGAAAAAGGCAAAACCTTTGTGCCCCTGCTGTCAAACCTGATCGGGGATGCAAAGGCGGATGCCAAAGGGCGCGCCCTGGCAGCCTCCGTGCTGGCGCAGATGAAGCCTGAACCGGATGCTGCCGTGTGGCAGGCGCTCGAAAAGGCGCGCCAACAGAAGGACGAGACCCTCAAAGCCGCTGCAACCTGGGCCTGGTGCGAACTGGACCGCTTCGAAGAACTCGGCTTGGTCAAAATATCGGCAGGCGAGTTCCTGATGGGCAGTAGCGATGCAGATAGTATGGCCGAGGGTGATGAGAAACCCCAACGCACGCTCTACCTGCCGGATTTCTATATCGGCAAGTATCCGGTAACAGTTGAGAGATACCAGAACTTTGTGAAAGAGAGTGGATATCCGACCGCCGATGAAGATAGCCTGAAGGGCGTGAAGAACCATCCGGTTGTCAACGTTTCCTGGCGGGATGCCCTGGCCTATGCCCGCTGGCACGGCATGACCCTGCCAAGCGAGGCCGAATGGGAGAAGGCGGCGCGTGGCACGAACGGCTGGATTTTCCCGTGGGGGAACGACTGGCATGCAAACCATGCTAATACCGATGAATACTGGAACGCGCCGCGCGGTTGGCGGACGCGCTTGCGTCGCCAGAAAACAGGAGCAACGACGACAGAGGTAGGTTTGTTCTCGCCGCGTGGCGATTCACCGTATGGCTGTATCGACATGAGCGGCAACGTTTGGGAGTGGACGCGCAGCCTTTACGAAAAATACCCCTATGATCCTGCAGATGGACGCGAAAACCTGGAGACGGAAGAAGGCTCTCGTGTGTTACGCGGTGGTTCGTTCATCAACGATCGCGGGGGCGCGCGTTGTGCCGCCCGCGACGGGTTCGATCTCAGCGCCCTCGGCAGGGATGTGGGTTTTCGTGTTGCCGTCTCTCCCATCTTTAAATCTGAACTCTGAATCTCTGCACTCTGAAACTCTGATTCGGTTTTTACACGGGGGGGGTGCAGGGGGGCTTTGCCCCCCTGCCGCGATAAAATTTTGGAGGAGCATGGAACTGCAAGAACGATTGACCGATTGGGAAAACCTGCGCCAGGCTTATCGAAACGCCTCACGCGGTAAGCGCGGGCGCGCTCCTGCCGCTGCCTTCGAATACCATTTGGCAGATAACCTGTTGGAATTGCAGGCAGAACTGCAGGAAAAAACCTACCAGCCTGGCAGGTATAACAGTTTCTTCATTCACGAGCCCAAGAAACGCCTGATCTCGGCCGCGCCGTTCCGTGACCGGGTGGTGCACCATGCACTGTGCAGGATCACCACACCTTATTTCGAGCGGCAATTCCTGCCCGATAGTTACGCCAACCGGCTGGGCAAAGGCACGCACCGCGCCCTTGATTGCTGCACACAGTTTGCCCGCCGCTTCAAGTACACCTTGCAGTGCGATGTGCGCCAGTTTTTCCCAAGCGTAGATCATGCCATCTTGAAAGACTCGCTGATGAAAATGCTGCCGGATGAAAGCGTAACCTGGCTCATCGAGCGCATCTTGCAAAGCGGGCAGGGGGTGTTATCAGAAGAATACGAAATGGTATTTTTCCCAGGGGACGACCCTTCGACAGGCTCAGGGCAAGGTCTTTTTGCCGCCAACCGCCCAAGAGGTTTGCCGATTGGCAATTTGACATCCCAATGGTGGGCCAATTGTTATCTCAACCCCTTCGACCAATTCGTCAAACGCGAACTCTCCTGCCGGGGGTACCTGCGCTACGTGGATGACTTCCTGCTCTTCAGCGACAGCAAACACGAGTTGATGGATTGGCGCGCGGCCATCATCGAATGGTTGCAACGTTTTCGCCTGACCATTCATGAGGAGACTGCTTACCCGAAACCGGTCACCGAAGGCATCCCCTTCTTGGGATTTATTCTCTTCCCCGATTCCCGCCGCCTCAAGCAACGCAAGGGCTTTGCCTTTCGCAGGAAACTGCGCTGGCTGGTGCAGACAGGCATACAGCCGAAGATCAAAGCCTCCGTGCAAAGCTGGATCAACCACACGCGCTATGCAGATACATACCGGTTGCGAATGGCGGTTTTACGAGAAGCTCATCTGCTGGCACAGGATGGCTGGCAATGAGCGAAGAAATGGTGATTTTCACCCGCACGTATGATTTCCTCTCCTGGCTGTTGCCTTTGACCGAGAAATTTCCCCGCAGTCAGCGTTTTATCGTCACCCAGCGCCTGAACGATGCCGCGCTCGATTTCCAAGAGTTGATCGTGGAGGCCAACTCCCAGCGCGGGGCAATGCGCATCGAAAAATTGCACTCTGCCGATGCCGAACTGCTCAAAGTGCGACTCTACCTGCGCCTGTGTGACCGCTGGCGATGGATCAACAAAGGGCAGTATCACCATACCTCCACGCTGGTCACCGAGATAGGGAAACTGCTCGGCGGCTGGATCAAATCGACATCTTAACGCCTTGTGCGTGCGATGTAGGGCGCATCCGAAAGGCAATCGTGTGTTACGCGGTGGTTCGTTCATCAACAATCGCAGGAACGCGCGTTGTGCCAACCGCAACAGGAACGATCTCAACAACCTCAACAGGAATGTGGGTTTTCGTGTTGCCGTCTCTCACATCTTTTATGTTTTTGTGTTTGCCGGAAATGCGGTGCGGCTATGGCTTCACCGTCGAGGCTTTATTAAGATGGCCGGATGCTGTCCTGGCCGAGCCTGCTGAAGCAGGCTGGGCAAATATCAAAAGCCTCGCGCCCTGGGTCCAAACAACCCCGGCGCGAGGCAAATTCATGAGAAAATAATACGTATTTGTAGGATAATAGCCTCATCCTTCTTCATCGCCTCCATCCCAAAAGGAAACCCACATGAACACCGAAGAACTCTTCAAACCCAAACGCCCGGCTACCGCATGGATCGTCTTCTTCGCCTGCCTGCTGCTATCCCTGGCGGCCTTCGTCACCGCCTGGCTGGTGCAGCGCGACTTTGGCCGGGTGCAGGTCAGCAATGTCACCTACCCCAATTCCAACGGCATCCCCATCCGGGCCAAGCTGTTCGTGCCGGAGAATGCCTCGGAGCAGGCCCCTGTGCCGGGCGTGGTTTACATCCACGGCTACCAGAACAACCGCGAGACCAGCGACGCCTACTGCATCGAAATGGCCCGGCGTGGCTTCGTTGTCCTGGAGATCGACGCCATCGGGCGCGGCAACTCCGGGCAGCCAGGTGATGTGGATGCCCCTGGTTTCGATCCCACCTACGGCGGGCGTACCTCCTTCGAGTACCTGAAATCCCTGCCCTACGTGGATCCTGAGGCGGTTGGGCTGATGGGCCACAGCCTGGGCGCTGAGATGGCCTATGCCATCGCCCTGGAAGATCCGAGCGTCAAGGCGCTGGTCATTTCTGGCTTTGCTTACAAAACCGATGCCACCACTGAAATGCCCCACAACATGCTGATGATCTACGGCAAGTACGATGAGTACCGGGGACGCATGACCGGCACCCGGGATTTCGAGGCCGAGTGGATGTCCAGCCCGCAGACGCAGGCCGCTTTCCCGGTTGCCACCCCGGAATTTGGAGCGGTTTACGGCGATTTCGAGGCCGGCACCGCCCGCAAGGTGGTGCTGCTCCGCACCGTCCACCTGTTCGAATCCCACAGCCGCGAAGGCATCGCCGAGGCGGTGACGTGGATGGGTTCCGCACTGATGCCCTATTCTGCATACTGGATCAACCCAGCCAGCCAGATCTGGGAGATCAAGGAATGGGCCACGCTGGTCGCCATGCTCTCAGGATTTGCCGCGCTCCTGCCGCTGGGTTTGATCCTGCTGCGTACCCGTTTTTTTAGTTCATTGCAGGGTAAGGTTTCCGAAGCCTATGCCTGCACCCGCCGCGAGTTCTGGAAGCATGCCAGTGTCAATGGGTTGCTGATGTGGCTGTACCTGCCACTGATCTTCATGCTGTTCGGCCTGCATGTTTACGTGATCAAGATCGACAAAGTTTTCCCGATGATGCTGGTCAACGGCACGGTGTGGTGGTTTGTCTGGATCAATGGCATCGGCTTCTTCATCCTGCGCGGCTGGCTCAAGCGCCGGAACAAGAAAGATGGCCTGACCTGGGCTGACCTGGGCATCTCGTTCGACAAGGTGCGCTTTGCCCTGGATTGGAAGTCCATCGGCAAGACTGCCCTGTTGGCGGCCTTCTTGTTCGCGTTTGCCTATTTGTTCGAGTACGTGCTGGAACAACTCTTCATCGTCGATTACCGCTTCCTTTTCCCCTTCGCCAGCGACCTGACCCCCTACCGGGCCGGGATGTGGCTGCTCTACTTCCCCTTCCTGCTGCTGGGCTTCGTGCTGCACGGCTTCTTCCTGCACGGCCAGTTGCGCCTGCCGGTCCGGAAAACGTGGATGCAAACCTTCCTCTATTGGTCATTCTCGAACACGCTGGCCTTGGTCGTTCCCTTGCTGGTTTTCCTCCTGTTCCAGTATGTGCCGCTCTTTACAACCGGCGCCATCCCCTTCGTCGGGCCGGGCGGGGTGCTGGCGAACTTCACCATGAGCCTGTTGCACATCATCATTGTGCTGATCATGGTCACCCCGCTCTCCACCTGGTTCTTCCAGTTGACCGGCCGCCCGTATCTCGGCGCGTTCGTCAACGCCGCCCTGGTGGCGTGGATGTTCGTCTCCTCGCAGGTGATCGCCCCGATCCCGGTGTAGGGAGCAAAATCCAAGTGACGGTCACCTCGAGAAACAGGTGGCCGCCACTTTTTCTGGAGCATTGTGACTTGGGTTGATTTACCCTTTCAGCCAAACCTTGATCTCATCCAGAATTTGCTTGAGAGATGGCTGATCGGATGGGACAAGGCGATCCTTTGCTCCAATGTGCTTGTGATGTGGATGAGTGGCGATCTCAGGATGGTGAGGAGCACTATCGTACCGGAAAAGTCGTTCGCTTTCGCGAACATAGGTGTATGCATAATGCACCCGCACCGGATACCCTAATTCGGTGCTGACCACTTCGTACAGATCAAGGAATGACTCATCCCAGAAAACAACCCGGCATCGGATGAGCCCATTGTAATCATCCGATGCCAGGCACGTAATCGGTTCTTCCAGCTTGCCGTTGCGGATATTCTGCCGCAAACTGCGTTCCAGGCTGGCAAAATATTCGTCTATCCTCATGCTGCTGTGAATTCGCTCTGCATGAACTGCCGGATGGGAAGTGAGGTGAGGTAGAGATGATACAATCCTGCCCACAACAATAAATCATCATCATCGCCCAGTTTCCCTGCCTGGAAAAGGCGATAGAATTCAATCGTTGAGTAGCCATACTTCACTTCATAGGCTTTCAGCCGTTCGCTGAGTTCTTCAAAGGACAGACGTTTTGGCTTGAACATGGCAACCTCCGAACGCTGATTATAGCACTTTGCAAGACTCCCACCAAAAACTGGTGAATATGATGTTTGGAGCGGTGGATCCCGCGCTGGAGATAAAATGACCCAGGATCAACCCAAACAGGTTTCCCCCGGCTGCTCGCTGGCCATTGGCCTTGTTTTCGTAGGCGTTTTTGCGCTTGCCGGCGCGTATATTGTGGCCATTTCGTTCGACATCATCCCGGTCGACCCGGAAAACTTCAAAGCCCCGCGCCTGGTGGTGGCGGCAGCCGGGATGGCCTTTTTCTTTGCCGGGGTATGGGTGGCCTTCCAGGCCGGACTGGGAGAAATGGGCGGAGATACCCGGTCGCGAAATGGGTGCAATACATCCTGACCCTCGCCATCATGGTCGCTTTCGTCTCGGTTTTCCTGTGGGCAGGGTTTGGACCCGGTGAGGGCCAGTTCCAAACCTCGGGCAGTTTCGGGCCGCTGACAACAACCGGAACGGCCAGCGAAGCCGAAGGACGCTTTGTCTTCGGTGGTTTCGGCATCCTGGCCGGGCTGGGGGTGCTGTACTATGCCATCACCCAGCCGATGCGCATCCTGGGCCGGCTGCCGGACAAAGGCGCAAAACCAGGGAAGGAACAGGATCCAGACAGGGATTGATCGGGCTGTACCAATCGCTTCCAGGAGGGCATGCTTCAAGGAGTGAGAGCAAACAACTTGTACATGCAAAGAGCAACCGGGGATTTACCGGTTGCTCTTTGGTTCGCTGATCTTGCATTCGAGATCAATATTTTACGCCCAGCATTTCAGCGGCAAAGGCTAGCGTATCGGCGTGCTCTTGGATCAACTTGTCGGTGGGCTTGCCAAGTTTGTGGCCGGCCCTGGTGTCGATCCGCAGCAGGTGAGGCCCACCTCCGCTCGATTTTGCCAGCAGTTCGGCGATGAATTTCTTGGAGTGGGATGGAACGACACGGTCGTCGGTGTCGCCGGTGGTGAGGATGATAGGCGGGTATTGGACTCCATCCTTCACGTTATGCAAAGGGGAATAAGCATACAGGAACTTGAAATGCTCGGGGTTCTCCTCGGCGTTGCCGTACTCGGAGGTCCAGAAGTGCCCAACGGTGAATTTGTGGAAGCGCAGCATGTCGGTCACCGGCACCCAGCAGAGCACCGCCCCGTACAACTCGGGGCGCTGCACCATGCAGGCCGCGGTCAGCAGCCCGCCGTTGGAGCGGCCCTCGATCGCCAGCTGTTCGCGGCGGGTGTATCCCTGGTCGATCAACCACTCGGCTGCGGCGATGAAATCATCGAAAACGTTCTGTTTCTTTTCCAGCATCGCGGCTTGATGCCACTCCTCGCCGTATTCCAGGCCGCCGCGGATGTTAGCCAGCGCAAACACCCCGCCCATCTCCAGCCAGACCAGGTTCCAGACGCTGAAGAAGGGGGTCTGGCTGAGGGTGAACCCGCCGTAGCCGTACAGGATGACCGGGTTGTCGCCATTCCGTTCCAATCCTTTCACGTGGGTGAGGAACATCGGCAGGCGCGTGCCGTCCCTGGATTTGCAGAAAACCTGCTCGGTCTCGTAGGCCGAGGCGTCGAAATCCAGGGTGGCTGGCTCGATGGGCATCAGCTCCTGTTCGCCGAGATGGTAGCAGAAGATGGTGTGGGGGAACAGGAAGGATTCGAAACTGAAGAAGAATTCCGGGTCGTGCGCGCTGCCTTCCAGCAGGCTGACGGTGCCTTTGGTTGGCAGGGGTAATTCCTGCAGGAATTTTCCTTTCAGGTTGTAGATTTGGATCAGGCGGTGGGCGTGGTGGTTTTTCACCAGCACCAGGGCATCGCCCCAGAGTTGAACGTTCGTGATGGTGTCCGTTCCTTGTGGAATGACCTCGGTCCAGTTCTCCGGGGCCGGATTTTCGATGTCGACGGTGATCACTCGCCCGAATGGTGCATCCAGGTCGGTCAGGAAATAGAAGGTGCTCCCCCGGTTGCCCGCTGGCCAGAATTTCGCCTGTCCGTCTTCCATCAGGTGCTGGAACGAGCCGGTGGAATCGAGTGGCCGGACGTAAAAGCCATTGCGGCGGTCCGATCCTCTGCCGACGAAAAGAGACAGGTATTTCCCGTCCTCGCTGGTGGATGGACTGAAACGTCGCTTGCGGTCGCTTCTGTCTTCGTAGACCAGCGTATCGGCGGACTGGGGGGTATTCAGCAAGTGCCAGTAGACCTGGCCGAAAAGGTCGCTGTCGTTTTGGCTCTCACCGGGATCGGAGAGGCGGCTGTAGAAAAAGCCGCTGTCATCGGGCAGCCAGGCCACACCGGGGAATCTGCAATGTTGCAGAACCTCATCATGCTTATTTTGGGTCATTGTGTCGAGGATGTGGATTTCCTGCCAGTCAGAGCCGCTGGCGGCCAGCGTGTATGCTACTTTGCTTCCATCCTTGCTGTAGTGCTGCGACATCAAGGCTACGGTCCCATCCTGGCTGAGGCTGTTCGGGTCGAGCAGGGTCACACCTGCATGGGCAAGGCTTTCCTTCCGGTAAAGTACCGCCTGGTTTTGCATACCATCATTCCGGGTGAGGAAATATTTCCCGCCTGCTTTGTGGATTTCCTCGAGTTTGGGATAATTCCACAGTTCGGTCAGGCGGGCGCGGATCTTCTCCAGGGCGGGGATTTGATCCAGGAAGAGGCGTGTGCGCTCGTGGTGGGCTGTGCTCCAGGCTTTGACCTGGGGATCTTCGGCGTTTTCCAGCCAGCGGTACGGATCTGGAACCAGTGTGCCGTGATAGTCATCCACAACATCGGATTTCGGGGTTAGGGGAGGAGCGGAAGGGGATAGGGTCATGAAACACCTCTGGGTGGTCAAGATGATTGGGATTATACCCTCCATCTTTTTTACTGGTTCATCTGCAACAACGATGCACCATGCCGTGCTGGATGTATGGCGTGGCATGCAAGGAGAATGTTGAAATATGCCGCGGTAGTTCCCGGGTATCAGGAAGCACCTGTTGCCTTCAGTGAAAACTTCATGGGGTTGACGATCACCAATCTGTATGATAAACTATATGTCGGTTGGCGACATATAGAAACTAGTTTGCTCTGGAAAGATAAATGGCCCTGGATCCCCAAGATTTCCTCCCCCTGCGGGAGCCCACGTTTTTCATCCTGCTCAGCCTGGCCAATGGCAGGAAGCACGGCTATGCCATCCTGAAAGAGGTGGAAAGCCTGAGCAATGGGAAGATCGTGCTCAGCAATGGCACCCTGTATGGCGCCCTGACCCGCCTGATGGAACAGGGTTTGATCGAACGCCTGCCGGATGATGAAACCCCGGCTCCGGGCCTGCCGCGCAAGGCGTATTGCCTGAGCCAGAACGGATCGGCAGTCCTGGATGCCGAGATCAGCCGCCTGGAAAACATGCTAAGCCGCGCCCGCTTACCTGTCGCAGAGGAAACCCAATGAACCAAACCAACCACTGGCTCATCCGGGTGTACACCAAATCCCTGGCGCTCTACCCGCGCAGGTTCCGGGCCGATTTTGCCGATGAGATGCAGGCCGTTTTCAACCTGCGGGTGAAGGATGTAGCGGGTCAGGGGGTTGTGAGCTTGCTCAAATTGGCATTGCGGGAACTCATCGACCTTCCCCTGACCTTGTTGACCCTGTATGCCCGCGAAAGGAGAATGTCTATCATGCAAAAACAACTGAATCGCTGGTTCATCCATGAACCGGGGTCCTGGCAGGAAGTGTTGCTGGCCTGCCTGCCGTTCCTCGTGCTCTTCCTGTTCCCTGGAGTTTTTTCCTTCCCTGGGGTGGAAGAAAGCGTACCCGTGGCTATTGGGCTTGGCCTTCTGGGCTTGCTCGTACTTACGCTTGCCGTTCTTGGGATTGCCGGCTTGCTCGTCAGGCTGCCGCGCTGGGCGCTGCCCTATGCCGGGGTGCTTATCACTGGCGTGGTCTTCCTGGTGTTGATCCTATCCGGCACATCTTCCTTATTCCACGGCGGCTTATCTGCTCCCTGGTGGTTGCGGATGTTGGCTTTTGACATCATCAGCCTTGGCGCAATGGTGGTAACCATGATCCTGCTCATCTGGATCGCGCAAAAAATCCCCCTGACCAGGGATTTCTTTGGTCAAGTTCAAAAGGATTGGAGCCTGTTCTCCTTCGCCATGTATGGCGGGGCAATGGTCCTGGTTCTCGGGATGTACGAGGATATTTCCGGAGCAGGCCTGTACATCCTGGTTACGGCGGTCCCGCTGTTTTTGGGGGTTTGGGCTTACCTTCGCACCCAGGCTTTGCATTGGCGGATCATAGCCATGTTTCTTGCCGTCACTTTGTCTATGGGGATCACGCTCCTCGCGAACCTGCAATTGAAGGATTGGGTTTCACCGGTTGAGTTCACGATTGGTGCGTTGGATATTAACCGCTCCGTGCTCAGCATCCTTTTAACCTGGTTTCTGGCGGTAACCATGCTGTTCATCCCGATGATATTGCCTCGCATTCCATTCTCCAAACCCGCCCGCGAGAACATGGTGTAGCAGAAATCTTTTGGGTGTATTTCATTTCAGTTGAAACCAAATACGAGGGTCGAGTAGCCGGTGGTTTTCCGGCATATCGAGACCCGGAATCGCTGGTTTCGATACGGGTGGAAGAACACCACCCTACACTTCGAC
>Ga0105093_10000105_pt1 | contig 30193 bp, 27 predicted proteins | sample PPLLak3March2015_2_FD_79111 | JGI IMG/M metagenome (GOLD analysis project Ga0105093, IMG submission 79111) | Freshwater sediment microbial communities from Prairie Pothole Lake near Jamestown, North Dakota, USA - PPLs Lake P8 Core (3) Depth... | ecosystem: Environmental > Aquatic > Freshwater >... | reverse complement strand
GAATGGACACGGCTTCCGCCCATGGCCGGGCGGCATCCCCGGTCCAGACCTTGCCGTAGACCAGAACCAGGTCGACCATGTTCCCCTCCGCGGCCGTCTGGCAGCCCGTCGCGAGCCCGAACGCCAGGGTGGGCGTTAACACGCCGTAAACGTTCTTCATTATCGTTCCTTCGCCACCTCTTATAAAAGAATCAGCCTCCGAAAGCAACCCACCACCGGCAAGTCCGGTAAGAGCGGCGAGGAGGGCAGTCGAACCCGACATTGGGAGAACTAGCGGATACTCTCCCCGAATGGCGAATTACGAGGCTGACTCTGGAGGAATAGCATAATCGCCTGGGCGGAGGCCGGCGGAGAAGGGACTGAGGGGTATCGTCGGAGGGAGCATAAGGCGGTGATTTAGCATTCACGGGACGGAGACGCGGAGTTTTTAACCCGGCTCCGGACCGGGAAGGCGTTAAGAATCACCGCAGCGAACGGAGACGATCCCCGAGGTCCCTCGGCGGCCGGCCTGCTAACGTACGCGAAAGAGGGAGAGGCTGGCCTCCGAGCCGTTCCGAGGCCGGCGAAGCCGCAGGGCTAATGTGAAGCTTTGGCGATTATGGTAGAATAGGCCGCTCGACGGGACGCCGCGGCGCCCCGAACCCCCGGAGGACCCATGATCGACGCGACCCAGATCCGCAAAGGCATGATCATCATCATGGACGGCTCCCTCTGGCGGGTGATGGAAATGCAGCTCATCACGCCCGGCCGGTGGAAGGCCATGGTCCAGACGAAGCTGCGCAACATCCTGAACGGCTCCCAGACCGAGCACCGCTTCCGCTCCGAAGAGCGCCTCGAACAGGCCCGGCTCGACGAGACCGAGATGGAGTTCCTCTACGAGCAGGACGGCGATTACGTCTTCATGAACATCGAGAACTACGAACAGGTCACCCTGGACGCCGAGGCCATCGGCGACGCGGTCAAGTATCTCAAGCCGAACACGGTCATCGAGGTCGAGACCTTCGAGGGCAAGCCCGTCGGCGTCAACCTGCCCCAGACGATGGATCTCAAGGTCACGAGCACCGAGCCCCGCCTCCAGGGCGCGACCAAGACGGCCCTCTACAAGCCCGCCGTCCTTGAAACCGGCGCGGTCGTCCAGGTGCCGGAGTTCATCAAGGAAGGGGACGTCATCCGCGTCGACACGCGGGACCACAAGTATCTCGAACGGGCGAAGAAGTAGCCCGCCTCAGAAATTCTGCCGAAAGACCCCGACGTTCCCGTAGCTGTCCCGGACCCTGACCGTGACCTGGTTCTCCGCCCCGGCGGGGAGCTTCAGCGAGACCTTGAACGATTCGTTCCGCGAGTCGGCGATCCCGTCGACCGGGAAGACGACCCGCCATTCCCCCGGCCGGACGAGCACCTTGGCCTCTTCGATGTAGGAATAGGAGTCCTCCGCCGTGAAGGCGACGTCGAGCGAGGCGCCGCTCTTCGCCGCGGTGAAGCCCTTGACGACGGGCAGCGAGTTGTCGATGACGATCGGCGGGCTGGTCTTGTCGGACCGGAGCTCGAGGCCCAGCGGGTTCGAGGGCGAGTCGGAGGCCGTGAGCTTGAGGAGATAAGTCCCGTCCGGGTAGGCCAGCGTATCGAAGGCGTAGATCGTCTCGGTCCAGCCGGCTTCGAGGACGCGCCACTCCGCTTCGCCGTCCTTCCGGATGGCCAGCTGGTACCGCAGCGTGTCGCCGTTCTCGTCGGCGGCGTCCCAGACGACGGTCTGGAAGCCCTTGCGCTCGGCCTTCCGGGCCGGCAGGCCGATGCGGAGCTCGTCCTTCTTCGCCGGCGTCTCGGCCGGGTTCCCTTCGACGCCGAGGATGACGTCGTCCTGTTCGGGGAGCTTGAGATAGACCTCGTTGGGCTTCAGGAACTCCAGCCGCGTCACCGACGGAGCGACATTCGCCTGCAGATAGAACACGGTCAGCCGGTCGAAGACGGGCGAGGCCCGGCCGGTCTGGGTCCTCAGGACGACCTTGACCTGCAGGAAGCGGGCCTTGGGGCTGAGGACCTGTTCCTCGGTCTTTCCGTAGTAGGGCGACCAGTCCGACCAGGTCGCGTTGGGCTCCGCGGTGTTGCCGCTCCGGCTCTGGAGCTGGACCGAGGCGCCCGAGGCCACGGCGGCGTCCCACACGACGCGCCCCCAGGAGGCCTGCGTCCTGGCGTCGAGGACCGGGCTCGTGTATTCGCCGGAGAACCTCTGCTCGGTGAGCAGGAGCCCGAAGTAGCACGGATTGTTCGACAGGACGTAGACCTTGGAATCGAGGGCCACGAGCTGGTAGACCTGCTCGGAGCTCTGCTGCAGGAGCAGGGCGACCCTCTCCTCCCGGTCGATCGAATAGATCCGGCCCTTCGCTCCCGTCCCGAAGAGGACCCGGCCGTCGCCCTCTCTCCAGAGAAGGGTGTAGATCATCTCGTCGTCCGAGCTCCACAGCCGCTTGGCCAGCCCGTCGCCCGTGACGCGGTAGAGCGCTCCGCCCTCCTTGGCCGAGGCGCCGGGGAGCGGCGACGCGGCCGCCCGGCCCGCGCCGCCCGCGGTCGCAGTCGTTCCCGCGGCGCTGACCGTGAGGACGACGTCGCTGTCGATGCGGACGGGCTCGTCGGAGGCCTCGTCCTTCCTCGTCCTCGTCGGCGTCCCGGAGGCCGCCGCGTAGATCTGGCCCTCGCGGTCGACGGCCAGGCTGCGGACCTCCTCGTAGGGCGTCTCGAAGAGGACCGAGGCGCGGCCTTCCGCCGTGACCCGGTAGATGAGCCCGTTGCCCCCGCTCCCGGCGACGACGTCGCCGCGGGCCGTCAGCTCCAGGCAGAGGATATGGTTCTCGGTGGCCTTGAAGAACATCACGCCTTCGCCGAGCGGCGAGACGCGGTAGATCCCTCCGGCCTCCCCGACGGCCGCCCACATCTCGCCCGTGTCGAGGACGAGCAGGTCCCAGATGTACTTCTCGGCCGGGTTGAAGAACTCCTCGCCCTTGCCCTTGCCGCTGATCTTGTAGATCTTGCCGTTCGGCGAGGTCCCGGCGTAGAGCGTCCCCTTGCGGTCCTGGACGAGCGTCGTCACGTCCATCTCGGCCGCCTGGAACCAGAGCTCCGCCTGGCCGTCCTTGTCGATCCGGTAGACCTTGCCGCCGTGGCCCGTGCCGAGATAGGTGACGCCCTCGGACGTCGTCAGCACCGAGAGATAAAACTCCTCCTGCGGGGCCGCGATCTTCTCCTCCTTGGGGGCCAGGGCCAGCGTCCCGTCGTAGGAGACCGAGACGCCGTCGAACTTGCCCCGCAGATAATCGTCCCGGGTCCGCAGCTCCCACTTCTGGGGCACGACGGCCTGGAGGGACGCGGCCAGGACGAGAAGCGCGAGGACGACGGGCAGCCGGAGTTTGCGCATGGCGGAGGCTCCTAAAACGCCTGTCTTGGTTCTTCTGGTTTGTCGGAGAAACACGGCGTTTTCCTGAATGGTCCAGGCTACTTGCGGATGCGGACGGGGATGGAGGCCCCGCCCTTGAAGACGTACGGGATGGCCAGCTGGTATTCGCTCAAGGTGGACCGGGTGATCTCGGTCGGGCCGGCGGCCGAGGCCCGCGGCGACGCGAACATCGTCTTCAGCGTCGGCGGGAGGTTCGGCAGCTCCTCCCCCTTCAGGAAGAGACCCGGCTTGGAGGCCATGATCCGGAAATAGATCCGGTTGTTCTTGCGCAGGTTGCTGAGCAGGCGGACCAGCTGCTCGAGCGACCGCGGCACCAGCTCCTGGACCCGGTACTGGGTCCGCTCGATCTGCTGCATGGACGCGGCGTCGCCGACGAGGAGCTGGAACTCGCTTCCCGCCGGCAGCGCGGGAGCGACGACCGTGACCTCCTCGACCAGGCTCTCCTCCTTTTGCGTCCGGTAGAAGACCTTGAGGCGGATGGGCTCGCCCGGGGAGACCTCGTACTTGTCGAGGAGGACCTTCTCCAAGGACGCCAGGCGGCTCTCCTCGATGGCCCGGACGTTGAGGTCGATGCGGAAGATGCCGACGTCCCTGAACTCGTTGTTCAGCAGGTAGTGGACGACGGCGGCCAGCAGCCCCGACAGGCTCACGGGCGGGTTGTCGTAGCTGCCCGAGAAGAGGTCCTCCAGGTGGACGCCGAGGCCGCCCTTGTCGAGGAAGACGTCGGCGTTGAAATCGAGGGAGATATCGCCCAGGCTCCGCTCCTCGCTCGTGACCAGGCTCGAGACGGCGATGTTGATGAGGGCCGGCGTCAGGAACTTGTCGGCGATGAGCTTGAGCTTGAAGTCCTTGCGGACCGCGGGCCCGGTCTGGAGCCCGATGTTGAGGGGGATGAGCTTGGGCAAGGCCCCGATCTCGCCCGCCGCCCCCGACGTCCGGTCCTGACCGAAGCGGCCGATGACCGGGCCGGCCGAGGACAGCTTGAAGGAGCTGTCGAGGGCGGGCATGACGGCGATGACCTCGGCCCGGGTCATGGCGTAATCGACGCGGCCCAGGTTGTAGATCGGGTGCCCGAAGGCCAGGACCTTGGAGCCGTCGACATAGGTCGCCGTCCCGACGGCGGAGATGTCGAGGTCGCCGCCGATGAGCTGGACCCCCACGGCGTCACCCTCCCGGAGCTGAGGCTCGGCCGGGGCTCCCGTCGGTCCGGCCTGGCCGCCGCTCCCGCCCCGGACGGCCATGAGGCCCATCGGGCCGAAGAACGACCGGGCCCTCTCGAAGGCCCCGGCGGAGAAGCCGCTGAGGACGAGAGGGAGCTGGAGGGGCGAGAAGGTCAGGCCGGGCACGGCCTTGGCGGGCCCCGCCGCAAGCGTCTTCAGGAAGGCCCCGGAGAGCTCCTCCTGGCTGGCGTCCTCGCGGATGATGACCGGCGCGGCCGCGCCGGTCTTCCCGTCTTCGGGCCCGGACCCGATGTCGAGCATCTCCTCGATCGGCGTGATCCCGGCGATGGCCTCCTTGGAGAAGCTGAAGCCGTAGGCCACGGCGCCGATGAGCTTGCCGTCGATATAGACGGGGCTGCCGCTCATGCCTTGGATGATGCCCGTCGATTCGAGTCCGCGCCCCTTGAGCCGGGCCAGGATGATGCTGCGCTTCGGCGAGGCGTTCTCCAGGACGCCCAGGATCTCGGCCTCGAAATCCTCGATCGTCCGCCCCTGGAACACGCTCTTGCCGCGGCCCTTCATGCCCGGCTTGACCTGGGACAGGGGCATGGTGATGGTGGCCGCTTCGGCCGCGAGCGCCGCGGCGGCGAAGGCCAGGAGGAGGAGGGCGATGCGGCGAGGCGTCTTCGTCATGGTCGTCTTCCCCTCAGGCCGGCTCAGATGAGCCCCAGCGTCCGGCCGCACTTCTCGAAGGCCGCCAGGACGGCGTCAAGCTCCTCGTCGGTGTGGCCGGCCCCGTAGCTCGTCCGGATCAGGGACTGGCCGGGGCGGACGGCGGGATAGATGACCGGCGTCGTGAAGATCCCCTCCTCACGCAGGAGCCTCCAGAGCATGAAGCATTTCTCGTCGTCGTGGACGAGGACGGGGATGATCGGCGTCTGCGAGGGGCCGGTGTCGTAGCCCATGGCCTGGAAGCCCGTCCGCATCTTCCCGGTGACGGCCCAGAGGCGCGTCCGGAGCTCCGGCTGGGTCTCGAGCATGTCCAGGATGGCCAGGACCGAGGCGACCGAGGCCGGCGTCGCCGCGGCGCTGAAGATGAGCGGCCGGGCGTGGTGCTTGATGTAGGAGATGACCGGCCTGGCGCCGGCCACGACGCCGCCGATCGAGGCGAAGGTCTTGCTGAACGTGCCCATGACGACGTCGATCTCGCCCTCGAGCCCGAAGTGCTCGGGCGTGCCCCGGCCGTTCGGGCCGAGGACGCCGATGCCGTGGGCGTCGTCGACAAGGATCCGGGCCCCGTGCTTGCGGGCCAGGGGGACGATGCCCGGCAGGTCGGCGATGTCGCCTTCCATGCTGAAGACGCCGTCGACGACGATGAGCTTGCCGGCCCCGGCTTCCAGGGAGGCGAGCAGGCGCTCGAGGTCCTTCATGTTGTTGTGGCGGTATTTGTGGACGGTCGCGAACGACAGGCGGCAGGCGTCGATGATGCTGGCGTGGACCATGCGGTCGATGACGATGTGGTCGCCCTTGCCGGCGAGCGTGGAGATGATGCCCAGGTTCGTCTGGTAGCCGGTGCTGAAGGTCAAGGCGGCCTCTCGGTTCAGAAACTGCGCCAGCCGCACTTCGAGCTTCTCGTGGAGGTCGAGCGTCCCGGTCAGGAAGCGCGAGCCGCAGGTCCCCACGCCGTAGCGGTCGACCGCCGCCTTGGCCGCTTCCTTGGCCAGGGGGTGATGGGCCAGCCCGAGATAGTTGTTGGAGCCGACCATGATCATCGGCCGGCCTCCGACTTTGATGCGGTTGCCGACCGCTTCCTCGATGGGAGTGAAGTAGGGGTAGAGATCGGCCGCCTTGAGCTCATCGGCCCGGGTGAAGGACAGGCATTTTTCGAAAAGGTCCACGCGCATCTCCTCCGATCCGGCCAAACCGGCTTGGTCTCGTTGACCGCAGCGGCCGAATCTCATACAATCCCGCCCATGCGGATCCTGGTCACCGGCGGAACGGGCTTCCTCGGCAGCCATCTCGTCGAGGCGCTCCTCGCGGAGCCCGGGGCCGAGGTCTTCGCGCTCGTCCGCAACCCGTCGAAGCCGCGCTGGCTCGAGGGCATCGAGGGCGTCCGTTTCCTGGCCGGGGATCTGGGGACCGTGCCCCGCCTTCCGGCCGGCTTGGACTGCGTCTACCACCTGGCTGGACTGACCAAAACCCTCAGGCCAAGCGAATATTATACTGTAAACCGGGACGGCACGGCAAATCTGCTCCGGGCCCTCGAGGGCCAGGCCGGGCGGCCGCGCTTCGTTCACTTAAGCAGCCTGGCCGCCGCCGGCCCGTCCTCGCCCGGCCGGGGCGTGCGCGAGGACGACCCGCCGCGGCCCATCTCGCCCTACGGCGAGAGCAAGCTTCAGGCGGAGCTCGAGGTCCTCAAATGCAAGGACCGCCTTCCCGTCGTCCTCCTCCGGGCCGCGGCCATCTACGGGCCCCGAGACGAGGATTTCCTCGAGTTCTTCCGCTGGATCAAGCGCGGCATCAGGCCCATTCTCGGCCGCCGCAAGGTCCTGAGCCTTGTCTATGTCCGAGACGCCGTCCGGGCCTGCGTGCTGGCCGGCGACCCCGCCGGGCCGAGCGGGGAGATCTTCAACATCGCCGCCGGCCGACCCTGCGGCTGGGAAGATATCGGCCGGATCGCCGCCAGGCTCCTCGGCAAGAGGCCCGTACCCGTCCGGCTGCCCGTCTGGTCGGCCTACCTGGCCTCGATCGCCTCGGAAGGCGTGGGGCGCTTTCTCGGCGGGGGGAAGTCCCTCTTCAACCTCAGCAAGGCCAAGCAGATGAAGCCCGACGGCTGGGTGGCCGACGTGCGCAAGGCCCGGCAAGAGCTGGGATTCGAGACGGCCTTCACCCTCGAACAGGGCCTCGGCGAGACGATCGCCTGGTACCTCTGGAAGGGATTGCTGTGACCCGGGCCGCCCGGGCCCGGATTTTATTTTTAGAGAGGCTTCATCTATAATGAATACGAGCATGACCACGACGCGGACCATCGTCACCGGGACCGGCCACTACGTCCCGCCCCGCCTCGTCACCAACCACGATCTCGAGAAGCTCATGGACACGTCCGACCAGTGGATCCGCGAGCGCAGCGGCATCCTCGAGCGGCACCATGTCGACGCCGGGGTCGGCACGTCCGACCTGGCCGTCGAAGCGGCCCGCCGGGCTATCGCCGACGCCGGGATCGACCCCGCGACGATCGATTTCGTCATCGCGGCGACCCTGTCCCCCGACCACTATTTCCCGGGCATCGGGGTCATGGTCCAGGCCAAGCTCGGGCTGGGCACGACCGGCGCCCTCGACGTCCGCAACCAGTGCAGCGGCTTCATCTATGCCCTGTCCGCCGCCGACCAGTACATCCGGGCCGGGACGTACAAGAGGATCCTCCTCGTCGCCGCCGAGGTCCAGTCGACCAACCTCGACTTCTCGGACAAGGGCCGGGACATGTCGGTCCTCTTCGGCGACGGCGCCGGGGCGGTCATCCTCGAGCCGAACCCGCAGGACGACGGCCGCGGCATCCTCTCCACGCACCTCTTCGCCGACGGGAATTTCGTCTCCCACCTGTGGATGGAGAAGCCCAGCTCCAGGGACTGCCCGACCTTCCAGAAGTCCTTTTTCGACGAGGGCCGCTTCGCCCCGAAGATGGAAGGCCGGAACGTCTTCGTCAACGCCTGCCAGCGCATGCCCGAGGCCGTCCGCGCCGGCCTCGAAAAGAACGGCCTGGCCATCGAGGACGTCGACGCCCTCATCCCCCACCAGGCCAACGACCGGATCTCGCTCATGGTCGCCAAGGGGCTCAAGATCCCGGTCGAGAAGGTCATCCGGAACATCGACCGCTTCGGCAACACGACCGCCGCCTCGATCCCCATCGCGCTCGACGAGGCCGTCAAGTCGGGCCGGATCGGGCGGGGGAACCTCGTCGCCCTGACCGCGTTCGGATCGGGATATACCTGGGCCTCGGCCTTGATCCGCTGGTAGAACGCCGTCCCCGCTCACGGATATCGAGGGTTGATAAAGGGTTTGTCAGGGAGAGAAGAAGTATGCTAGGATTTCCGAGACCGCAGTGAGGAGGAGCGCATGAAAAAGACCGCCATCGTCGTCGCCGTGTTGGCCGTTTGCGCCTGCGCGACGGGCGCCCTGTGGGCCCAATCGGCCGAGGACGCCAAACTCCAGAAGGTCCTGGACTCGTTCTGGGACGCCTACTTCAAGTTCTATCCGACCGCCGGGACCCTGCAGGGCTACACGAAATACAACGACAAGCTCGAAGACCCGAGCGAAGGGGCCCTCGACAAGTTCAACGAGGCCCTCGACGGGTTCAACCAGGAGCTCGTCTCCAAGATCGACAAGACGAAGCTCTCGGCCGACCGCCAGATCGAGCACGAGATGCTCCTGGATTTCATGGATCTCGAGTTCCTCAAGCTCCAGTACATGCTCCCCTGGAACGACAATCCGCTGCTCTACAACGACCTGTTCGTCCAGAGCCTGCGGAGCCTGCTCGTCAAGAACGGCGCCTCCGGGGTCACCGCCGCCGCGGCCCGGGCCAAGCTCATCCCCGGCCTGGTGAAGCGGGCCAAGGACAGCCTCAAGAATCCGCCCCCCGAATACACCCAGGCGGCCATCGACCAGATGCCGGCCATCATCGATTTCTATAGGACCGAGGTCCCCAAGCTCTCCGGCGGCGCCGCGGCCCTCCAGGCCGAGGTCGTCAAGGCCGTCGCGGCCCTGGAGGACTACCAGAGATTCCTCAAAGGCGAGCTCCTGGCCAAGTCGGCCGGCAATTTCCGGATGCGCGACTGGCACCGCCGCATCCTCCAGATGACGACCCAGGGGAACCTGCCCATCGTCGAAGAGATCGTGCCCCAGTCGGCGACGGACGTCAACAACATCCGGCGCGAGATGCTGCTCGTCTGCATCCCCTTCTACAAGCTCATGTATCCCGACATCGACATCGAGCAGCTGGGACGGACGAAAGGCGAGGAGCAGACCAAGAACATCGTCATCCAGGGCGTGCTCGACAAGATCAAGGGCGATCACGTCGCCAAGGAAGAGTTCGTCAACCGCGTCAGCTCCGGCGTCGGCCACATCCGGGCCTTCGTCGAGCAACAGGGCCTGATCAACCTGCCGGCGGACGCGCTGGCCATCGAGACCATGCCCGCCTACATGGCCAACGGCCGATGGACCCATCTGCAGGCGCCGGGGGCCTACGAGGCGTCCGGGCCCTACACGCTCTACGTCCGGCCCATCCCCGACGCCTGGTCGGCCGAAGACGTCACCGCGTTCCTCGAGGAGTACAACAACTACTACATCGACTTCATGACCGTCCAGAGGATCTTCCCGGGCACGTTCGTGCCCACGGTCCTGGTCCGCAAGGACCCCTCCATCGTCAAGAGGATCGCCGCCAACAAGGGCCTGATCGACGGCTGGCCGATCTTCGTCGAGGACATGGTCATGGAGGCCGGCTACGGCAACTACGACCTGCGGATGCGGCTCAACCAGCTCAAGCTCCTGCTCAAGACCGCTCTCGACTTCCAGATGGACATCTCGGTCCACCAGGGGACGTACACGAAGGAAAAGGTCCTCGATACCTTCATGACCAAGGGCTTCATGTCCCAGGTCGAGGCCGAGCGCCGCTGGGACCAGATCGTGCTCAACCCGGGCGAGCTCTCGACGCCGTACGTCGGCTACCGCGAGATCATGTCCATGGAGAACGATTACCGCAAGCTCAAGGGCGACGCCTTCAACGTCAAGGAGTTCATGCAGAAGCTCCTCGATCACGGCGCCATCCCGCTCCGGAAGCTGCGGACGCTGATCGCTCAGTAACGCTCTTTCAGGGGGCATGGACCTCGCGTCCATGCCCCCTTTTCTATTGCCCCTTCTCCCGGTGCGGGGTCGTTCATCGCGAGGCGGTGAGGGATGTCGCGACAAGGCCCCCATGAGGGAAGGGGGGCCCGCCGGAGGCGGGGGAAACCGCATAAGGAGGTTTCCGGGGAGTGGGGGCAAGGAGCGATAACCCGAGCGCAGCCGAGAAGATGAACGATCACGAATTCCGAGAAGGGCCGTATACAGCCATGGACGCGAAGCCTCGCCTCGTCGATTCCCACGCCCACCTCGACATGCCCGAGTTCGACGCCGACCGGACCGACGCCGTCCGCCGGGCCTTCGGCGCGGGCGTCGCGGCCATCCTCTGCCCGGCCGATCTGACCCGCCCCGCGAGCCTGCCCACGATCGCCGCCCTGGCGGAGGAATTCCCCACGGTCCTCGCCGCGGCCGGCGTCCATGCCCATCAGGCCAAGGACTTCACGCCGGACCACCTCGGCGAGCTCGAGAGGCTCGCCGCCGCCGGGGCCATCCGGGCGATCGGCGAGATCGGGCTCGATTACCATTACGACTTCTCCCCCCGCGTGGCCCAGGCCGAGGCCCTGCGCGGCCAACTCGCCGTCGCGGCGCGAACGGGGCTCCCGGCGATCATCCACAGCCGCCTGGCCGGCCCGGACATCATCGCCGCCGTCGACGCCGGGCGCTACACCGGCGGAGGCATCCTCCATTGCTACACCGAGGATTGGGCGACCGCCCGGGCCCTGCTCGACCGGGGCTTCTTCGTCTCCTTCTCCGGCATCCTGACCTTCCCCAAGGCCGGCGCCCTGCGCGAGGTCGCCGCGCAGGTCCCCGAGGACCGCCTCCTCGTCGAGACCGATTCCCCGTACCTGGCCCCCGTCCCTTACCGGGGATCCGGGCGGCGGAACGAGCCCGCCTTCGTGGTCGAGACGGCCCGCGTTCTGGCCGGCCTGCGGGGCCTCTCCCTCGAGGCCCTGGCCGAGGCGACGACCCGGAATTTCGCGGGCCTCTTCCCGTTTGAAAAAACAGGGGGCCAATGCTAAGATAGCGGCGCCATGGGCCTGGATCACTCCTTCGACATCGTCTCCCGCATTGATCTCCAGGAAGTGACCAACGCGGTCAACGTCACCCTGAAAGAGATCCGCAACCGCTTCGATTTCCGGAACAGCCGGGCCGATATCGTCCTCGAGAAGGACAAGATGACCCTCGTGGCCGATGACGACTTCAAGGTCAAGGCCCTTCGGGCGGCCCTCGAAGAGAAGCTGGTCAAGCGCAAGGTCCCCTTGCGGGCCCTCGCCTACGGCCGCATCGAGGACGGCGCCAATCGCACGGTCAAACAAGACGTCGTCTTCCAGGTCGGCATCCCGGTCGAAAAGGCCCGCGAGATCGTCAAGATGGTCAAGGGAGAGAAATTCAAGGCCCAGGTCGCCATCCAGGGCGACGAGGTCCGGGTCTCGTCGGCCAAGATCGACATCCTCCAGGAGGTCATCGCCTTCCTCCGGGGGAAGGACCTCGGCATCCACATGCAGTTCACCAACTACCGATGACCTCGCCGACGCCCCTGCTCGACCGCTGGTCGTCCGTCCCCAAGTGGAAGGACATGTCCTCGCTCTACAAGGAGATCCGGACGGACCTCGACCGGGTCGAGGACCGGCTCGAGTCCTGGTCCCGCTCGTCCAACCCCCTCACGGCCGAGATCAGCCGCTACGTTCTCCGCAAGAAGGGCAAGCGCCTGCGCCCGGCCCTCGTCCTGCTGACCTCCCGCCTCTTCAGCCAGGGCAGCGAGGAGTCGGTCTTCCTGGCCTCGCTCGTCGAGCTCCTCCACACGGCCAGCCTGATCCACGACGACATCGTCGACAACGCCGGCGTCCGCCGCGGCAAGGAATCGGTCCACGCCAAGTGGGGCCCGAACATCACCGTCCTGCTCGGCGACTATCTCTACATCAAGTCGATCGGCCTGTCGCTGCAATCTCGCCACGAGCGGGTCATCCGCCTGCTGGCCGACATCTCGGCCCGGATGATCGAGGGCGAGCTCGACGAGTACGCCCGGTCCGGCGATCTCCGGATCACCGAGGGCCAGTATCTGGACATCGTCGAGAACAAGACGGCGGTCCTGTTCGGCGCCTGTTGCCGCATCGGCGCCATCCTCGGATTGGCCTCCCCGGAAGAGGAGGAGGCGGTCGCCGCCTTCGGGCTGAACCTGGGCAAGACCTTCCAGATCGTCGACGACCTGCTCGATTTCACGGGGGAGGCGAAGGTGCTTGGCAAACCCATCCTCAGCGACCTCGCGGAGGGGCGGATCACCCTGCCCGTCATCCATGCGCTCGGCTCCGGCGGCCGGGCCGGGCGCGAACGGATCAAGACCCTCCTCGGCCGGAAGGACGTTTCCGGCGAGGAGCGGCGCGCCCTCCTCGAGGACCTGGCCGCCCGCGGGGCCTTCGACCACGCGGCGGGCCGGGCCCGCGAATTCGCCGAGCGGGCCCTCGAGGCCATCACCCCCTTCCCCGACTCGACGCCGCGCGAGACCCTCATCCGCCTGGCCGTCTTCAGCCTGCTGAGGAACCGGTAAGCCCGGCCAAGGGGACGATAGATGACCGAGATCGAAGTCAAGATCCGGATCGACGATCCCAAGGCCGTCCGGGACAAGGTCCTGGCCCTCGGCGCCGTCGTCGCGAGGGACAGGCACCTCGAGACCAACGTTCTGTTCGATTTCGCCTCCGGCGCGCTCCGCGCCGGCCGCCGGGCCCTGCGGCTGCGCCGGGCCGGGAAAAGGGCCACCCTGACCTACAAAGGGGAGCCGCAGGGGTCCCGCTCCTTCAAGGTCCGCCAAGAGTTCGAGACCCAGGTCCGCGACGCCAAGGAGCTGGCCAAGATCCTCAAGGCTTTGGGGCTCAGGGAGACGTTCCGCTACCGGAAGCGCCGGACGGTGTTCCGGAAGAGCCGGCTGACCATCTGCCTCGACGAGACCGCCGCGGGGAACTTCCTCGAGCTCGAGGGGGAGCGGCACGAGATCACCCGCTTCGCCCGGGCGCTCGGCTTCGGGCGGGCGGACTTCATCACCCGGAGCTATGTCGAGATGATCGGCGGCCGGGGGGAACCCCCGGAGCCGGACTGAGCCGCGGGCCGCGCGGGTCTAGTCCTCTTTGTCTTCCTTGGCCAGATCGTCCTCTTCCTCGAGGTCGTCTTCGCCGGCCTCTTCCACTTCGGTCTCTTCTCCGGCCCCGACGACCCCGAGGTCCTCATCGGCGACGGCCGGGCCGGGCAGGGTCTCGGAATCACCGACCTCGTCGGGGATCCCGCCGCCCACGAAGACGCGCTCCTCGCGCTCGGGGATCTCGTCCATCCGGGTCGGGATGATCTCGTACTCGATGAGCCCGTTCCGGACCTCGGTCTGGGCGATGCGGATCGGGTTCTTGGACTTGCCCTGGATCTTGGGCTTGGCCCCCTTGAGGAGCTGCTTGGCTCTCTTGGCGGCCAGGATGATGAAGCGATACTTGCTGTCGATATTCCCGTAAGCTTCCAAAGTGTGTCGGCTCCTGCGGAAAAGGTTTAAATAGACGTAGTGGCGGACTATAGCAGAAACCGGGCTGGAACGCAAGCCCGCCGATTTGTTTTGACAGGGGCGGCGTCCTGTGATATCTAGTTTTGACCCGAGTATCGGAGGAGGCCCCATGACCCAAGGCATGACGAGCGGAGGCTGGTTCTTCCTCATCTTCGGATGGGGATTCATCCTGACCCTGACCATCTATTGCTTCTCCCGCGTCCTTTTCGCCAAAAGGCCCGAGGTCGTCGTCGAAGCCGGAGGCCGCGAGCAGTGGGGCTCGCGCATCGGCCTCATCCTGGCCGTGGCCGGCAACGCCATCGGCCTGGGCAATTTCCTGCGCTTCCCGGTCAAGGCCGCCGCCAACGGCGGCGGCGCCTTCATGATCCCCTACTTCGTCGCCTTCATCCTCCTCGGCATCCCGATGATGTGGGTCGAGTGGACGATCGGCCGGATGGGCGGCGCCCACGGCCACGGAACGACCCCGGGCATGCTCAACCTCCTCTGGAAGAAGGCGCCCTCGAAGTACCTGGGGGCCCTGGGCATCGTCATCCCCTTCGTCATCGTCATCTACTACAACTTCATCGAGACGTGGTGCCTGGGCTTTTCCTGGTTCTCGATCACGGGCAAGTACTTCGGCCATGCCAACCAGGAGGCCATGGGCCGGTTCCTGCGCGGTTTCCAGGGCGTCGAGTCGAACGAGTTCTTCTCGTCCATGGCCCCGATCCTGATCTTCTGGGCCATCGTCATCGGGCTGAATTTCTTCTTTCTCTACAAGGGCATCAGCAAGGGCATCGAGGTCCTGGCCAAGTACGGCATGCCGCTGCTCTTCATCTTCGGCGTCATTCTCGTCATCCGGGTCCTGACCCTGGGCACGCCCGATCCGAGCGCCCCCGAGCTCAACGTCTCGACGGGGCTCGGCTTCATCTGGAACCCCGACTACAGCCGCCTGGGGTCGGCGACCGTCTGGTTGGCCGCCGCCGGCCAGATCTTCTTCACCCTGAGCCTCGGCCAGGGCATCATCAACACCTACGCCTCCTACGTCCGGGAGAAGCAGGACATCACCTTGAACGGCCTCTCGACCGCTTCGACGAACGAGTTCGCCGAGGTCGTCCTTGGCGGCACGATCGCCATCCCGGCCGCGGTCATCTTCTTCGGCGCGGCCGAAACCCAGGCGATCGCCCAGGGCGGCGCCTTCAACCTGGGCTTCCAGGCCCTGCCGGTCATCTTCCAGAAGATCCCGCTCGGCCAGATCTTCGGCGGCATGTTCTTCTTCCTGCTCTTCATCGCCGGCATCACCTCGTCGGTGGCCATGACCCAGCCGGCCATCGCCTTCCTCGAGGACGAGTTCAAGTGGAAGCGCGAGAAGGCCGTCAAGGCCGTCTTCGCCGTGCTCGTCCTCTGCAGCGCCTTCGTCATCGGCTTCTTCAAGTTCGGCTTCCTCGACGAGCTCGACTTCTGGGCCGGCACCTTCGGCCTGGTCGTCTTCGCGGCCATCGAGATCATCCTCTTCTCCTGGATCTTCGGGCTCAAGAAGGGTTGGCAGGAGATGCACAAGGGCGCCGACCTCAAGGTGCCGAAGATCTTCAAGTTCATCCTGACCTATGTCACGCCGGTCTACCTGCTCGTCCTCCTCGCGGTCTGGACCTATCAGGACGCCGTCAAGGAGTTCCTGATGACGGGCAAGGAGCCCGCGAACCGGCCTTACCTCTGGGGCGCACGAGTGATGATCGTCGCTCTGCTTCTGGCCATGTGCCTCCTCATCCGCAAGGCCTGGAACAAAAAGAAGGGCGCCGCGGCGGAAGGCGAGGAGGCCAAGACCGTCTAGCCTGGACTATTCATATAAACGCACGGTTTTCTCAGTAAGGGGGCAGTCCATTCTCGTCCCGGCGGCGCGGCCGTTCCCTCGTTTGTAATCAGGCCGCGTCTGTGGTAAAAATGAGTATCGGGGCCAAGGTTAATCAGGACGAAGAATGGATAAAAGGATCTGGGCCATTGGCGGCGGCAAGGGCGGGACGGGCAAGAGCTTCGTCGCCGCGAACCTGGGCCTCCACCTGGCCTCCCTCGACCGCGAGGTCATCCTCATCGACGCCGATCTCGGCGCCCCCAACCTCCATACCCTGCTGGGGATCAAGCCCTCCCACCCCGACCTCGGCGACTTCCTGACCGGAGCCGTGCCGGCGCTCGAGGCCGCGGCCGTCGAGACCCCTTTCCGGAACCTCCGCCTGATCAGGGGCTCGGAGAACATCCTCTTCATCGCCAACATCGCCCACTACCGCAAGCTCCGGCTCCTCCGCCAGATCCGCCAGCTCCCGACACAGAACGTCATCCTCGACCTGGGCACCGGCAGCTCCTTCAACACCCTCGACTTCTTCCTCAGCGCCAATCCCGGCGTCGTCGTGGCCACGCCCGAGCCGACGGCCATCGAGAACACCTACCTCTTCCTGAAGTCGTGCATCATGAGGGTCCTCAAGCTCTACATGGACCACTACAAGATCCGGGACCTGCACCAGAAGATGCTCGACCAGATCGAGAAGAACTCCCAGTCGCTCTACGGCTTCTTCAAGTCGCTGATGGAATCCGACCGGACCTACGGCACCATCCTCTACCGGGCCCTGCGCACCTTCCGGCCCTGCCTGGTCATGAACCGCGCCCGCGACGAGAACGACGTTCTCCTCGGCCGGTCCGTGGCCGACGTCGTCCGCAAGTACCTGCTCGTCGACATGAAATACCTCGGCGCCATCCCCTACGACGAGAACGTCCCGGCGGCGCTCCGGGCCCTCAAGCCGTACTATCCGGACCACCGGGACGCGCCCGCCTCCAGGGCCATCCGGCAGATGTCCGAGGAGCTGGCTTATTCGATCGAATTCACCCTGCGGACCCCGCCCGAGATCCGCATGCCCGACGCCTGATGCTGAAGAGAATCGAGGACTGGAACTACTACGAGCTCCTCTCGGTCGAGAGGACGGCGTCCCAGGACGAGATCTGGGAGGGCTACCAGTCCGCCCTGGCCACCTACAGGGACGGGTCGCTGGCCCTCTACGGCCTCGTCCTCGAGTCCGAGCGGGGCCTCATCCTCGAGCGCATCCAGGAGGCTTTCCAGACGCTCCGCGACCCGGCCAAGCGCAAGGAATACGATCTGGCGCTGCTGCGGCACGCGCCCTATTTCCCGCCCCAGGCCCCGTTCCGCAAGTCGGTCGGCAAGCTCGAGATCGATGAAGCCCCGCCGCGCCAGACGCTCTGGTCCCGGATCAAGCGGCTCTGGGCTAGAAATCCTTGACGATGTCGTCGGCCGTCTCGAAGGCGCCGTCCGGCCCCGCCGAGCGCAGCCGGAACGTCTCGTCCGAAAGCCTTTCGTAGCGGAACTTCCGTCCCCACCCGTCCGGCTGGGACCCGGCCGTCGGGTGGAAGCGCCGCAGCGCCTCGAGCGTCTCGGGCAGGCCTTCCCCGTCGGCCGCGTAGGAAAGGACCTCGCGCGACAGGCTCTCCAGATTGACCCGCGTCAGCTCGACCTTGGCCTCGAGGTACTCGTCGACCATGATCTCAAGACCGCCCTTGTCGTCGGTGACCTTGGTGAAGAAGATGAAATAGGCGGCCACGAGCGCAAGAAGGACGCCGATGATAGGACCCCTGAGCTTCATTCAGACCTCCCCGGCCGGGCGCTCCCGCGTCCCGGCCCCGGCGGCATGCGCGGCGATGCGGTCGGCGATCCGGCCCACCACCGCGTCGGGGACGCCGTCCCGGTGGGCCGACCGGAGCCTCATGTCGCAGATCTCATTGACGTAATCGACGACGACAAGACGGCCGCCGGCGTCCATCGCCACTTCGGTCGAGAAGAACCGGAGCCGCGAGACGCGGGCGATCGTCCGGACGATCGCGTAGACCGGGGCCAGGCCCTCGGCCGCGGCCTCGTCGTAGCCGAGCTCGGCATAGATGTGGGTACGATCGTCCCACCAGGTGAGATAGACCTCGCCGAGGATATAGAAGCCGCGGAACCAGAACCGGCGGCCGCCTCGGACGAGCGGAACGACCTTTTCCTGGAGGAGGTACTTGTCGGAGGGGAAGGAGCGGCGGGCCGCCTCGATGTCGGCCGGGCCGGTGGCGCCGGCGACGACGCCCAGGCTGCCTCCCGTCGTGTTGGCGGGCTTGATGACAAAGGGCACGCCCAGCGGGGCCAGCTCGCCGGGCGCCAGGTGGATCTCGGGCTGGGCGGCGAAGGCGGGCAGGATGACGGTGTGAGGCGTCTGGAGGCCGGCGGACAGGAACTCGAGGTGCATGGTCGCCTTGTCCGAAGCCCAGCGGAGCTTGTCCAGTCCCTCGATGACGTCCCGGCCCCGCTCGAGGGCCAGGGCCTGCAGGGCCGTGAAATCGGGCGAAGAGCCCGAACCCCGGTCGAGCAGGACGGCGAAGTCGACGGCCCCCGCGCGGAACTCCCCGAGGACCCGGCCGGCCTCGGCCGGCGGGACGAGCAGGACGGAAAGGCCGCGGGCCCGCGCCGATCCGTCGACGAGCCTGACAAAGTCCCGGTCGTATTCCCAGTCGTGGGTGACGGCCAGGTCGTACCGCGTGACCTGCATCAGCTCTTCTTGAAGAAGTAGGCCGCTCCCCGTCCGCTGCCGGACCCGTCCTCTCCGATCGCGCCGACCAGGACGTAGAGGCCCTGGGCGGCGATCGAGAACCCGAACCAGTCCTCGTTCGCGGCGTCGCTCGCCCTCAGGCGCTGGACCTCGCCCCAGTTGTCGGTCCCGCCTTCGTTCTGGGTGTAGACGTAGGCCTGGCCCCTCTCGGTGCCGCCGGCGTTGGCCCAGCCGGCGCCGACGGAGACGGTCGTCGCGTTGACGGAAACGCTGTATCCGTAGAAGCTGCCGTTCGCGGCGTCGCTCGCGGCGAGCTTCTTCATCTGGCCCCAATTGTCCGCCCCGCCATGGTCCCGGCTGAAGATATGGGCGGCGCCCCGGTTCGCCCCCCCCTCGTCGCTCCAGGCTTCGCCGACGACGGCCAGCCCGCCGTCGATCGCGACGGAGTTGCCGAACCAGGAATCATCGCTCGGGGAAGAGGGAACGAGCTCCTTCACCAGGCCCCAGGCGCCGGCGCCGCCCATATCGCGGTGGAAGACATAGGCCGCGCCGCGGTCGCCGCCGGAACCGTCCTCGCGAGGGGAGCCGACAAGGGCGGTGCCGCCGTCGATGGCGACGGAGTAGCCGAACTGATCGACGTTACTGGGGTCGCCCGAGACAAGCTTGGCCGCCTCGCCCCAATTGTCGAGGCCGCCCTCGTCCTTGGTGAAGACATAAGCGGCGCCCCGGTCGGTCCCGGCCCCGTCCTCGCCGTCCGCGCCGACGAGGATGGCGTCCGCGTCGATGGAGACGGCGTAGCCGAAGCGGTCCTGGTCGGCCCGGTCGCTCGCGGTGAGCTTCTTGACCTGGCCCCAGTTTTCCGCGCCGCCTTGGTTGCGGTTGAAGACATAGGCCGCGCCCTGGTCGGTCCCGGAGCCGTTCTCCCCACCCGCGCCGACGACGACGTTGTCCCCCGAGATGTCGACGGAGATGCCGAAGTAATCGAGGTCGCCCTCGTCCGAGGCGCTCAGGACGGCGACCTGGCCCCAGCCGTCGGCCCCGCCCAGGGACTTCTGGAAGATGTAGGCCCGGCCGCGGTCCGAACCGGCGCTGTCGGCCGCGGGGGCCCCGACGACGGCAAAATCCCCGTCAAAGGCGACCGCATATCCGAAGCTGTCCCCGTCTGCGACGTCGGCGGACACGAGCTTCACGAGGGACCTGTACGTGCTCTCCGGAGGCGGATCATCGCCGTCGCCCGCCGAGCAACCCGCGAGAAGGAAACAGGCGAAGGCTGCGAGGAGGAGGCTCGAAAGAGTGCGCTTAGTCATGGGCTCCGACCTTTCTGAGACCTGAGGTTACTCAAATACCATTACAGAATCGGCGCCGCAAGTCAATCGGACGGCCGGCGGGGCGATCTTCCGATCATCCGGTCACTTGACGGCGCAGCGGCGGGCGAAATCCTCGAGCTGCCCCTGGCTGAGGCCGCGATGATAGATGCCGTCCAGGCGGCGGACGAGCGCGCCCTTCTCGAAGAACAGGACCGTCGGGAAGACGTCGATCGCGTATTCCTCGACCAGCGGGTCGCCGACGTCGACGATGATGCGGGCATAGCACGGGTCGCCCTTCGAGGCATGGGCGAGATAGGTCTTGAGAAAGGCCTGGGAGAAGGGGCACCAGGAGGCGTAGAAGAGGACCATAAGCTTGTCGCGGGACCGGATGGCTTCGTCAAGCGCCGCGGCGCCCTCGAGAAGGATGCAGGCGTCGTCCGGGGAGGCGCCGTCGGGCCTATTGAGAAGGGACTTGATGGCACTGCGCAGGGTCAAGGGAGCTCCGAGAGAACGAGATCGTCGAAGGCGCCCGTGTCGTCGAACGAGCCGACGCCGACAAGACCGTGGCCGAGCGCCGTGCCGCGGGCGGTCAGGATGGGGGTGGTCATGTCGTCGAGGTAAGCCCGGATCTCCCCGGTGCGAGGGTCGCACGTCACCTTGAAAGCGTGCCAGGCGCGGTCCGTCAGGCGAAAGACGGAGCCGCCGGCCGGTTCGGCGTTGATCTTGACCCGGTCGGCTCCGTCGACGAGGCCGATGATATTGTGGACCTCGTCGCTCGACCCGGCGAAATGGACATAGCCGAAATGCGCCGGGTCCTGGTAGTGGAAAATGATGCACATGTCGCGGTAGGGATTGGCGGGATCGGTGTCGCAGCGCAGCCGCCCGGTGAACTCGAAAGAGGCGACGTCATGGCCGGCGAGGAGAGAGCGTGAGGTCGGCGCCCGGAGGGGGCCGGAGGTGCCTGGAGCCGTCAGTTCGTAGACCATCGAGCCGCCGTCGGCGGCGACGCGCCAGTGGCCCGGGTCGTTCGGGAGCCAGCCTTCGGCCTTGCCGTCCTCGAAATCGCTGGCCGCCAGGCGCGCCGGGGCGCGGACGGACCGGCCGCAGCCGGTCGCCGCGGCGGCCAGGATCAGGGAGACTGCAGCCGCCGAGGCGACGAGCCGCCGGGACTTCAACATCCCTCCCCGTCCCGGTAGCCGGGCTTCATCCAGGGCAGCGTGGCGCCGGCGAAGAACGGCTCCAGCTTGACCGTGAGACGGCCCATCTCCTCGGGAGAGAGGGGCCGGAAATCGCGAAGGAGGGCGGCGTTCTTGCGCACGACCTCGACGCTGTCCGTGCCGACGACCGCCGAGTGGACGAGCGGCAGGGTCAGGGCATAGCGGATGAGGTCCGCGGCGGCCAGGCCCTCGACCGTCTCGCGGGGCCGGATCGACTTGATGATCATGATGCCCAAGCCGCGGGAGGCGGCCGCGGGGATGACCCCGCCCTCGAAGTCGCCGTGCCGCTCCTGATAGTGATTGAGGGCGATGAGCATGGCGTCGAAATCGTGGCGGCGGACGGCCTCGGCCATGGCCCCGGCGTCGACGTGCCCGGAGAAGCCGATGAAGCGGGCGATCTTCTGCTCCTTGATCTTGCGCAGGGCCTCGAAGGCCCCGCCGGGGAGGCCGAGCGTGTCGAGGTCGGCCATGGAGGCGATGAGGTGGGCCTGGTAGAGGTCGATATGGTCGGTCTTCAGGCGCTTCAGGCTCCCTTCGAGGTCGCGCATGACTCCGTCGTAGCTGCGCTCCTCGAACTTGGTGGCCAGGAAGACCGCGTTGCGGCGGCGCTCGAGGACGCGGCCGATGCGCTCCTCGCTGACGATCGACTTGTTGGTGTAGCTGTAGGCCGTGTCCCAGTAGTAGAAGCCGTGGTCGAGGGCCGCTTCGAGGATCTCCTGGGCCTTGTCTTCATCCGTGACGGCGCAGAAGCGGCTGCCGAGGCCGATGCCGATGCGGGGCACGGCGACGCCGGTCTTGCCGAGCGTCGCGGTCGGCAGGCCCTTGGCATCGAAGGGACCGTCTCCGGAGGGGACGGCCCCTCTCAAGGCGGGAGCGGCCGTTCCCGCCGCCGCCGCGGCGGCCATGGTCTTGAGGAAATCCCGGCGTCCCAGGCGTTTTCGGTTCATGTCCCGCTCCCTTCAGTTCGCTCCGGCGTTTTTGATATACTGATTCTAGCCGTTAATCCGGTGACGCACAACTTTTCCTAGGCTGGGTCGAGATGATCAGAGCAAAAGAAATCGGAGTCGCGGCGGTATCGGCCATCGTCCTGCTCGCGGGCACCCTCTCGTTCGCCCAGGACAAGCCTGCCGTCAGTCTCGCCGCTTCATTCCCGCCGGACGTCCTCGAGATCGTCCTCATCCCTTCCGGCGAGTGGCGCCCCTACCCCAAGGCCGGGGAAGCGGCGGGTTGGGCCAAGGTGCCGGAAGCCGTCCGCGCCGCCCAAGTGCGCCGGGCCGAAGCGCATCTCGGCGCCGACTGGCCCGCCCCGAAGGCCTCGGTCTTCCTCGATTTCGTCCGCGACGGGAACCGGACCCGGTTCGAGTCCGTGTCCTTTGGCCGGCGGGTGAGGCTGGCCGAGCTCGTGATCGCCGAAGCCATCGAGGGCCGGGGCCGGTTCCTCGACGACATCCTCGACGGCGTCTGGACGATCTGCGAGGAATCGTTCTGGGGCGTGCCCGCCCACGTCGGCGCCCAGAAACGGGGCCCGGGGCTCCCCGACGTCAGCGAGCCCGTCGTCGACCTCTTCGCCGCCGAGACGGCCATGCTCCTGGCCTGGACGGACTACCTCGTCGGCGACGCCCTCGACCGCGTCTCCCCTCTCGTCCGCGAGCGCATCCGCCGGGAGATCGACCGGCGCGTGCTCGGGCCGTGTCTCGAGCGCGACGATTTCTGGTGGATGGGCTTCGGGGGGCGCCAGGTCAACAACTGGAATCCCTGGATCGTGTCGAACTGGCTGGCCGCGACCCTTCTCGTCGAGAAGGACCCGGGGCGCCGGGTCCGGAGCGTCCATAAGGCCCTGCGCTGCCTCGACGTCTTCCTGGCCTCGTATCCGGCCGACGGCGGGTGCGACGAGGGCCCGGGCTATTGGGACCGGGCCGGCGGCTCGCTCTTCGACGGTCTCGAGCTCCTTCACGGGGCCTCGGCGGGGACGATCGATGTTTTCGACAAGCCCCTCATCAAGGAGATCGGCCGCTACATCGGCCGAGTCCATATCGCCGGGCCCTGGGCCGTCAACTTCGCCGACGCCGCGGCCAGGGCCGGCGGCAGCGCCTCCCTGATCTTCCGCTACGGCCGGGCGATCGAGGACGCCGGCCTGGCCGGATTCGGCGCCTGGCTGGCCCGCGAGCAGGGGCTGGGCCGGGGCGCGGTCTCGGGGAGTTTCGGCTCCCTCGGCCGGATGCTTCCGGCCCTCTTCGGCCTCGGCGAGCTCGCCGGCGCCGAAGCAGCCGAGCCCCTCTTCCGCGACGCCTGGTTCCCCGATCTCCAGGTCATGGCGGCCCGCTCGCTCGAGGGCTCGGCCAAAGGGCTCTATCTCGCCGCCAAAGGCGGCCACAACGACGAGAGCCACAATCACAACGACGTCGGCGGCTTCATCGTCTACGCCGACGGCGAGCCGGTCCTCATCGACGTCGGGGTCGAGTCTTACACGGCCAAGACGTTTAGCAGCCGGCGCTACGAGATCTGGACCATGCAGTCGGCCTTCCACAACCTGCCCACGGTCAACGGCGCGATGCAGAAGAACGGCCGGACGTTCCGGGCCCGGGACGTCCGTTACCGGGCCGACGCGGCGCGGGCCGTTTTCGAGCTCGACATCGCCGGGGCCTATCCGCCCGAAGCCGGGATCGCGTCCTGGAACCGCCGCCTCGTCCTCGAGCGCGGCAAGCGCGTCGTCGTCGAGGACCGCTATGCTCTGAAAGAGGCGGGGGGCCCGATCGAGCTGAGCTTGATGAGCTGGCGCAAGCCCGAGGCGGCCGGGGCGGGCCGCATCGTTCTCGTCCACCCCGATCCGCGGAAGGCCGCGAAGCCGGTCACGCTGACCTACGACGGCCGGTCGCTCGCGCCCAGGATCGAGACGATCGAGATCACGGACGAGAGGCTCCGCGGGTCCTGGGGCGACCGCGTTTACAGGATCGTCCTGGCCGGGAAAGCCGCGGCCAGGACCGGAACGCTAACGGTCACGATCCGCTGAACGTCGAAGACCCGGCCCGTTCGGGAAGGGAGCGGACTGGCATAACCGCGAGGATAAGTGTATTTTGTGAGAACAGGAGAATTGCCATGGACGTCCCCTGCGATCCCACGCTTCGGGTGACTCTCATGCCCCGCGACACCAACCGGCACGGCACGGTCTTCGGCGGCATCATCATGAGCCACATCGACCTGGCGGGCGCCATCGAAGCCCGAAAATCGGCCGGCCCGTTCAACTTCGTCACGGTCGCCCTGGACCACGTCGTTTTCCACAAGCCCGTGTTCGTGGGAGACATCGTGAGCCTCTATACGGAGACGGTCAAGATCGGAAGGACCTCGGTGACGACCCGGGTCATCGTCGAGGCCGAGCGGGCCAACTCCCGGGAAACCGTCCGCGTGACCGAGGCGAACGTCGTCTATGTCGCCGTCGACCAGGACTGGAGGCCCGTCCCGGTCCGGTAGCCCCGCCTCGGATCCCCGTTCCGGGCCGGATCGGACATCCCGCCGTCAAAGGGCCGAGGCGATCTCCTTCCCGACCCGCTCCATAAGCTCGGGGATATCCGCCCGGGTGCGGCCCGCGACCGGGATGGGCTCATGGAAGACGATCCGGACGGGCCCCCGGCGGACGTGCCACGTCCGCCGCGGCATCAGCTCGTAGGTCCCCCGGATCGATACCGGGACGATGGGCGCCCCGGAATCGAGGGCCAGGAAGAACCCTCCCCGGCGGAACCGCTGCAGCGTCCCGTCCGCGCTCCGGGTCCCTTCCGGGTAGATCAGGAACGAGTACCCCTTTTCCATGATCATCCTCGACGCCCGGGCGATCCTCTTCCGGCCTTCGCCCATCCCTTCCTTGTCGAGGGGCACGTAGCCGGCGGCCTTCATGCCCCAGCCCAAGACGGGGATGCGGAGGACGAACCGCTTGACGATGAACCGGACCGGCCGGTCGAGGACCGGCACGAGAAGCGGCCCGTCAAGGAAGCTCAGGTGGTTCGACATGAAGACATAGGGGGTCTCCCGGTCCAGCCGGTCGAGGCCCTCGACCGCAAGATCGATCCCCAGGATGGACCGTCCGACCCGCATCATCCAGGTGCCATATCCGAGGAAGATGTCCCCCCGGCCGGATATGGCGCCGACGAGAATAACGGGAATGGCCAGGATCGTCAGAACGACGAAGACGATGATGAGAAGGGCGTTCCGCATGGTCCTTGCCGATCATGACCCGACCGGGCGGGCCTCCCTGATCTTCAAAAGACGGGCGTTGACGGCCACGATGAGCGTGCTGAGCGACATGAGGACGGCGCCGAGCGCGGGGCTCAGGATGATCCCATATCCGGAGAGCGCTCCGGCCGCGAGAGGTATCGCGACGGCGTTATAGCCGGTCGCCCAAGCGAGGTTCTGGACCATCTTGCGGTATGTGGCTCTGGCCAGGATCAGCAGGGCCACGGCGTCGAGAGGGTTGCTCTTGACGAGGATGATGTCGGCTGTCTCGACCGCCACGTCCGTGCCCGCGCCGATGGCGATCCCGACATCGGCCTGGGCCAGGGCCGGAGCGTCGTTGACGCCGTCGCCGACCATGGCGACGACCAGACCGCGGGCCTGGACCTCCTTGACCTTCAGGGCTTTCTCCTGCGGCAGCACCTCGGCAAAATAGTCGTCAAGCCCGAGCTCGTCGGCCACCCACTTGGCCACGAGGCGGTTGTCTCCGGTCAGCATCATGCACTTGACGCCCATCGCCTTGAGCCGGGCGACGGCTTCTTTCGATTCCGGCCTGATGATGTCGGCCAAGGCCAGCGCCCCGGCCGGCCGTCCGTCGAGGAGAACGATGACGACGGTCTTGCCCTGGGCCGACAGCCGCTCGATCCTCGCGTCCTCGAGGGCGATCCTGTTTTCCCGCAGATACCCCGGGCTGACGACCTTGACGTCGCGTCCCTTGACGCGACCTTCGGCCCCCTTCCCCGGAATGGCCTTGAATCCCTCGACGGGGTCGGGCGGGCCCGGCACGGCGGACGTTATGCCTTTGGCGATCGGATGTTCGGAGTGGGCCTCGACGGCGGCCGCGAAGTTCAGGACGCCGCGTTCTCCCAGTCCGGCCTCGAAGGCCAAGGCGTCCGTCACCCCGAATCGTCCCTTCGTGAGGGTCCCGGTCTTATCGAAAATAACGGCCTGGATACTCCGGGCCCGCTCGAAGGCCACCCGATCCCTGATGAGCAGGCCGTTGCGAGCGGAGATCGCGGTCGAGATCGCCACGACAAGGGGCACCGCCAATCCCAGGGCATGCGGGCAGGCGATGACCATGACGGTGACCATCCGCTCGAGGGCGAAAGCAAAGCCCTTGCCGGAAAGGGCCAGCCAGAGGAACAGGGTCAGAGAGCCCGTGCCTATGGCGATCAGGGTCAGCCAGAGCGCCGCCCGGTTCGACAGGTCCTGGGTCCTCGACTTGCTCTCCTGGGCCCGCCGGACGAGCTCGATCACCTGGGACAGATAAGAGTCCCGCCCGGTCCTTTTGACCTCCACCGTGAGCGAGCCCTCGCCGTTGATGGAACCGCCGATGACCTTGGCGCCCGCCGTCTTGACCACGGGCCGGGACTCCCCGGTCAACATCGATTCGTTGACGGACGTCTCCCCGTCCAGCACGTCGCTGTCGGCAGGGACCTTCTCGCCCGGCTTGATGAGGACCCGGTCCCCCGCTTTGAGCGTCGCGAGAGGGACATCCACCGCCGTCCCGTCGGGCTGGAGAAGGTGGGCTTCCGAGGGCATGAGCCGGGCCAGCTCCTCCAAGGCCCGCGAAGCCCCCAGCACCGATCTCATCTCCAGCCAATGGCCGAGGAGCATGATGTCGATGAGGGTCGCCAGCTCCCAGAAGAAAACCTCCCCGGGGAGCCCGAAGACCACGGCGCTGCTGTAGACGTACGCCGAGGTGATGGCCAAGGCGATCAGGGTCATCATGCCCGGCTTCTTGCCTCCGAGCTCGGACAGGAATCCCTTCAGGAAGGGATAGCCTCCATAGAAGAAGATAAAAGAGGAAAGGGCAAATAGGACATAGACATCGCCCGGAAAACCGAGGGCGTCCTCGAGTCCCACAAGCTCCCGGATCATCGGGGAGAGAGCCAGGATGGGGAGCGTGACGATCAGGGCGATCCAGAATCTCTTCCTGAAGGCGGCGACCGAGTGGGCCTGGTGGGGGGCCTGAGGCGCCCGATGCTCCGCGCCCGCCGGGCCCCGATGCGCTTGGTGGTCTTCGTGTTGATGCTCGTGGTCCATCCGTTATCCTGCCTGGTTCGGGGGACATGTACCTATGGTACGTGTCCCCAGCTATTCGGCGAAAGTGTACCTAGGGTACGTGTCCCCAACATTCTATCAATAAAATCCAAGAATTGTGCCAACGCCGGATAGGGTGGCTGCGTTCCGCCCGAGGGGCTTATGGGGGGATAATCCTGCCGGACAGGACCAAACGGCCCATCGCGTATCATCTCGAAGGCGGCCCTCACCTGAAGAGGGGGAGCAGAAGGTGGCACGCAATCTGCTGATATTCAGGTCGAATGAAGAAGTTCGTTTCAGCGCTGGCTCTGGTTTCCGGGATCCTGACTTACCCGGCGAACTCGTTCACCCAACCGAGGCCACAACCTGCGTCCAGCCAGATATCCCAGCATATGCCCGGAATGGCCGAAGCAAAGCCCCAGCCTGCCATGGGCGGTTTCCTTCTAAGCGGCGTCCCGATGACCCGCGAAGGATCGGGCACGAGCTGGCTTCCCGACTCGTCGCCGATGCCCGCCTTCCATCTGGCGCCGGGGACGTGGCAGATCATGGTCCACGGTTCGGCGTTCGTCCGGTTCACGAGCCAGGACATCGGCAACGCGGGCGTGAGGGGCGATTCGAAGCTCGACGGGCCGAGCATGATCATGTTCAGCGCCGGCAGGCCGGTCGGCGCCAGTGGCCGCTTCATGTTAAGGACGATGGTTTCCCTCGATCCCTTCGTCGAAGGCGGAGCCGGCTATCCGCTCCTCTTCCAGTCCGGCGAAACGTGGCAGGGGGCGGAGCTCGTCGACCGCCAGCACCCCCACGACCTCTTCGGCGAGCTGGCCGTATCCTATAGCCGGACGATCGGAAAGGAGGCCGAGGCCTTTCTGTACGCCGGCTATCCGGGGGAACCCGCTCTCGGGCCGCCGGCGTTCCTGCACCGGGCCTCCGCGGCGAACGATCCCGACGCCCCGCTCGGGCACCACTGGCAGGACTCGACCCATATCGCCTTCGGCGTCATCACCGCCGGCGCCCGGATCGGTGACGTCAAGATCGACGGGTCCTTCTTCACCGGCCGGGAGCCGAACGAGGAGCGCTACGGGTTCGACCGTCCTCACCTCGATTCGTGGAGCGGCCGGCTTTCCTGGAACCCGGACGCGAACTGGTCCCTCCAGGTCTCGCATGGTCTCCTGCGCGGGCCCGAAGCCGTCGCCCCGGACGTCGATGTCCGCCGGACCACCGCATCGGGCACCCGCAATGTCCCTCTGGGGAACGGCATGAACCTGGCCTCGTCGCTCGTCTGGGGATGGAACCGGGATTCCGAGGACCGGAACACGCACGCGTTCCTTCTCGAGTCGAACCTGGATTGGGGACGTCAGGCGGTCTATGGCCGCTTTGAAGTCGTCCAAAAGACCGGGCACGACCTCGGGATCGAACCGCTCGAGGACCGGGCCTTCTGGATCAACGCTCTGACGCTGGGCACGGCCCGGAACCTGTCGCCTCTCGACGCTCTCGGCCTTCACCTCGGCGGCCAGATCACCGTCAGCGCGGTGCCTCGAGCCCTGCACTTCGAGTACGGCCGCTGGCCGGTTTCGATCAGCGTCTATCTTCGGTTCTCGCCGGGACGGATGGCCACCTCGATGGAACATACCGGCCACGCCGGTCATTGAGTGATGCGGCTCCTTGCGCCGCCCGCCGGGGTAAGATAGTATCAGCTCGGTTATTGGCCGGAGGCTGTACGATGAGTGGCGCAGGCGATCCGGGGCATGAAAGAAGACTCTATATATTGCCGGTGCTCGTGTTCCTCGGCTTGGTCGCCCTGACCGCGGCCTCGATCTACGCCATTTATGGGAGATCGTATTTCGCCAGGTGGCCCTGGCTTCAAGCCTCTATAATCCTATCTCTGTTGACGTGTCTGTGGCCATTTGCCCTGCGCCGGGCGAAAGGCCCCGATATCATCGAATCCGTCGTTTATGGGTTGGGAACGGTCTGCGCCGAGATCCTCCTCGTCTACCCGGGGATCAAGCGATTGGGGCTTGTCGAAGACCCGAAGGTCTATGTCCTGATCTTCGTGCTCGGGATCATCCATGGCAGAGCGATCAGGCTGATATGGCATTGGAACAACAGGACCCGCGTCATTCAGGCCGGGGAATAGTCCTCAGGCCACCCCAGCCTTCCCATAGGCAATCTCTCTGAGCCGGCCTACCAGCCCGACGGCGACGCCCGCTCCTCCAAGGCCCTGTAGAGGGCCGCGTCCCTGAGATAGATATCCTGCCGGAATTGGGCCCGCCCGTCTTCGGCCAGCCACGCCGTCCAGTAGAGGAGATGGACGTTCAGCGGCTTCCGGAGGCTGACCACCTGCGTTTCCTGGGCGTCGATCGCGGCCAGGATCCTCTCCCTCGTCCAGTCCGGATCATCCCGCAAGAGGTATTCGGCGAGTTCGAGGGGCTTTTCGACCCGGATGCAGCCCGAGCTGAAATCCCGGGCGGCCCGGCTGAAAAGCCCGCGCTCCGGCGTGTCGTGGAGATAGACGTCGAATTTGTTCGGGAACATGAACTTGATCCGGCCCAGCGAGTTGTGGGGTCCGGGGTCCTGGCGAAATCTATAGGTTAGGCTCTCCGCTTCGACTTGCGACCAGTCCACGGCCGCGGGATCGATCTCCGGGGCGCCCTCCGTCCAGCTCTCGAAAACCCGGAAGCCCTTTTCCTCGAGATAGACCGGGTCTTTCTTGGCTTTGGGCAGGATGTCCTCCCGGGCGAGCTTGGGCGGCACGTTCCAGATGGGATTGATCTCGATATAGGATATCTTCCCGCTGAATTCGGGTGTCTG
>Ga0105093_10000103_pt1 | contig 30267 bp, 29 predicted proteins | sample PPLLak3March2015_2_FD_79111 | JGI IMG/M metagenome (GOLD analysis project Ga0105093, IMG submission 79111) | Freshwater sediment microbial communities from Prairie Pothole Lake near Jamestown, North Dakota, USA - PPLs Lake P8 Core (3) Depth... | ecosystem: Environmental > Aquatic > Freshwater >... | reverse complement strand
CTTTACCGCCCTCAAAGCCTGCGGATCGAAACCGGCATCCAGCAGCAAACCAGTGAGGGGGACACCCAGGTACGTTACATCCTGGAAGGTAGCCTGTTGCGCACCCAGGGCTTGCAGATCCTCAGCCGTGTAACTGACCTGGGTTGAACCGTCCGTCACAACCAGTGCCGGAGCACCATCGCCGGTTGTTTTCGCCTTGGGAGCGCAGGCAGCCAGCAAAAGGGTAACGCAGAGCAGGATGATGGATATGTTGTGTTTCATGGAAGCCTCCAGGTTATGAATTTTGGTTTTTGAAATATGGCAAGCGGGCCATCAGCAGCTTGCCCACGCTGCGGGCCAGCCAGCCGCTGACCAGGCCGATCGCCGCATACACCACTACAAGCACCAGAACGATCAACCACGCAGCGCTCGTATCGATACCGAAAATACGCTCGCCCAGGTCAAGCGTATCGAGCCAGATGGAGAACAGGTCGCGGCCGAAGAGCAGCACACCGGTCACGAACGGCTGGATCAGGCTCCAGAGAGAGCCAGTCATGCCGGCCAAAAGACAGGCAACCATCCCAGGCGTCTTGAAAAGGGAAAGTACGATCTCGGCCAGGATCGCCTCCATAATGATGCCAACCATGGGACCGATGATGATATTGCCGATGCTGAACAACTTCAGCACCATGGCGATGATCCCCACGAAGATGGTCGTACCACGGCGCGGCACGAACTGCCGGGCGATCATGGCGATCATCAGACCGATGGCGGACAGAACCGCCCCGCTGAACGGGATATTGAGCGCCTTGAGTACGGACCCCAGGCTGATCTCCACCACGCCCCACAGGGCGCCGAAGACTGCCAGGGTTACCAGTTGGCGGGTGGTCAGTTTCAATTTCATATTGCCTCCAAGTGATGGATGTTTGGGGGATATGGATCAGATTCTTGGAAAGGAACTTCCGGCTCATCCCGACCCGGAACCGGGACGCGGCCATCGAGGGCGATGCGGCCCGCCTCCAACAGGAGCACCCGCCGGGCGTAGCGGTGGACCAACTTGTAGTCATGGGTGATCAACAGGATGGTTGTCCCCGAACGGTTCAACTGTTGCAGGAAGCTCATCATTTCTTCGAGATGTCTCCAATCCTGGCCAAGGGTCGGCTCATCCAGGATCAGCAGGCGCGGCCCCAGCGACAGGCAGGCTGCCAGAGCAGTGCGTTGTTGCTGACCGGTGGACAAGGCTAATGGAGAACGTTCTTGCAGCGCAAGCAGGTCGGTTTTTTCCAGGGTCTGGAGATGTTCAGATGGGTTAAAGCGGTCGTAGTTGCGCGGCGCAAAGGCGACTTCATCATCCACACTGTCGGTAAAAAGCTGGTCCAGGGGATTCTGGAACAGCAGGGCAATATCCAGGCCGGGATAGGGGCGCCTGCGCTGGCAATAGCTGACCTTTCCCTGGCGCGGTCGCAGCAAACCGGCAGCTGTCAGGGCCAGGGTGGTCTTGCCGGAACCGTTCTCGCCCACCAGGGCAACAAATTCCCCGCTAAACAGTTTCAAGTCCAGGTTCTGCAAAACAGCCAGACGCTGGTAGCCGGCTGTCACGCCCTGCATCTCGAGGAGCAGGGAACTGCCAGGCGCAGGATGACCATTGGGCTGCAGCAGCTGGCGCCAGGGAACCGGCGCGGTTTCCACCGGACGTCGCAACCCAAAACGGGAGAGATTTTCGTGATCCCCCAGCATCTGGTGAAAAGGACCATCCACGGCGATCCGCCCATCATCCAATATGATGACACGTTCACAAAGGCGAGCGACTTCCGCCAGGCGGTGCTCGATCATCACGATGGTCAAACCCTCGTTTTTTCGCAATTCTTGCAGCGTATCCACAACCTGCTGGGCGCCCAGGACATCCAGAGAGGCGGTAGGTTCATCCAGAACCAGCAGGCGTGGTCGCATGGCCAGGGCCGCGGCAATGGCCACCTTTTGTTTTTGCCCTCCTGATAAGTCTGCCGGCCTGGCATCATGCAGTGCCTCCAAGCCAGTGGCCTTCAACGCCCAGTCCACCCGCTGCTGCACTTCTGCCTCGGATAAGCCCAGGTTCCGGGGGCCAAAGGCGATCTCATCCGTAACACGCAGGTGGAAGAGCTGTGCGCCCGGGTTTTGGAAAACCACCCCGATCGATCCAGATAATTCCGCCAGACCATGCTCGCCTACCACCAAGCCATTCACCTGCACCTGGCCGCTCAAACGGGCGGGTATGGCATGCGGGATGAGGCCGGTCAGGGCGCGTCCCAGGGTGCTCTTGCCGCACCCGGAGGGGCCAGTGATCAGAACACATTCCCCCTCGGCTACATCAAAGGATACCTCCTGGAGGGCTGGCTGATCCCCATACCAGACCGAAAGGTCGCGTACTCTGATCATCCGGCATCCTTCCTGGCCGGGAGTTCCATCACATCCGCCCCGGGCCAGCGTTCGAGTGCCTGGGGGAGCAGTTCTGGACGAATCACCACGCAAGCCAGTTGGTAACGAAATGAGTCAATGAGGGCGAATGCGTTCGTAAATCCAGCCTGATGCTCGAATTCAAGAGGTCCAAGTTCATCCAGAACGAGAAGCTGGCAATGCTGGATAGCTCCGAGCCGCGCGTTCCCCCAGTTCACCACATCAGGGTCGAATTCCCAGGCTCCATAGAGCAGACTGTACTTTTTCTCTCCCTTCCGGACAGCCAGGCAACGCCGAACGCTGGTCTCCAGATCCATCAAATCGATCTGTACCTTTCGGCGATCAACAAAAAAAGCCGGCGAAACCAATCCGGCCACTTCCAGGCCTCGGTTCCGCGCCAACTCCACCAACTGCTGACACCAAGATGTTTTGCCGGCTCCTCGCTGGCCGCTGATAAAAAGCAATTGATGGTGGTTTACCGGTTGGATAGAAAGACTCGCCAGGAGTTCGGCCGGCGAGTCTAAAACAACAGTCTGCACAGACGTAAGCTCCTTTCCAATTCGATCCCGTATTCCAGGATTTCGGGAGGCTGCCGCGTTTCCTTGGCAACCCTGATCCCCTCTCGTGAGGAGATTGCCTGACTGACCATAGCTTGAGGCGGTAGGTCAAACAGGTCGGAGATGTTCAGCATCAGGTGCTCGATCTCTTTTTCTGCACCTTCTTATATATTGGAGGATACCCCCTTTCGAGAGAAAGTACAACCCCCGCTGGTGGCATTTCCGTCTCACCCTACCGGGTGATTGCACAAACGGGCAATGGCCACCAGTTCAATGGATCAGAGCTTTGGATTTTTCAAGTCATCCCTAACCTTCTTGATCTCATCCAGGACTTCCAGTTCTGACTTGAGTTCATCGTTCAGGGATGCAAAATAAGCCTTCAGGTTGCGGACCAACTTGCCCGCTTCGCGCGCCATGCGCGCCAATCGTTCTGGCCCCAGCACAATGGCAGCCAGCAACAAAATGACGATCAGTTCATTCATCCCCACACCAAAGATCTTATCCATTTCGACGCCTTCCTGCGATTGCAGCCAGAACGATACTGATCACATATAAAGCCATCAGGGGCAGCATAACCAGGCCCATGTTGACCGGATCCACGGTCGGTGTGATCCCTGCCGCCACAATTGCCATCGCCACAACAGAATAGCGCCAACCTTGCGCCAGCTGTTTGGCTTTGACAATTCCAAGCCTTGCCAGGAACATTACCACCAACGGCATCTCGAAGAATAAACCGATCCAGAACATCAGGCTGGTGATGAATTGGAAATAATTCAATGGGCGTACCTGGGTTTGGATATCCAGGAAATTCACCAAGAAGGGTACAGCCGTTGGAATCATCACAAACCAGGTGAAGGCCACCCCGCTCGCAAACAGGCCCGTTGCGAATGGAACTCCCAGCAAGAGCCAGATCTTCTCACGTTTTTTCAAGCCGGGTAGCAGGAAACGCATCGCTTGGTACACAATGAAGGGCATCCCCAGTACTACGCCACCCAGCAACGCCACGCGCATGAAGATGGCTACGTTCTCGGTGATCTCTATGGAAACCAAAGCATTCCGCCCTCCCAAGGGGGCAGCCAGATAATCGATCAATGTCTGGGCGAAGGCAAAACACAGTGCGGTCGTGACGATGACAGCTATAAACGCCTTGAAGATCCGCTGTCGCAGTTCATTCAGATGCTGTAACAGGGGTTGAGACGTTTCCAGTTTTACACTGGCTTTGCGGTGGGCGCGGCCCAAGGCGCGCATTTTCTCGCGCCAACTGAGCTTGCGCTTCGCAGGATTGGATTTGGTCTCCACCTTGGAGGGTTACTCCTTGGGGGCTTCGCTACCGCTAGATGCTTCGGTTGTACTCTCGGTTTCCTTTTTTCCGGACAGCCCGGAACGGAATTCTCGAATGCCCTTGCCCATCTCGCCGGCAATCTTCCCGATCCGTCCCACCCCAAACAGCAAGAGGACAATGACCAGTACAATGATCAATTCAGTGGTTGAAAAATGGGGAATCATGTTGAACTCCTTTATACATCTTTAGTTAATTGAAATGTATCCGGTGTCGTCAGATCGACTCTAAGCTCTCGCACATATATCTCGCCATCGCGGTTTTCCAATACGTTCGTACACAGGCCTACTTCAACGCCCAACTTCTTCAATGAGCGGATCTGACTCACATGGAACTCGAGGTAATTGTACTCCTCATTTACAACATAATTTTCAAAGCCGTTCTTATCAAGGTGCCGCCGAACCGGGGCAACATCTTCACCGAAAACCTTGGCACTCTTGAGGAAATAATCCTTTTGTGAGAAAAACATCACCTTCGGTACCGAGCGACCACTATTCTGTTGATAGATCTGACCGGTGTGCTTGTTTTCCAGGGAACAGTAATGGATCCCCAATCTGAGCTTGTTATCCAGAGCAAACTCCAAGAGATCCAGACAAACCAATTCACTCCGGGCAACCGGTAATCCGCCAGCATACCAATAGTCATATAACACGCGGAATGGCTTGTTCTTTATGCGATATCCTCTCCGGTTGAATTCTTCGGCATTGTTCAATGGAAAACACATTTCCAACAGATTGATACTGAACAGGTTCAACTGGTCAAGATGAACTAAAACATCTTTCATCACATCAAGCGAGTCAGGCAATATGGGCATCTCAACCATGACATAAGGGATAAAATCCTTTGCCAGGGCTATGCGGTCAAATATGTAGTTGTTCCCTCGTTCCAAATCCTGCATCCGGATACTGAACCGGATTTCATCCAATTGCGTTTCCTTGAGCGATTCTAGAATCGCTCGATCTACATAATCTCCGCTTGTGTACAAACGCGTATATACGCCCGGGAAGTTCTCCTTGGCACTGGCAAAGAAACGGATCGCTTCCGGCTTGTGGAGCAACGGTTCCCCCCCAGTCAGGGCCAGGTGCTTTGCACGCTGGCCGCGTTTCCGGGCAGCATCGAGCTCCGAAACCGTGTCGCAGAGGTTTTCCCGGTAATAATCATAGTTTTCCTGGTTCGGGTTGAAGCAATAGTAACAATCCCGGTTGCACTTCAAGGAAGTGAAAAATGTGGCGCTTCCCACACCCGTCTGACAGGCAACACAGGCGGGGGAGATGTGGTTGATAAATATGCTTTTCCCATCATTGCGGATCGTAGCGCCCTTTTCCCGCAGGGTGTTCATCCGATCGGCAACTTGTCCGGAATAATCCTGCGCATCCACCTGGATCCCGGTTTGGAAGACCCGCTCCATGAACTGCTGGGAAATCCGGATATAGATTTGTGCATAAGCCCGAAAATCTGGGTTTTTGATCAAATCCAACGAATTTTCGTTTATCTCGACGATCACGCCTGCTCCTCTCTTCGATCCCGAGGGGATATCATTAAGCCAGGGGGAAGCTTCGAACCAAAGGGATTTTTACGACGATATTCACAGGTTGGGCAGACATACGTATCCGGCTTTGCCGCGTAGGTGGCTTTACATTGTTCGCAACGAGCAAGCGCGCCTTCGTGTAAAAGAATGGCATCTTTTGATCCAAAAACCTGATGGAAAGAAGGGGCGTGATCGACAGCAATTGCAGTTGGGACGCAAATATGTGCACACAATTCACACCCAATACAGAACGAGGGGGAGAAAGTCAATTGGTAAGTGGTTTCTTCGCTATTCATTTCGAACTGCAACGCCCCGGTTGGGCATCCACGCCCACACACGCCACAGGCCGTACAGGTATTCGAAACCGATAGCATGGCATAGATTCCACCAAGCAGAAGCGGATCTTTTTCTGTTGGTGAGGTCGCTAACAGGGTGACTGCATGGGAGATGCGTCGGCGATCCCGCCCCAATTGGTTCCCAGAATCGGTGTCTGTTTGTTCGAGCGCACGCGCCAAGGCAACCTGACCTTGTCTGGCAGCAAAACGGAACAGATCCCGCCGGGAAAGAGGCGGGTTGCGTGCATCCCAAAGAGGCCGCTGATAGGAATTTTCCAACGTTGTGACGGGCGTGAGCATATTGGACCGGCCCCATGCAGACAGCAAAAGGCGGGCATGATCTACCTGCTTTTCCAGATTTGCGCGTAACATCCCCCAGGCACAACCTGCGCACGCATCCATGCGGATCAAGATGTTCTTCTGACCCATTGCGGCAAGTGTCACCAACGCTCCTGCCCCAAGCCCCGCCAGGCAGCCGCGGCAACGGATACCAATGCTTTCTTCTGCCCACCCTTTTTCACTGTATGGGTTCACCTCACACAATAACTCAACACAGGCATCCTCAGTACGCGTCATGCAGGTCAACAAATCTTGAACCACATCATCCGCCCCAAACGCCCCTACCGGACAGGCCGGGATGCATGCCAGGCAATTCACGCATTTCCTGGAATCCAGGGCAGGTGGTTTCATCGGTTCTATGGCAGATGTAGGACAGATATCGAAACAGGCCTGGCATGTAGCAAATCGATCCTGTGCATGCAGGCAGCGACGGTCATCGAATGTGACGGCTGACCGGTCTATGGATGAAAACCGCTCGGCAGCCGAAAATAGACTCACCCCGCACGTTCCTCGGGCAGTTTTGCACCGACCAACTGGCCAGCTTCAATCAAGGCCCCCTCGACCAGATGTCCGATGCCGCGATAGAAATCTGTTTTTGCGTATTCATCCACAAGACTCACCCATCGAAAGGCCCAGCGCAGTAAATGCTCATTCAGGAAATCGCGTTGTGCCTCCAAGAGCTGCTGAAATGCAGTTTCATCTTTTTGATCGAGCGACTCCAAGGCTGACTGTGCCAGATGGGCTACGAAGGCCAGTTCCAGGCCGATATGGTCATCCGGTTCCTGGTGCAGTTTTTCGGGTTCGAGCTTGTACCGGCGATACCAGTTGCGCACCTGGAGCGTCTCTTTCTGGAAAATCATACGTTCTTCGTTGAAATAGACCGATTCCCACACTGGAACCAGCACTTTTGCGATGCCCACAAACATGTGAGTGTAATCAACCCGCAGATCCATAAAAGCCTGATCAGAAATGACCGGTCGATTCGCTTCGCTCCAGGCTTGCAGATATTTCAGGCCAAGTAGTGTCTCTGCTTGATTTTCACCAAAAGGCGCTTCAGAAAACACATCTTCATCGATCAAAGATTGCAACCAGGTTTTATCTAGTTCTGTATATAGGATTTTTCCTAATAAGCTAAATAGGAGCTGCTCTCCCAATAATGCTGTTGCCCAATCCGTACCTGCGTTGTTCTGATTCATGCTTTGATCCTCTTTTCGATTTGTTTTAGCGCCATCTTCTGTCGACTCCAACGGTAGAATGCTATCAGGGGTAAAAGAATAGTGGAGACCAGGATGATAGCATAAGTGACCAATGTAATCAACCTGGCAATATCAATCCCGATCAAAGCCAGGCGGTTTGCAATCTGGGCCATCAGCGTCGGTTGAAAGGTTGTTGAAACCGGAACACGGTCATTGGAATGTAAAGCCCTCACCACGACCGGATTGTATGGGATAACCGAGGCTTGCGAATCTTCACCAAGAACAATCATCTGACCTGCCTGGATGGGCAGGATGTTCGTGCCTCCATCCAGCGTGATCGTTCCGCTTCCATCAAGAAGATAAAACCAGGTTGCCTGACCAGGTACATCCTCTAGGGCAAATATCCCGCTGAGAAGGCCGATCTCCACACTTCCAACCTGGATGATCACATTATCTTCATTCTGGTTATATCCCCATAGCCAGCCACGCTCCAGAAAGATATGCTGCCCGCTTGAGCTACTGCGAGTTTCAGAAGGCACAATGATCTCTCCATCCCCCCAAGGGATACTCTGTGTCTCCGGGCGGCGGACCAACTTGAAATCCGACTCTCCATTGGAACTCGTCTTCTGATCTACTACCCGGGCCTGGCTGTAATAGCCCGGCGCATCCACCACCAGGGTGGCCTTCTCCACTGGCATGCCGTGGAGGGCATAGTGACCTTCAGGCAGTACAGCCTGGAAAATATCCAGCTTTTCAACGTTGATCCAGGCAAAAGGCAGCCTTCTCCCCTCACTATCCAGGATATCCCCACGATAGGAATAGCCTTCCAGGGGCAAAAGCTCAAGCTCTACAACCGATGATAGCGATTGTGCCAGGTTGATCTTTTGATCCGCCGTTACCAAACCCTGGCCGGCAAGAGAATCCTGATCAACAGTGATGAGATATTCCCCGAGAGGGATATTATAAATCATGAAGGTTCCGTCTGCATTCACCTGGATTTTCTGGGTTTCCCCGTCGGGCTGGTGAACCACCCATACATAAAACGGAGATGGAGCAACGGTTCCCTTGACAAGACCGAAAATCTTCCCCATTTGGGCTTTTACTTGCAATGTAACAGGCGATCCATCCGTTGCACCTGGAGGAAGCGTGATCTCTACCGGGGCAATACTCTCATAAAGCATTCCATTCAATACGGAAGGCAGAACCTGAAAGCGATAGGTGGTGGGGGCCTGAGCCAGTGCTTCTACCTGCACATATGCAACCCCATTTTCATCCGTTCCTCCGGTTGCAAAGCGGGATCGCCACATATACAACCAGGTTGCCCCGCTGATTGGGATGTTTTGCAATGGAACCTGCTGTTCGCTAATAATTTCAACCCGAACGGGAACAACCGCATACCCGGAACGATCAACGGTGATCGTACGTTGTGCAATGGCAATCCGCCCTGCCGGGTCTGTAGCGGTAGTTATCAAGAGCATCGGTCCTGGCGGCAGTTTTAGGCTCGCATTCCATTCATCTCTCGAGAACTGGGCCGATGGGTGAACATGACACACATCCCCGCATGGAATGAACTCGGCAGCAAAATCCTCGGTGTAAGCACCCGGATTGACCGTGGCATAGATTCTGAAAATACCGTCGGAATCAGGAGATATGGTCAGGTGGGTAACCAAGGTTGTATCCTGGTAGATTGCGACTTCCACCAATATTTGCGTTGGGCTGAAGGATTCGCTTTCGACCCACCCTTCGATGGGAATATTGTACAGCAAAGTTGACGGCCCGGAATAGAAGGTTTCCCCTTCATTCGGAAGCGTCAGGCCAATCTTGAGTTCCTCGCCCTGCGCCTGCACCGTGGATACGCCGGCAATTGACAGTATCCAGCCCATGATCAAGATGATGATAACCGGGCATCTTTTCATAGGTTGTATTTACTCTGGATCTGTAACCAAGATATTCCAGGGATTTTCCGGGAAGTGGCAGCGCTCACAAACCACTTCTTTAGCGACCGTATGTGAAACATACGGGACAATTTTGGCCCGTCCAAGCAACTCGGTTGTACGGAAAGTTGTCCAGATCCCCTGACCATCCAAGGGAGCAACCTCCAAACCGCTTGCATCATGACAGGCAATACAATCGATGGATTGATGGAACACCCTATGGCCAGGATTGCCCGCTTCTCCTCCATCCAAGAAGATGACATCAGAATGACATCCCTCTGCAGTACAGCTTGCGAAGGTGGTATGGGGCTGGTGGCATTCCGTACAGGTAAAATCGCTATGAGCGCCACCGCTTAAGTCTATTGCGTATCTGAGAGTTTCCGTATCCATATGGCATTTCGCGCATAAATCGCTGGAGGATGCAAGAGTTTCGTAATATCCTGTTTCCTGGTTGAACCAGGTTACTGCCGGGGAAACGGTCCCGTTTTCAACCGGGTGGCAAACCTCGCATCCGATACCCTTCCAATCCTCTTCACTGATAAGCGGGTTCCCTTCAGCAATGCGCGGGGTTTCCTCGAAATCGAATTTACAGGAAACGCAATTGGGCGGTGGATCGATGCGTGCCTGAGCATCCCAGTTCAACGGGGAATGGCAGCGTGCGCAATACGTGTTGGGCCCTTTGCCAAGATTATAAGCAGCAGCATGTGGACCCGCCTCCCAATCATCCCAGGCTGCCAATGCCATCGGGCTGACCGTTTCTGTGGGCGTTGGGATTGGAATAATAGTTGGTGTTGGGGTGCCCCGGTTTTCCAGGGTGGATGGAACGGGTTGACAACTGGCGGAAACCAAGAGCATCAAACACAGGAAGGGAATCCGGATTATCAGATAATCTCTGGAAATTAAACCTCTAAAAATGCTTGAGAAGATCATAAGCTATGGCACCTCAATTGGAACAGCATTCGGATCACCATCCTGATCGAAATATTCGCACCAGAAGAGAACAGCTCCATCTATGTGGCAATCTTCGCAGCTGACATCTTGTGCGATGACGGGTTTCTCGGTATTGCCCGGGTGATGACAGCGTACGCAATCAACTTCCGTGGAAAGGTTGTGTGAAGGCCAGGCTGTCATGGTATGAGCGAATCGGATGCTGACGAATTGCATATAGTGTTTGGATGTTGGATCATCCTCTAGCCAAATGCCCAGCTTTCCCGCGTCATGACAGGCAGTGCAATTCACGCTCGGATGCCGGGCATGTTCCGGGGCTCCTGCGCCCGTTTGCGGGTCATGGCAATCTGTGCAGTCGGATGGCGCACCGTGCACGCCATGACATTGTGTACATTCCCATTGGTTGTGCGCCGGGGAGGCTTCCTGTTCCCCCATCACTTCAAAGCCGTGCAGGCCTTCATGACATTTGGCACATAGTTCATTGGTATCCTCAACCGAGATATACGTCCGATTGGCTTGATCCCAGAAAGAAATCTCGACCGCATAGGAAGTGCCGATGGGCTGGTGACAAACCTCACACCCAATGCTCATCCAATCCACCTGTTCCACCAGTTCACTCCCGGTGAGATCCGGCCGGGCTTCCCCAGGTTCACGCTTGCAGGAATAACAATCTAGGGCCTCTTCTTGGGCCTTGTTCTCAGGATTCCAATTCAACGGTGATTTACACCTGGCACAGGTTGTGTTTGCGCCGATCCCATCATCATATGTATCAGCATGCCGGGAGGCTGACCATTCTGCATATGCGAGTTGGAGTTCCTCTTCCGTAGCCACGCGCGGGCTTTCCGTAGCTTCTGGTGTAGAAGATGTGGATGCAAAGGAGGGTGCAGCCGTCACAGTTCCGGCTGCCAGGAACAATCCGATGATAATGACCACGATAATTACAAAAACCGACCTCTCGTGCATCAGTTCTCCTTAACCTTTCCCGGGGAGGCATTTTGAATTACCTCCCCGGGAGTCGACATGCATACGTCAAGCTGGATATGCGATTACAGGGTAATGCCTACCTGGCTCGAGTAGAAGATGAAACGGCCCAAGACTTCGGCCACGAACACCAGGATAAACGCAGCATAGGCCATGTAACTGAGCACCTTCTCGCGACCCGCGCTCTGGGCGTTCTGGTACAGGAAGAAACCGAACACGCCTGCACCCAGGAAAGCCAATATCATGCGGAAGAGGAATGTCAATCCCAATGGACCCGCGATCAGTTTAGCGCTTTCAACCGCCTGTGGTGAACCGGTTGCCAGTGAAACCAGGTAGACCGGGATGAGCACGAACTCGATACCCAGCAGAATCACCGCAACCACGGCGATCCAACGCAAAACATTGCGCAGTAACTCGCATTGCTGATCCGCGCAGCCCGGATTCTTCTTCTTCAGGTATGCATAATTGGCCACATACGCGGCGCCCATGGCAAGAACTCCCAGGAGCAGGGTGGTTGTGAAGAAGGAGATCGGCGTTGCCAGGTTGTTCCAGGCCGGTTGGGTTGGCAGCATGTAAACCATCGCCATACATAAAACCAACACGATGCCCACCAAGCCAGCCAGCCAGCCGATGATGTTCCGAAGGATGATCGGACCCAGTTTAAACCACTGCAGGACAGCGTAGAGCAGGCCCAGCACGGCAAAGACTACACCGGCCAGGATCTCGCGACTCAACCAGGAGGTGGCGAAGTTTGTCACCGCCCGCGGTGCAGAGAGCGGATTGCCCAGATGCCAGAGCGAGGCCAGCATGCCCAGGCCCAGCACGATGATGATCGCTATCAGGGAGCGATCACCCATGCGATCCGCTTCTTCTTGACCCGCTTTACGGGCCACAAAGAACTTGACTACACCCAACACCAGGAAGGCGCCAACGGACATCTGGGCCAGGATGGTGAAGGCAATCAGCGCTAATTCTCTCAACATCTTACACCTCCGGTAACTTGATGATCCGCCCGGTTCCCTGGCCACTCGGTTGTGAATGCTTGTGGGGGGTGATCACAATCGCTGGATGGGAAATGTCAGAAGACGGCAATGGCTCGATGGCATTGATATTCCCGTACATCTGGCGCAATTCATCCAGTTCACCAAAGCCCAATGCGCGCTGTGGGCATTGATCCACACAGGCCGGGTTTTGACCTTGCGCCAGGTAATCCTGGCAGAAGTCACACTTGGTCATCACCCCAAGTTCTTCATTGAACTGCGGCGCACCATAGGGACAGGCCCATTCACAATAACGGCAGCCAATGCACAGATCCTTATCAATCAGGACGACACCATCATCACGCTTGAAGATCGCCTTGGCCGGGCAGGCCTCGGCGCACAGCGGCTTTTCGCAGTGCATGCAGGCAGTCGAGGTGGAGTACACGAACACATTGTTAGGAATCATGAACTCCGGATGAGCCGGGTGCTGAATCCAGCCGCCACCGCCGTAATCAAAGACCTTGCGCCAGTTGATGCCCACGGGCAGGTTATTCTTATCCTTGCAGGCCATCGCGCAGGCCTTGCAGCCTGTGCAGGCGCTTGCATCGAAATAGAAAGCAAGTTGTTTCGCCATTGCTATACCTCCTTAATGGGAATGCGTTGCGGCCACTGTGAATCTGGCAACAGCCGTGGCCCATCCCATTTTTCGACCTGGACGATCTGTGAGTTGAAGCCACTGTGACCTTCCACGGTCGGCACGGGCGCCTCCAGGTAGTTGTCCGAACCGGCTTTATCCACGCCCAGTTCATCGTCGAATTCCGTCCAGGCGCCGTGAGGCAGGTTGGTAACTCCAGGCATGATACGTTCAGTCAAACAGACACGCCGGATCGAGCTGCCTTCCGAACTGGTGATCTTGACCATGTCTCCGTCCTTGATCCCGCGCGCTTCGGCATCGATCGGGTTCATGTTGAATTCCTGCGGGAACAGCTCACGGAGTGGTAGCACGTTGTCGAACTCGGAGTGGCTGCGTCGCCAGTAGTGCTTGTTGTACATCTGGAGCGGATAAGGTCCCTTTACCTTGTTCTTCCAATCGCTGAAGGTTTCTTCATACCCGCGCTTGGCAGGGATGTACTCAGGGATCGGGCGGATCTTGCTCCAACCCAGGTTGTAGATATCCTCAGCCAATACCCGGCAGTGCAACTCAACCTTGCCGCTCTCGGTCCGCAGCGGATTGGCTTCCGGATCCTCTCTGAACGCCTGATTGGCTATGTATGAGAAATTGTCGCCATCTTTCCTTGGAACCTGGTAAGTGCCCTTCTCGAAGTATTCCATAACCGGGATCAGCCCGGTTTGCGGCGTACCTTCCACGCCCAGCGCGTCCAGGTCCTCCTGGGTGATGGTGACCAGGGTTTCTTTGGTTTTACCATCTGCTGCCAAGACGGTCGCGCCGGCGATGCGGTTGAAGGATTGTTGTTTATCCGAGATCTCTTCCACGGCCGGGTCGTAAACGCCCAAGCGCAGGCCGAGCTGCCGGTCGATCCAATCGTCATCCTTGGCTTCGAACAAGGGTTCCACCACCTTGTTCATCCAGAACAGTGCTTCGCGGTTCGGGTTGGTAATGTAGTTGTCGCGCTCCCACATGGTTGTCACCGGCAGGACCACGTCCGAATAACGGCAGCCGGTTGCCATGTGGAAGTCGGTCGCCAGGGCGAACTCGACCTTGCGCATGGCCTGGATGCCTCTCGCCTGCCCAACCTTGGTTTGTAAATGCGAACCTTTGGTGTGGTAAACCATCTGGATGTTGACCTGCGTCTTCTCGTTGACCGCCGAAGTGTACTCGCCGGTCAGGACAGCATCCCAGAACTCGTTGTTATTGATGCGGAGTTCGCACAGGTTATCGAGGCTTTCCAACACGGTATTGGCGCTGCCAGCGCTGATCAGGTTAGGACCTCGATTTCCAGCCGCTGAGTGGCGCGTTTGGCCGAAACCACCGCCGCTGACGCCGATCGAACCGATCAAGGCTGCGATGGCTGTGAATGCCTGGCCCATCGTCTGGGCATCGTTGATGCGTGCTGAGGCATCGCCTTCCATGAAGGCAACTGGCTTGGTTTGGGCGATCTCGAGCGCGAACGAGCGGATCTTCTCGGGCGGCACGCCGCAGATTTCAGATGCCCATTCGGGTGTTTTGGGCGGGTAATTCTTGTGTCCCTCAGCCGCGACCCTGCCGCGCCGGTCCAGGCCGAGCACGTAATCCTTGTAGTTATCTTCGGGATCGGCGCCATCCGGCAGGTTGTTCTTGTCAAAGCCGATCGTGCAGCGGTTGACGAAATCCCAGTCGATGAGTGGATTGTTCTCGGGGTCATCCTCGCTGATCAACACATAACCCATGGCCAACAACATGGCCGTGTCGGTGCCGGGCCGGATCGGGATCCACTCGTCGGCCAGTACCTGGGCCGACCAGTTGTAGAACGGATCGACGAAGATGAACTTCGCCCCGGCTCTCTTGGATAGCAGATAGTGATAGGCGGGACTACCGGCGCTGCATACGGTAGGATCGGTGCTCCACATGATGATCAACTTCGAATTGCGCATGTCCAGGCGGTCATTGCCCATCGTGGATTGGGAGCCGAAGACACGCGGCGCCGTGTAAGCCCAGGTTCCCGAGGATGTCGATCCCCAGGTATTGATATAGCCGCAGTAGGCTCCAACGGCTTCCGTGCCCCACAGGATGGAATTGGGACCATAGGTTTCGGAGATGCGTTTGATCTCTGACGCAACAATATCGAGCGCCTCATCCCAGGTGATGCGCACCCATTCATCACGGCCACGCAGTGATTTATCGCCGCCACCTGGTTCCCAATGGGCACGCTTCATCGGGTACTTGATGCGGTCTGCCCCAAAGACGCGGTGGCGTTGCGCCCGCCCGCGGGCGCAACCGCGTTGTTGTGGAAAATCGGGACTGTCGGGGTGCGTGTCATCGGTTTTTTGCCTGGTGACGACGCCATCCACTACGTAAGCCGCGTTATAGCAGCGGCCACCGCAGTTCCCCCAGCAGGCTGCCGGGACCCACTTGCCCTCATTAGCTGCCTGTTCTGCAGCAGCTTCTACGGCCTTCAAGCCGTAACCCAGCCCCCCGGCCAGGGCAGCCGTCCCACCCAGGGCTGCGCTCCACTTGAGGAAGCTGCGCCGGGTGAGGGCCGTCTTGGTCAGGGCTTTGGTGAGGAAATTCTTTTCTGTCATAACTTTCCTCCAGATTGTTCAAAGGAATGATAGATTTGCTCCGGGGGAGCAAAGCCTTTCGGCTTTGGATAAAGATGTAAACAGATTTTAAAATCTCTCAATATTTTTGCTCCTAGTCGGGTTTGCTTGGATAAATACAACATATTCACAACAGGTGGATGTGATTTCACAAGCTAAGAATATCCTCCCTTCATTTGATTTTCATCCCCCCGCAGAGTAATTTTTTCTCACTCCAACGGGTGATATCCCTTTCATTTGTCGCGCGGCGAAACCAGTCCCCGTTTGAGCGCATAGGTGGCCGCCTGCGTGCGATTATCCAATTGAAGTTTTTCCAGGATGTTTTTCAGGTGGCTCTTAACCGTATTCACAGAAATAGAAAGACTCTCGGCAATCTCAGGGTTGCTTGCCCCGCTGGCAACCAACCTGAGCACCAGCAGTTCCCTTTCCGTCAGGGAAGATTCACCCTTTTCCTCCACAACCATCCGGTTTGCGACCCCCTTCAGGAGACGGGTGGCCATTGCCCGCGTCATGGCTGCCTCCCCCCGGGTGACTCCTTCGAGCATGCCAAACAGCTCTTCCGCATCCAGGCTTTTCAACAAATATCCCGATACCCCTGTTTGAACCGCCTCATACAGGTGTCCATCCTTTTCCGATGAGGTCAGGATGACAATTGCTATCTCCGGAAAACGTCCGTGGATCACCTTGGAAGCTTGCAAGCCATCCCCCTGAGGCATGTAGATATCCATCAGAATCACATCCGGTTTCAGTTGCTCGGCTAGCTTAATCGCCTCTTCACCGCTTTCAGCCTCACCAACCACCTCCACCAAATCCTGGCGGGTATTCATCAGGCTGATTAACCCCTGGCGGAACAGCTTATGGTCATCCGCGATCAGGACTCGAATAGTCATTGGATTTCATCCTTCTTGTAACTAAATTCCGATCCGAACATGGATCGCATAAAACAGGAAGCGGCCCAGGATCTCTGCCACCATCACCAGCAGGCAGACGGCAAATACATGCGGCAGGAGTTTCCCAACCGACACTTTCTTTTGGCGCAACTGCAATGCCGTGGCCACATACCAACCCACCGCAACAAATAGCAGTACCAAGCGAAGGAGCACCAAAGGTTCATAGATGTCTGTCAGCAGTCTCAAGCTGGTTTGCGCAGCTGTGCTTCCTGAGAACAAGGCCCCAATTTGGAATGAAATGACGATGACCATCAGGATACACAGAAAGCTTGCGGCAGCTGCCAACCAACCCAGAGAGGCTTCAATAAACTGCGCATGTAAAGCCTGATTATCCTGTTCTTGTGACCTTTTGAATATCAAATCCATCATCATCAACACAGGAATTGTGACAACACCCAGCAGGAATGTTGTCAGCAGAAATGAAATGGGCGTCAACAGGGTATTCCAGGCTGGTTGAGATGGGAGGAGATAAATCCGTGACATGCAATAGTCGGTGGCAAAACCGAACAGGACCGCCATCCAGCCCAAAATGGTTTTTAACCTTTGATGACCTTTCACAAACCAGAGGATATACAACAGGATAATAACAGAGATGATGTAGAGTAAATTCGCAAGCAGTTCGCGACTCAGCCAGGATGATTGTAAATTGCGTAAAGCCAGGAAAGACAGATACGGTCGGCTCAGGTGAAAATGGGCAAAACCGATGGCGAAGATGATCGTAGTCAGGATGATGAAAAGTGGGATCTTGATCGATTGATCCACTTTTTCAGCGCCCCACTTCATCCTGCCCAGGGCACGGATCACCCAGATTAGGAACAGGGTCCCAACAGAAAGCTGGGTCAGGATTGTGTAAATCGGCAGGGTCCATTCACGAATATTCATTTTCCGCGTCCCATCATCGCTGGGAATTTTTAGTTACCCTAGGAAATAGGGCTTTGCTTTGTCTTATTCTCCCCGATTCGATCAAGGGAAGCCAGCATTCGACCACTGTACCCTTTCCTGCTTCGCCACGAACTTCAAATGTCCCGCCAACACTGCCGGCTCTTTCTTTCATGGTCTTCAAACCAAAATGCCGCTGTGATCCCTGTTCCGAGATTCCAACCCCGTTGTCTACGATTTGCAAGAAGATATATTCACCATTCTGGCGCTCCACCCTGGTGACCTGCACACGCACGAGGCTGGCATGGGCATGCTTGCGCACATTGGCCAGAGCTTCCTGGAAAATACACACCATCTGGACTTCTGCAATCGATGAGAGTTTTAGATCATCTTCCACCTCATCCACAAACCGGGTTTCGATCCCGGTCTGAATGCTGAATTCATCCAGGTATTCCGCCATGGCAGAGACAAGGCCCTTATCATTGGCCAGGGTGGTGCGCAGGCTGAGGATATTTTCACGAACATCGGCGTTGGCGGTTTTGACAGCTTTCCTCATATGTTCCAGTTCGACGGTCAATGCATCCTGGTTTCCCTGTTTGAGCAGGGCATCCAATGTTTGAACCTGCAGGTTCATGTAACCCAGGATCTGGGCTAAGCCATCATGCATATCCCGGGCAATACGGGCCCGTTCATCGGTGATCGAAAGCGACTGCAGCTGGGAGGTCATTAGCGCATGCTGAATTGCGATCACCACCTGGTCCGCCATGCACTCCAACCAGACCAGGTCAGTGTCCGTATATGGTAGCTGATCTGATCTGGCTGCCCAGATGGCACCAATCGGACGATCATCCAGTTCTAGACAAACGATCGCCGCCTCACTGGCAGGATTCGGAGAGAAAAAGATGATGTCATCCAGTACGTGGGAGGGATTTTTGCCTGAGATGAGTGCGGATTTACAGGCATGAATGGTATCCAGGATCGGAGGTGACTGGATCACCTGCAGGGATTCGAGCAGCCGTGTTTCTTCCGGGCCAGAAATGCATTTTAGCTCCAGGCGGGAGTGGTCATCATTAAGCAGGGCGAGTCCAAGAAAATCGGAAGCCAGCAATTCCCTGGCATTCCGGATGATGAATAGCAGGATGTTATCCACATCATCAAATTCGATGATCCTGCGGTTAATGGTAACAAGAACATCCGTCCACCGCTCCGCGGTTTGCCTGGCAGATACCTGGGCATGGAAGGCATCATGCTGGGCCCTGTCACGCTCCTGCTCCAGGGACAAGAGTTGTTGCTTGCGCCTGGCCTCGAAAACGCCTAACCCGCGGACAATAAAAGCCGTAACGGCAAAGGATGATAACATCCGCCAGAATTGGATGGGCAGACCGGTGACATCCAGAACGCGTTGGTAATCCAACCAGTTGGTGAATCCAGAGAACATGGAAAGAGTTGGAGTTTCCGAACTGAACGCATTATGAACGACGCGGTTATAGTTGTAATAGGAATCAGGACCATACGGTGCAGCAGGAACCACCAGCCCCACAATGAAGGCTTCGAACAAGAACGCCAGCCCCGCCCCCAACATCAGGTTGGAAACATCCACCATCCCACCATCCCGCTGCATGCGCCACTGGCGCAAGAAACCTATCCCGGCCATGATACTCCCGGGCAGGTAAAGGAGATAGCGTGACCAGATATCGATCGGGATTTCAACCGGCGAGGGTGTGATGAAGGTGGTTGTAGCGTAAGTAATCACATAGGCAAGCGGGACGATCAACACCCCGGGGATGAATATGGTCCAGGCGGGCAAGGGAATTTCGCTCAGGATCTCCCAGCCAAATTTCAGTAACAGAGCCCCCGTGAGTGGCTGGAGGATCATTCGCATGATACGCAGGATTTCCAGCAGATATCCGGCTGCCTCGTTACTGACGAGGAACATATCGATCCAATGGGTCAAACCACAGGCAAACCCAAATGCCGCCAGCCATTTCAGGTGTTTACCCAACGGCAGATCACTCCCCTGGCGAAGCTGCAGGTAGGTAGCCAGACCAAGCCCTCCAAAAGCGAGCCCGTTGAAGAAGAAAATGAGCATCATGGTAATTTCACGCTGGGAATATCATCCGGTTGGATCTCGGATCACAAAGGGATCAACCTGACAGTATCATACCTTCAAACCGCAAAAACATCAATTGACAATCTTCCTGATTAAACTCGTGGTTGAAAACACAGAGATCACCGGTACTGGTGATCTCTGTTTCTCGGACATCCCCTGTCCATCCATAAGGTTCCCTGCAGCCTTCTCGGATCTGTAGGGCTGAAATGCAACAACGGAACATCAACCGGCAATTTGCAACTTACGGCGCATACGGCTGCTCCAACCCGCACACAATCATGTTATCGAACAGGATGTTCGCTGCGGTCCCCTGGTTGACGATGAAGCCAAAGTTCCCTTGTTCAATGGGAGGATCATGCTGAACGTTCAAGGCCATTTGGCCATCCACCCAGAGCGAGATGTCGCCCCCATAGTATGCAATCGCAAGCGTATGCCAATCCCCTGCATCGAAAACCGGCATTTCGGAGGTTGCCAAAACGCCACGATCTCTGGGTCTCTCAAAGTTGAGCTCGAAAGGTTCACCCGTTTTACTCGGGATGAAATACCAATAGGGACCTGCATCTATCCCTTCGTCTATATTATATTGGTGAAAGAAGATCGTAAAATCGGCCAAGCCATCTGTCTTCATATCGAAGAACCAGACCGCATTACCGAATTTGGTTGATGATTTCGTAGTTGCGCTCTCGCCTGTTGAAATGAATTCCAGGACTGTGCCGCGCTCTTCTACATCGATGAAACTCCATTTCGCATCCGAGATATCACTCATACCCTGAGCTTGATAATCTTCGAAATCTTCCACAAACACGATCTGCTGCCCAGGTTGGCATGCCTCGGCGGGGTCGAGGGCGTAGGGGTCTCTTTCCAAAGCAATGGAAAGTTCATTGGCTCCCTGCTCCAGGCTCAAGGATTCCTGGGCGGGTAGATAGCCTTGTGCAGACACCGTCAAAGAACCTCCTGAATCCGGCAATCCATTCCAGGCAAGCTGACCTGCATCATCGGCTGTCGCGGACACATCCTTTCCAGAGGTCTGAATGCTGCCGGTTGCCCAGGGAATGGGATTGCCATCCTGATCGGTGACTTTCACAACCAGGTCATACGGCGTGGCAGGCGGGGCAACTGGTGCAGATGTCTCCACTGGGGCTGGCGTGATTGTATCTTCATCCGAAGATGATCCACAAGCCACCAGCGCCAACATGAAAACAAACATCAGAGATAGGAACAGTTTCTTCTTCATTTTGTCTCCTTATCAAATAGTGTTGAACCCTACTCGTAGCCGATCTTGGGGAAGCAGGTGTACCCACGCTCCCCGCCAAAATCATTACAACATAGGTGTGAAATTTTCCACCATATATTATATATGACAGATGATAAACACAAATCCCTCAATTGGTTCATCTTTCATCACTCGGATGGGTGATTTCTTACGATAACATAATGAGAGGGTAACATGAGCCAAAATTCGCAACTTCTCAATAAATAGGGGAAGATGGGGGGTGTGTGGGCGGCTTTGCCGCCCACACACCCCCCGCCCCCCCAGTTGTTGAGATGATACCAAAATTCTTATGAAAATCACCCATATGAGTGATATCAAACCAACCTTTTGAGGGATTTATCTAAACCTGCTATCCAATACAATTTACTTTAGGATTATTATCGCTATAAACCACGTTCATGAGCAGGAGGTGAAATAAGGTCAAGCATTTAACCTCTCATCCCGAATGGATCCATCTAATCACGATCGTGAATAACTCATACCCACCAGGAGAAATTCCCATGAAAAAAAGTGTAAGATTTTCCATGTTCATCCTCTTTTCCATAATGATATCCATCGCGTTACTGGCCACCGCGTGTGGCTCTGCCGAGAAAAGCGGCGTCGATCCAACTGCCCTGCCCTATACACCCATGGCTTACGAAGGAGGCAGCGGGGGATCAGAGCCGATCGTTGGGCGTCCAGAAGAGGGTCAAAAAGTATTCGAAGAGCATTGCAGTATATGCCATGCCATTGAAAAGGGAGAACTGATTGAAGGCCCCTCTTTGTATGCGGCCGGAACGCGCCTGACCTATGATTACGTGAAAGAGTCCATCCGTTTGCCCTGGGAACACATGGCTTCCTTTGAAGAGGGTGAAGACTTTACAGAGACAACAATGCCAACCGATTTTGAGCAGAAATTAAGTACGCAGGATTTCGAGGATTTGATTGCATATATCCTCTCTTTGAATGAGTAACTGTGGATCTTAAGTCCGTATCTGGTTGTCAAATAAATGGATGAAAAGCATAAGCCGGTTAATAGCGAACAAGGCGATCATCATGGAGAGGTTGTTGGCAACCAAACGCACGAGATGTGATCATTGAACTCCAGTAACATCACCAAATGCGGAATGTGAGGGGGGAGCCTGTAAAGGCTCCCCTGGTTTCACTTTCTGTCCTTAGCCTGTTTATACTTGATACTCCTGTAATGATCTGGGAGAGATACTGTTTACAAAAAGTAGGATTTACGTAGTTCAGGTTGGTTGATGAACGATAGGAGATCTAGATGAAAACTCGAATTCTGATTGTTGTTGGTTTTAGCCTGCTGATCGGATTGATGATCGCCTGTGGCACTTCATCCCAAGAGGAGACAGCCGAGGCTCCTCGCGAACAGGTTGTGAAAGGACCCTTGGCAACCATCCCGGATGTCCCCCCCATACCGGACAATAACCCGATGACACCCGAAAAAATATTGCTGGGGAAAATGCTCTATTTTGAGCCGAGACTATCTGAGAGTGGTATCATCTCCTGTCACACTTGTCACAACTTTTCTCTGGGTGGCACGGATCGAATTCCTGCCTCGCTGGGGCACGATTTCCAAACCGGTGGGCGAAATGCACCTACTGTTCTGAATGCGGCTTTTTTCAACTTGCAATTCTGGGATGGCCGGGCTGAATCACTCGAGGAACAAGCTGAAGGTCCCATTCAAGCCGGTGTTGAAATGGCCATGCCAAAAGATATGGCAGTGGAAGTCATCAAGGGGATCAAAGGATACCTCCCATATTTCCAGGCAGCTTTCCCTGGCGAGGAAGATCCCATCACATTTGAAAATATCGTCAAAGCAATCGCCACATTCGAACGCACCCTGATCACCCCCAATGATCCACTCGATCAGTACCTAAGAGGTGATGAAAACGCACTCAGTCCCCTGGCTATCGAAGGGATCGAGGTTTTTCGCCTGAAGGGTTGTATGCGTTGTCACAACGGTGCAATGCTTTCTACGGGAGAATTGGTCAAATTCGAGCATGGTCAGGATATGGGTTTGTATAACGTGACAGGCAATCCTGAGGATGAACGTGTTTTTCGGGTTCCAACACTGCGCAACCTGTCCCTCACCGCCCCCTACTTCCACGATGGCAGCGCAGCCACGATCGAAGATGCGATCCGGATCATGGCTGAAGTTCAGGTCGAAAAGGTGATCAGCCCGGAAGAGGAAGCCGCAATTGTCGCGTTCCTTAAATCATTGGTAGGTGATCAGCCTGAGGTTGTAATCCCAATCCTGCCCCCAGAGTAGCTAGAATTTGTATCATCTCAATAACTTGGGGGGGCGGGGGGTGTGTGGGCGGCGAAGCCGCCCACACACCCCCAATTTCCTTCCTCTTCCTGCGATTCCCAGAGAACCAAATCTTGGGAAGCAAAACAAAACCGGATTTGTAATAGACATCCTATTCATCCTGGGATGTGTTTCGGCGCGCCCCGAACAATCTGGCAGGATCGCCGATCAATTGTCTCAGATGATCGCGGAGTTTCGGCATCTCCGGCGTGTTCATCCCGTTCGTCAACCAGTTACCGGATCTGCGTTCTATCAGCCAGTTTTCACGGCTGCGGGAGGCAGACGCCAACCGTTTCTTCAATGCTATATCTTCTTCAACCAGCAGATTGCGGAAGGATGTCAACTCAGCAATGTAATCATCCAGGACACGAACGGCGTTTTCCCGGTTGGCATTAACTTCTTCATATCGGGCCCCACTGCTGTGCAAAGCCAGGGCAGTCGATGCAGCAAATACGCTCCCGGCCAGCTTTTGGCGGTCGGTCCAGCCTGGGGCGTTAACGATGGCATTTGTCAAGGCCGCGGACGCCAGCCCCGGCAGGGTGTGCACGGCAGCCAGGAAGCCATCCACCTCCATCGTGTCAGTAAATAGAGGAACCGCACCCAACAGGGCAATAAAATCCGCCGCCAGTTTGAGGGCATCATCATCTGACACGATCGCAAACAATCCTTTTTCGAAAAGGTCGGCGCGGGCGGATTCGACCCCGCTGGCGGGGTCATCCAAATACGCTGGATTGAACACCGGGTACAGGCCGACATAGTGGCAAGTTTGGGGCAGGAGCTCTTTCACCCACCCGCTGACAGTTGCCTTGGATGGGGAGGTATCCATGATGACCACATTTTCTTTCACTTCGGAGGCGATGATCTCCAAAGTCTCCCGGATTTGATCCAAGGGGATCGCCAACAGGATGATATCCGCCTTTTCCACCGCAGCCGGTAGGTTGACCTGCACCTGTTCCACCACGCCGAGTTTCAGCGCCTGGCGGGCGATCGAATGATCGATATCATTCCCGATACGGGTCAACAGGTCCGTATGCTTCGCCAGCGCCAGGCCGATGGAAGCGCCGATCTTGCCCAAACCGATGATGGTCAGTTGAACGGTCATTTTGCCTCTCAGTTGGAATCATCCGCATCCTGTAAAGCACCCAGGAGAGGAAGTTCTGCCCGTTTATCCCTATCCTGGTGGTGGCGGATAAGTTCGATGGCGCCCTGGGCGACGCTGGTTTGTGCGATCAAATCCGCACCCCAGGCCGGGTGCTGGGCGGCGATCACGAACGGACGCCGGAAACCGCGCGGTGTCCCTGCTCCCCAGCGCCGGGCAAGCCGCGGAAAGAACCTGTGCCCCAGCACGATCGCCACCCGCTCCCAGATGGACAACGGGTAAAGTATCTTGCCAACGTCATGAAGAAGGGCAGCCGCGAGGAGTTCGCGGTGTGTATATCCCGCTTCTCTCAACCGCTGGAATACGGAAAAAGCATGCGCCCGTTCGGAAGGCTGCATGCGCAGGAAGAGGGTCAACTGGGCAGGGTTGAGGTGACCGCGGAGTGCGTCTATCGGCACGGCATCCGGGGTGGGATGCAGGGCACGGCGGAATTGTTCGATGCGGTAGCGGATGCGGGAAGTTGGGGGCAAGGCAGTATCTCTGCTCGGAATGCAAAGGATTATATCATTGTGATAGAATCGTGAGAGCCGGGGACGCCGACCCCGGCTCTCTTTTGAAAGGAGGAGAAGAGAAATCGCCTTACGAAAATATAATACCATCTTCATCCAAAAAGTACATGACGCATACCCTACGATTACCCTACGAATGTCTGGCAAAATCGTATTAATCTATGATGTTTCTGCAATGAAATCCCGCCCCTCTGGAGCAAGGAATGTTTTCGTACGCGATCGAAACGAAAGCTCTTGGCCGCATCTATAAAATCCGCGGCAGCAAGAAAGAGAAGAAGATCCGCAAGGAACTGGTTGCCCTGGCGGATGTGAACCTGGAGATCGAACAGGGCGAACTGTTTGGCCTGTTTGGTCCGAACGGCGCCGGGAAGACAACCCTCATCAAAGTACTGACCATGCTTCTCGCCCCGACTTCAGGCCGGGCACGCGTCGCCGGGTACGATGTGGTCGAGGAAGCGCCCAAGATCCGCCCGCTGATCAACATGGTCTCCGGCGGCGAGTCGTCCGGTTACGGCCTGCTGACGGTGCGCGAGAACCTGTGGCTGAAATACATGTATATCGCCCCCATCTGCATCCCGGCCTACCTGCTGGGACGCGGCGTGGCCGGCTTCCTGATCGCCTCGCTGTCGGTGCTGATCACCATCCTGGCCGGGGTGCTGTTCCTGTTCTCCGGGGCGATCTACCCGCTGACGGTGTTGCCCACGTGGATGCAGCCGATCGGCTACGCCATGCCCATCACCTACTGGCTGGAACTCATCCGCCGGTCGCTGATCGGGAATGTGGCGCAGGTTTTCCCCACCCTGGCGCGCTTGAGCAACCTGGAACTGCCTGGCATCCTGGTCGGGTTGTCGGTGGTTTTTGGCTTGGCCTCCATTTTCACCTTCCGCGCCTGTGACCGGCGGGCGCGCGAGCGCGGCTTGATCGACCGGGTGACGAATTATTGACAGGAGGATCCCATGACCCGTGAACTCTCCGCTGAAAAGCCTCTTTCCATTGGCCAGGTCAAGGATACGCCACTGGGAAATTTCTGGCTGGCGGTATCCGAGTTCGGATTGATTGCCGTTCATTGGGCAGATACCCAGGAGGACTTCGAAGCCTACCTGGCCAAACGCTTCAAGCGTTCCATCCAACTGGATGAGTTGGAAATCGCCGCGGCATCAGAACAGATTCGGGAGTACCTGGCTGGGGAACGCAAGGAATTCAGTTTGGCCATCGACTGGTCGTTGATGAGACCCTTCCAGCGGGAAGTGCTCAAGATCACCTTCGCCATCCCCTATGGCGAGACGCGCACCTACAGCGAGATCGCCCACCAGATCGGCCGGCCGCGCGCCGCCAGGGCGGTGGGCCGCGCCCAGGCCACCAACCCGATGCCGCTGGTCATCCCTTGCCATCGCGTGATCGGATTGGATGGAAAGTTGCACGGCTACGGAGCCGGGGAGGGGTTACCTACAAAAGAATGGTTGTTGAAGATGGAAGGGGCTGTGATGGCTTGAAGACAAGCCTCGCTCGTATGGAGGAGTGCGTCGCACCTCCCTACCCTCCACACTCGAAGGCATTTCGCTGGATGAAACAGATTTCCTTACCCGTCAGGTGCGACACATTGCTTTGGTGGTAATAATGAGGCTATAATTACATTGTGAGGTTGCCTTGAGTCGCATTGCCGAGATTTTGTCGCTGGTCCGAAATGGCCTGTACTATCTGACGGAACACGCCGATGATGAAGCTCAAGCGGATGGTTTGGATATCTATGATGTCGAGCAAGGACTGTTGTCTGGTAAAATCCGACGATCTTGGTCGAAGGAAGGAAAATATGAGATTGTTGGAAAAGCCCTAGACGGTCGGCCAATAGGAGTCGTGTGCCGGATTACTGCCGGTGGGAAAGTTCGAATAATCACGGTTTATGAAGACGATCCCAAATGAGGTTCTTATGACTGAAAATTTCTGGAAAGGCGAAACCTGTGAATATTGCGGCGGTGAAATCGTCGAGAAACCTGTGACCATGCACCGCAAGGTCAGAGGCAATTACGTTCTGCTGGAGAACGTTCCAGCCGGGGTATGCAGGCAATGTGGCACACGCTACTATTCCGCCAACGTACTCAAAACCATCGAAGAAAACCTGCGCGGGCGCCGCAGGGCAAGCCGGGAGATCGTCGTGCCCGTTTATGCATGGCCCGGATAGGATGCTGGGGAAAAGCGTATAGAGTAGGATCGGGGTCTCTGCTGGGAGACCCCGATTGTATTTATGCACCCCCTTGCTCGCATGGCATATTACCCTGCTACCGGGTGATTGGCATGGATGGCAAGCTGCATGGCTATGGCGCGGGAGAAGGATTGCCTACCAAGGAATGGCTGCTGAAGATGGAGGGGGCGGTGATGGCTTAGTAAAGATTTTTGGCACTTGGAGTTTCTATGGTAAAGGTGACCAACTGGGAAGATTATCATTTGCGGTGTTGTTCGTCAAAAATGAGAGTTCTTGCGTTCGAAGATCATATAGAACAATCTCGTTGTCACCTTCATCATTGTCATTAGAAGCAAATACAATTAGATTGCCATCAGGCGACCATTTACTTCCCCATCCACGAATACTACTTATTTGGTATAAAGAATAAGCATAATAAGATTCTAGATTTGAAATAAAAATTCCCGGAACATTGTCATTCCGTGTTGATGTAAACGTGATTCTTTTACCATCCGGCGACCAGGATGCGAAAAAATCTTCTGCGGCATTACGGAAAGGATTCCGTAAGTCGCTACCATCTGCATTAACTATTATGATTTCCTGGTTATCAAACGCATCGGTGGAATAGGCGATCTGTTTGCCGTCAGGTGACCATGTGGGTCCCCAATCATCCGCATCGTCATAAACAAGGCAAGTAGGATTGCTTCCATCAGCATTCATCATAAATATGTCACTTGAACCATCTAGACGGTTTGTTGAAAACGCGATCTTGGTTCCATCAGGTGACCATGAAGGAAAACTATCCACTGCCAAATTGTTGGTCAGATTCCTGACATTAGAACCATCTGCATCCATCAAAAAGACTTCTTCATTTCCTGAGCGATCGGATGTGAAAGCAATTGTGCTGCCGTCAGGCGACCAAACAGGTCCCCAATCATCAGACGGATCAAATGTTAAACGAACAACCTTGTCCCCTGTAACATCCATAACATAGATCTCAGGATTACCATCGCGTTCAGAACTGAATATTATTTTTTGCACATCCATATTGTACAGCCACCATATATCACGATCATTTTCAGCTTCGGCCAAATGTTCTAGCTGTTCTAAAACATCCGCCCGATCATGCCACAATCCTGAATATTGCGGCTTCAAGTTGGATGGCACCATTTCGATAGCCAGGTTGAAATAGATCAAAGCTAACTCTGGATCGTTTCTTTCTACGGCCTTCTCAGCAAGTTGCTGACAAGATTGAAAGGAAGCACACCCCGGTTTATATTTATAAAAGAAAACAAAATAAATCCCAATGATCACGAGCATAATAATTACAACGCTCATGATCCAGACAACCCTTCTTTTACTAATCCATGGCTTAGCTCGAAAAGACATGGTTGATTCTGTCAACTTCTTCCTTGCCGCATTTTGCACTCCCTGCCGGTCAGGGTACTTCGGTTCAGTCGCCTTGACCTCCTGCCATTTATCCAGCGCATCCTGATATTTCTCTTCCTTCAACAAGCGCACGGCTTCGGCATATAAAGCAGCGAGTCGATCCTGGCGTTCGGTTTCCTGTTCCTCGCGGGCCAATTCACTTTGAGCTTTTTTACCAATCCTATCCGGATCCTGGAAGTGATCATCCAACCTTCGGATTTGTTCAAGTTTCTCCAGCACATTGCGCCACTTCTTCGAGCGGAGCAATCCATGTGCCTGTTCGTAGAGCATATTGACTTGATTGGCGCGTTTGTTGTTCTCCTCGATCTTGGCAATTTCATCTTCGATTTTTCTCAATAACACTTCCGTCTCAAGGAAGCCGGTTTGTGCTTTATGAACCCTTTCCAGCAGCCTGCGTGCTTCATGCCAGTTGCCCGCATCCATCTCGTCCAAAGCGCGGCTATAGAGCTCGTTCAATCCGGCGATCCGCTTGATCTCGGCCACCTCCTTCTGCGCATAAGGCAATAACCCATCGGTATCCGGATAGACCGGGTCAATGGCGGAGATTTGCTCGAAGACTTTGACCACCGCCTCCCATTTCTGCGCGGCGTGCAAGGTCCGGGCTTCGGAATAGAGTGCCCTGAGTTGTTTTTGCTTTCTGGCATTTCGAAGCAACTGGGTTGTGTCTTTGTAATCCGCCGACTTTTGGGACAATTCTTCCAAGGTTTGGATGGCAATCTCCCAGTTTTCGGATCGAACCGCATCGGCAGCCTGCTCGTATAGCTTTGCCAGGTTTCTTCGCCGTTTTGCCTCTTCGAGCTTTTCAGCAGCGTTCTTGCGTTCGGGTCGTTCACTGAGAATCGCCTGGAAGCGCTGGCAAGCTTTGTCCCAATCCTCTGTGTAAAAGGCCGCCAGCCCTTCGGTGTAGAGCTGTTCCAGCCTGTGATCGAGTTCCTCGTCCACATCCACGTAAGATGCCGGTTCGACTGTTGCATCGACTGCATCGGCGCGTAACTTCAAGGAACGCAGCAGTTTGATCAAGCCGTTCTCATCGAATAAATCCACCCACTGCCATCGGTTCAACCTTTCCGGGACAATACAATCCTCCAGCCGCGCCGGGATCAGGAAGATCGTTCCTTCGGGTTTTTCTTCCGCAATGTCGAGTGCAAACCTAATTTCCTTCTGGACATACCCCTCTTTGGTGATCGAATTCTTTGATAAACAAATAACAACAACATCCGCTTCACGGACCGCCCTAGGGATCTCCATGCGCCAATCCTGGCCGGGAAGCAACTTCTCCTGATCCAGCCAGGCATCCACTCCCTCCGTAACCAGCCGTTTATACAGGTCACGCACGGCGGGTTTATCGCCGGAAGCATGGCAGAGGAAGACTTTCAAAGCCCGTTTCACCGCAGTTGGCATAGGCCTATCCCTGTCCCTAGAATTCTACAGCTCCCTACAAAGGTATATGAACCAAGGTTCCCGTGTGATAATTAGGGAGGCAACAGCAAATTGAGCTCCAATGTTTTCTATCAGAACAATTATACGTTATAGAACGCAAGAACGCGCATCGAAACCGCGGTTTTCTGTGATAGACTTCCGCCCATCTTACCAAAGAGGAACTCCCTTGAAACCCAAGCACTGGTTCGCATTCATCACCCTCGG
>Ga0105093_10000101_pt1 | contig 30622 bp, 26 predicted proteins | sample PPLLak3March2015_2_FD_79111 | JGI IMG/M metagenome (GOLD analysis project Ga0105093, IMG submission 79111) | Freshwater sediment microbial communities from Prairie Pothole Lake near Jamestown, North Dakota, USA - PPLs Lake P8 Core (3) Depth... | ecosystem: Environmental > Aquatic > Freshwater >... | reverse complement strand
TTGATCATGCGAATCGATCTCCGCGCGCGTCATGGACGAGTCGGTGCGGAGGGTATAACCCGCTGAGATGGCTTGTGTTTTATAGTTTAAAGGGGGAACCTTAGCACCATTCATTATCGCTGTAAAGCATTCATCTGCGTGGCAGCGAATCCGGCGAAGCCGAAGGTCACCGGAAAAACTCATGGCGCGGCCAGAAACTCTTCGACGGTCGCCAGGAATACCTTCCGGTTGTCTACGTGTGGCCAGTGTCCCGCGCCGGGGATGGTCACCAGCTGTGCTTGCGGGAAGTTGCATTTGATCTCAGGCCAGTCGCTGTCCCGAATGTAGTCCGATCCGCCGCCCCGGATGAAAAGGCAGGGGCGGGAAAACACGCCGACGGCCACCGGCCCGCAAATCAAAGGCAGGTTGCGCCGGATGGCCTCCAGGTTGACTTTCCAGCGGTATGCCCCGCCCGGCCGATGTGCCAGGTTTTTCAGCAGGAAACGTCGGACAGCGGAGTCCGGGACCGCCTGCCGGAGTTTCGCATCCGCGTCTTTCAGGCTGCCGAGCAATCGAAGGTCCAGTCGCGCGAGGGCCTCGACGGCTTCGCCGTAAGTCGAACGGTAGCCCTTGTGGGTGATGTCCACGACGATCAGCCGCTGCACCCGTTCGGGGTGCAGGGCGGCGAGGCGCAGCGCAACCTTACCTCCCATCGAATGGCCGAGCAGCACCGCCCGGTCGAGCGCGAGCGCGTCCAACAGGGTTTGGATGTCTCCGGCCATTGCATCATAATCAAACTGCGGGCTGTGAAAGGAATTTCCGTGGTTGCGCAGGTCCGGAACATAAACGCAGAAGCGCTGCGAGAGTGCCTTTGCGACCGGGTGCCAGTTGTCCCAGCATCCGAAGAGGCCGTGCAGGATCAGAAGAGGCTCGCCCGCCCCATAGCGCTTGCAGTGCAACATCGCCTTCATTCGAATGCGGCCGGCGGCGGTGTGCCAAGCAAGTGATGGTTGATAGCGACTTCGAGGCGGAAGCGCGCCATGCGCTCGGCCAGTGACACTCGGTAGGCCGCCTGGCCGAGTCGCTCCTCGCCGGCGGCGATGACCCCGCTGCCCGCAATGAGGCAGCAGCCGTTGCCGGCTTGAAGCAGGCCGGGAACCCGATCGGCTCCAGCCTCGACCGCCAGCGCCTGGGAGCTCGCCACCGGCAAGCGCACCTTATAGTAGGCTGACTCGGCATCGATCGGGGCGACCACCGGGTGGCCGCCGGCAGGCGGCGTGCGGGGCCCGGTTTTTGGGATCAGCGCATCCGTTCCCTCGGCCGCGGCCAGAACCGCCATCGCTTCGGCATTCGCCAGGGGGCTGGCTGTGACCATGCAGGTCTTGAACGGGGTGCGGGCGTAGATGAGCCGGTGAATGCGCACATCCGCCGCTTCGGGCAGTCGGGAATGAAGCGACAGACGTTGCAAGGGGGCTTCTACACCCTGGGGAGCGGCGGACATGGGGCAGAAGATCATCTCGTCGGTGGAGAGCTTGCGGCTCATGGAGCCGGTGCCGAACGCGCCCAGCCCGAGGTCGAAGTTATACGCAAGCCACGCATTGAACTCGCTGCGGACGTCCGCGCCGGTCGTCGGCGCCAGGGGTCGCTCCAGGTCATCCATGCGGCGCGGCGAGTATGCGCAGACCGCTTCTTGGGTATCCGCGCAACGGACGGCCTTCTGAAGCGCCACGGTGTCGACTCCCCGCCGCCGCAACGCCATGACCACGATCGCGCTGTGTTCCAAAACGCTCAGGTAGTGCAGGCAATGCTCGAGGCTCGGCCCGCAGGCAAACGGCCCATGGCCTTTGACGAGGGTGAGAGGGGCGCGGCTCAGGTAGACGGGGATCCGCTGCTCCATCTCGGGAGAGCCGACCGTGCTTTGGAAAACGCCCACCGGGACGGCTCCGACCAGTCCTGCGCCCCAGACATCCACCGGCTGGAAGAGATACTCCATCGGCTCAGACTCCGGAAGGACGATGGGGCTCAGGAAGGCCGGCTGTTCGGCGGTTTCAAAGCCGAGCAGGGTGCTGGCGATCGCGTGGCAGTGCACGCAGGCGTTGACGCCGGGCAGCTCCAGCACCCGGCGATGGGTGTTCGCCTCGGATGACGGTCGGACAGATCCTTCCCCGCGCAGGTCGTCGAAGCGCACGGCGACGAGGTCGGCCGGAGTGAGGTCACCGCAGGGGGCTCCAGAGGCGGTGATCCAAAAGCGCTGGGCGTTTTGGGGATCGCGACACGACATGTTGCCACTGTGGGAGTTGTTGAGGTTCACGCGCATGAGCGCGGAACCGACGGTATGGAATCGGGGGTGGATGGCGTCAAGGTCGCTGGGCGTGGCCATGGGGGCTATCAGAACGGTGTTCGCTTGCAACGGTCCAGGGCGGGCACGACTCGGGCGTTAGGTTTTGCCGCCGCCTGGAGCTTGCTCTGCGGATCTCCAAAGGAAGTCTGCCGGGATCGGGCCGGCTGAAATTTTTGGTCGGGGCGGTCAGATTTGAACTGACGGCCCCCTGCTCCCAAAGCAGGTGCGCTACCAGGCTGCGCCACGCCCCGACGGACCAACGGTTAACACGCCTGGGCGCTTTTAGCAAGCCGGCGGCACGAAAGCGGGGGAGCTTTGTCGGCGTGTGTTGACATCGTTGATTTTTGACTTTATACTGAACCAAAAGCGTGAAAAAATTATCTTTATGTAGTTTTTACCCGCTGATGGAGCCCCTCGCAGGCTCAGGTGGGCTTTTTCTTGCCTAAAACGGCGTGATGCCACCGACGAGCGAGAGTGGCGGAACTGGTAGACGCACTGGATTTAGGATCCAGCTCTGGCGACAGAATGGGAGTTCAAGTCTCCCCTCTCGCACCATTTCCGGCGCTCCTCAACTCGGCGACCGCCATCCCCTCCGGGAAAACTATACGTTAGGAAGGCATGCAATCGATGCAGGTAACCGTTGAAGACATCAGCAGCGTCAAGAAAACCCTTCATGTCGAGATCCCCCGCGAAGAGGTCGTTCGTGAGATCGACAGGGCCTATGACGAAATCAAGAAGAGCGCCAAGATTAAAGGCTTCCGGCCCGGAAAGGTTCCGCGGTCGGTATTGGAAAAAATGTTCCGGAAGGACGTCCTGGCCGATGTGTCCTCGCGGCTGATCCAAAGCTCCTTCATCGATGCGGTCAAAGAGAAAGACCTGCGGGTGGTCGGCCGACCCCAATTGGACCCACCGGAAATTGACCTTTCGCAGCCTTACAAATATGCCGCGACCGTCGAGGTAACGCCTTCGATCGCAGACTTCGATTTGAAGGGGATGAAGCTGAAGCGCTCCGTTTACGCGGTCAGCGCGATAGAGATAGACGCCCAGGTGAAGATGCTTCAGAAAAATCTGGCCCGGCTGCAGAAAATCACCGATAGTCGTCCCGTGCGGGAGGGCGATCATCTGTTGCTGGATTTCGAGGGCTTTAAAGACGGCCGGCCGTTCGCGGGCGCCCCCAAGACCGAAAATTTCACCCTGCAAGTGGGGGCCGGCGCCGTTCTCAAGGAGTTCGACCAGCAGTTGATTGGCATGGCCGCCGGCGAGATGCGCGAATTTCCGGCGACCTTCCCGGCCGATTACGCCAACAAGGCGTTGGCCGGCCAAACCCTGCAGTTCAAGGTGAAGCTGAGCGAAATCCGCGAGGAGATCCTGCCGGAGATCAATGACGAATTTGCCAAAAGCGCCGGCCGCTTCGAAACGCTCGAGGATCTCAAACGGGGAATCACCGCCAACCTGACGCAGGGATACGAAAAACGGGTCGAGCAGGAACTCAGCGAGCAAATCTTCACCGGTTTGCTCGATCGGGCCCAGTTCGAGGTGCCGGAGGCGCTGGTGGAAATGGAGCTCGACGGCATCGTCGAGGAGGCCGAACGCTCCTTCGCCTACCGCAATACGTCCCTGGAAGATGCCGGGCTGTCCCGTGAGATCATCTCGGAGAAATACCGCGATACGGCGCTGAAGCAGGTCAAGCGCCACCTGATCCTGGGCAAGATCATCGATCAGGAAAAACTTGAGCTGAGCGACGGCGAACTCAAGGAGGCCATGCAGAAGATGGCCGACAGCTTCCAGCAGCCGGTGGCGGAGATTCAGCGATACTACCGCGAGAATCCCGAAAAGCTTGGCGGCTACAAGCATGCGTTGCTGGAAAAGAAAGCGATCAAGCTCGTCCTCGACGGCAGCACAATCGAGGACGTCGGGCCCGCATCGCGTTAGGAGTCGATGCGCCAACCCACGCGGCATGCAGCGATTCATCTGAGTGACGAAACCGAACCAGAAGGAGAAACCGAGTGCCACTGATTCCCATGGTCATCGAACAAAGCAGCCGCGGCGAGCGGGCCTACGACATCTATTCCCGATTGCTGAAAGACCGGATAATTTTTCTGGGCTCGGCGATGAACGACGAAGTTGCCAATCTGCTGATTGCGCAGCTGCTATTTCTCGAATCCGAAGATCCGGACAAGGACATCAATTTCTATATCAACTCACCTGGAGGCCTGGTGACCGCCGGTCTGGCGGTTTACGACACCATGCAGTATATCAAACCTGACATTGCTACGGTTTGCATCGGCCAGGCCGCCAGCATGGGGGCCTTGCTGCTGACGGCAGGTGCCCGCGGCAAGCGCTACTCGCTGCCCAATGCGCGGATTTTGATCCACCAGCCGATGGGCGGATTCCAGGGGCAGGCCTCGGACATCGAGATTCAGGCCAAGGAAATGCTGCGGATGAAAGACGCACTGAACCAAATCCTGGTGCAGCATACCGGCAAGACGATGGATTTGATCCAGCGCGATACCGATCGGGATTATTTCATGAGCGCGCAAGAGGCCAAGAATTACGGAATCATCGATCACGTGATCGCCAACCGTCAAGACCTCGACCGTCTGGATAAACCGGAGGCATAGCATGGCGAAAAAGAAGGACGACAACGACAACCTGTTCTGCTCGTTTTGCGGCAAGAACCAGTCCGAGGTCCGCAAGCTGATCGCCGGCCCCGCAGTCTACATCTGCGATGAGTGCATCCAGCTTTGCAGCGAAATCATCGACGAGGAGACTGAAAAGGACACCAAGGATACGACCCATTTCCTGACCCCCAAGGAAATCAAGGAGCGCCTGGACGGCTATGTGATCGAGCAGGAGCCGGCGAAGAAGATCCTTTCGGTCGCGGTCTACAACCACTACAAGCGCCTGGAATCGGCCTTCAATGCCGGGGACGTGGACGTGCAGAAAAGCAACATCCTGCTGATCGGCCCGACCGGCTGCGGCAAGACCCTGCTGGCGCAGACCCTGGCCCGGTTCCTGAACGTGCCCTTCACGATCGCCGACGCCACCAGCCTGACCGAGGCCGGCTATGTGGGCGAAGATGTCGAGAACATCATCCTGTCCTTGTTGCAAAACGCCGATTATGACGTCGAAAAAGCCAAACGCGGGATCGTCTACATCGATGAAATCGACAAAATCGCCAGCAAGGCCGATAACCCCTCCATTACCCGGGACGTTTCCGGGGAAGGCGTGCAGCAGGCGCTGCTCAAGATCCTCGAGGGCACCCTGGCCAGCGTGCCTCCCAAAGGCGGGCGCAAGCACCCCCAGCAGGATTTTATCAAGGTCGATACCACCAACATTCTCTTCATCTGCGGCGGCACCTTCACCGGCCTGGAGAAAATCATCCAGCGCCGCCTGGGGCCCAAGTTGATGGGCTTCGGCGCCAAGATCATCCAGGAAAAGGAGCTCACGATCAGCGACACGCTCAAGAGGGTGCAGCCGGAGGATCTCGTCAAATACGGTATGATTCCCGAGTTCCTCGGCCGGCTGCCGGTGATTGCCACCCTGCACGAGCTGAACGAAGACAGCCTGATCCGCATTCTCAAGGAACCCAAAAACGCCCTGATCAAGCAATACCAGAAGCTGTTCGAAATGGAAGGGGTGAATCTGCGTTTCACCGACAGCGCGCTGTCGGCGGTTTCCAAGGAGGCGATCAAACGCAAATCCGGGGCGCGGGGGCTTCGCGCCATCATGGAATCCTGCATGCTCGACATCATGTACGAGCTGCCCTCTCTCGAAAATGTCAAAGAGTGCGTCATCAGCGAGGATGTGGTGCTGAATAAAGAAGACCCCATCCTGCTGTTTGAACAAACCAAGAAACAAGCTTGATGGCTTCGCCTAAAGCCCGGCTTCAACCCTGAGCTTCGTGCGCGGAGCTCATATTGTGGTGTGAGACATGGTGAACATACCTAAGTTTTTCAAAGACGGAGAACCCCACCCCAACCGCCTGGTGCTGCCGATGCTGCCCCTGCGGGATATCGTGGTATTCCCATTCATGGTGGCGCCGCTGTTCGTGGGACGGCCTAAATCCGTGAACGCGCTGACCGAGGCGATGAACAAGGACAAGGTGGTTTTTCTGGCCACCCAAAAAAAAGCCGGCATCGACAACCCCGGGGAGCAGGACATCAGCGAGATGGGTACGATCGGCAAGGTGCTGCAGCTGTTGCGCCTGCCCGATGGTACGGTCAAGGCCTTGGTAGAGGGCAAAGGCCGGGCACGCGTCGTGCGATTCCTGCCGGAGGAGGAATTCTTCCGGGTGGAACTGGAACGGCAGGTCGAAAAAGAGCTTTCAACGGCGGAGTCCACCGCCTTGATGCGTTCGGTCATCGAGACCTTTGAGGAATACGCGGGGCTCAACCGCAGCATCTCCAAGGAACTGGTCACCAACGTGACCTCCATCGCCGACCCTTCCCAGATGGCCGACACCGTGGCCTCGCATTTCTCCTTCAAGCTCGAGGACAAACAGCGGCTGCTCGATACGGTGGACCTGGCCGATCGCCTGCCCCTGCTGCTGAGCCTGATCAAGCTGGAGATCGAGGTCTTCCGGATGGACCAGCGCATCAAAACCCGCATCAAGGACCAGATGGAGAAGACCCAGAAGCAATATTACTTGAACGAGCAGATGCGGGCCATCAAAAAGGAAATGGGCTCAGAGGACGACCTCAGCGACGAGATCCGCGAAATCGAGGAAAAGCTTAAAAACAAAAAAATGCCCAAGGAGGCCAACGAGAAAGTCGAGCATGAGCTCAAGAAGCTCAAGATGATGACGCCCATGTCGGCCGAGGCGACCGTGGTGCGTAATTACATCGACTGGATTCTGAGCCTGCCCTGGTATGAGAAGACCGAAGTGGCGGACGACCTGCCGCAGGCGGAGCGGATCTTAGAAGAAGACCATTACGGCCTGGAAAAGCCCAAGGAGCGCATTCTGGAATACCTCGCCGTGCAGGCGCTGGTGAAGAAGATCCGAGGCCCGATCCTGTGCTTCGTCGGTCCGCCGGGTGTGGGCAAGACCTCGCTGGCCAAGTCCATCGCCCGCGCGACCGGACGCAAATACGTGCGCCTGTCGTTGGGCGGGGTGCGGGATGAGGCCGAAATCCGCGGCCACCGCCGCACCTATATCGGGGCGATGCCCGGCAAGATCATTCAGTCCCTCAAGAAGGTGGGGGCGAGCAACCCGGTGTTCTGCCTGGACGAAGTCGACAAGATGAGCATGGATTTCCGGGGGGACCCTTCGGCGGCCCTGCTCGAAGTGCTCGACCCCGAGCAGAACTTCGCTTTCAACGATCACTACCTCGATTTGGACTACGACCTGTCGGATATTCTGTTCATCACCACCGCCAACACGCTGCCCGACATTCCGCTGCCGCTCCAGGACCGGATGGAGATCATTCGGCTGCCGGGATACACGGAAGTCGAAAAGTACCACATTGCCGAACAGTTCCTGGTACCCAAACAGATCCAGGTCAACGGTCTGGCGGCCAAAAAGGTCGAATTCTCGCGCAACGCCGTCTTGACCTTGATCCGACGCTTTACCCGTGAGGCCGGGGTGCGCAACCTCGAACGTGAAATCGCCTCCATCTGCCGTAAATTGGCGCGCGAGGCGGTGACCCACCCTGAAAAGGGCGAGTTCGCGGTGGGCGAAAAATCCGTCCCCAAATATCTGGGACCGTTCCGTTTCCGACAGGAGCAGGTGGAGGAGCGGGATCAGGTCGGCATGGTGACGGGCCTGGCATGGACGCAGGTCGGTGGCGAACTGCTCATCATCGAAACCCTGCTGATGCCCGGCCGCGGGCAGTTGACCGTTACCGGAAAGCTTGGAGAGGTCATGCAGGAGTCCGCGCGCGCCGCGCTAAGCTATGTGCGTTCGCGGGCCGACCATCTGATGATCGATGAGAAGTTCCACCGCAAGTACGACATCCACATCCACATCCCGGAGGGGGCGATTCCCAAGGACGGCCCCTCCGCCGGGATCTCCATGTGTACGTCGCTCGTTTCGGCCTTGACCAAGCGGCCGGTGCACCGTGACATCGCCATGACCGGGGAGATCACGCTGCGGGGTCGGGTGCTGCCGATCGGCGGTTTGAAGGAGAAGCTCATCGCCGCTCATCGGGGCGGGGTCAAATGCGTAGTCATTCCGAAAGAAAATGAAAAGGACCTCAAGGATGTCCCCAAGAGCATCACCCACCAGATGGACATCCGTTTCGTCGAGCACATGGACCAGGTGCTCGGTCATGCGCTCATCACACGCGAGGGGGAATCGATTTTCAAGAATGCGGATATTCCGCTGAAACTGCCGATTGAAAAAGAACCGCCCGCGGGACGCGCCATCAACTGAATCGATGCTCGGTTGAAATTGCGCTTGACACCTTTGAGGCCAGCTTGTAATTAGAGCTTTTGCACCAACCGCTCGGGCGGATAGCTCAGCCGGGAGAGCGTCGGCCTTACAAGCCGAAGGTCACAGGTTCGATCCCTGTTCCGCCTACCACTGAGGTTCCGGTGGGAGGCAACCCAGGCGCGAACCATCGAGAAAATTTCATTTGCGGGGGCGTAGCTCAGCTTGGTTAGAGCGCCGGCCTGTCACGTCGGAGGTCGCGAGTTCGATCCTCGTCGCTCCCGCCATAATAAAATCAGGGGCTCAGATGATGAATCTGAGCCCCTGATTCATTTTGATGAATTCGTTAACGCATTGAAGCCGAGATTCAAATTAGCTGGCTTTTTTTAGGCAATCGTTTTATTGAGACCGTTGAGGGTCGGCGGGGCTTATTTTGGGCGGCTGAGGGCATCTGATGAAACGTATTCTGCTGGCAGCACTCGCACTCGTTTGGGTTGACTGGGCTGGCGCGCAGGTGGCGCAGGCTGGGGGGCTGTCGCCCGCCGCCGAAAAGGAAGTCGCCAAGCCGGGGGTCGTGGTAACCGATGTGCTGGAAGTGAAGGCCAAGCTGGAGGACGTCGATTACAAAAAGCGAACGATGACCCTAAAAGGGCTCCAGGGCCGAGCCATTACACTGAAAGTGGACAAGGCCGTCAGAAATTTTGAGCAGCTGAGAAAAGGTGACATGATTCTGGTGGATTTCGTCGAATCCATAGCGATTTTCATGCGGAACGCCAAAGCGCCACAGAGCTCCGCCGAAGCGCGGCTGGTTACCGTCGCCCCGAAGGGCACCAAGATCGGTGTGCTTCTCGCCGAGACCTATCCGCTGACCGCCGTCGTTGAGTTCGTCGACTCCAAAGCACGCCAGGTGACGGTGAAAGAACCCAACGGCGGTCTCCGGATCGTCCCGGTCGACAAAAGTTTTAAAAATATCGCGCGGTTCAGAAAAGGGGAAGAGGTCGTCCTGCGGGTCACCGAGCCGATCGCCATCAAGGCTGAGCGACGAAAGTAAAGGAAACTATTCTGGATGCAAATAAAAATGGGTTACGCTGCGGCGGTGCTCGCCGCCTTGCTCCTGCTCCGGTTCCTGCCGGGGTTCCCGGTGGCCGTTGGAGCCCAGACGGCGCAGCCGGCGGCAGAGGCTGCCGAAGCGGACGACTACGAGGACGACTACGAGGATGACACGGAGAAAGTTACGGTCGCCGACCCGATCGAACCGTTCAACCGCACCATGTTTCAGTTGAACGATTTTCTGATACTTTATGTCCTGGAGCCCGCCGCCAAGGTCCAGAAGGCGGTCATTCCATGGGAGTTTCGGACGATCTTCCGCAACATGCTGCGCAACATCCGCTTCCCGGTGCGTTTCGTGAGCTGCCTGCTTCAGGGCAAGTGGGAGAAGAGCGGGGATGAATTCGCTTCGTTTTTCTTGAACACCACCGTCGGATTTCTAGGCATGGCCGATGTGGCCGCCACCTATCCCGGCCTCTATCACAGCCCGGAGGATATGGGCCAGACCTTCGCCGTATGGGGGTGGGAGGAGAGTTCGTTCCTGACCCTGCCTTTTTTCGGCCCGTCCACCGTTCGCGACGCATTGGGTAAACTGCCCGATGCGGTCATAGACCCTCTGTTCTGGTATTCGAATCTCACCCTGTCGCTCTCCCTGCGGGGCGCGGAAGCCGTCAACGACACCAGCTTCCGAATCGGCGACTATGAGGCCATCAAGAAGGCCTCGCTGGACCCGTATGTGGCCATCCGCAACGGTTTCATCCAGAATCGGAACAATTTGATCTCCGAATAAAAGGCCGCCGGGGCGGCTTTTTATTTAGTTGAATTCTCCGGTTGCGTTGGGTAAATAAACGGCCATGAAGAACGCACAGCAGCAATTGGCCGAAGGCATTCTGTTTACCGACGAATACCAGTTCACCATGGCCCAGATGTATTACCGTCTGGGCCTGCACGAAAAACCCGCCCAGTTCGACTATTTCTTCCGTGATTATCCGGATTACGGCGCCCACAAGGCCGGCTACTGCATCAACGCCGGCTTGGAGTGGCTGCTGGACTGGATGCAGACGGCCCGCTTCCGGTCCGCGGAGCTGGAGTGCCTGCGGTCTCAGACCGGCCGCGTCGGCACCCCGGTTTTCAGCCGGGACTTTATCGGATGGCTCGAAAAAAACGGCAACTTCGACGGCCTTTCGATGCGGGCGATCCCGGAGGGGCGGGTGGTCCATCCCAACGTGCCGCTGGCGGTCGTCACCGGGCCGCTGGCGGCCGGCCAGATCCTGGAAACCTCGCTGCTCAACCACCTCAACTATCAAACCCTTGTCGCCACCAAAGCTGCGCGCATCCGCGAGAGCGGTCGCGGGCAGCTGATCATCGAGTTCGGCGCCCGCCGCGGCCACGGCAAAGGGGTCACCGCGGGAGCGCGAGCGGCGCTGATCGGTGGGGCGGACTTCAGTTCCAACGTGGGCATCTCCCATGCACTGGGGCTGGCGCCCAAGGGCACCCACGCCCACAGCATGGTGCAGGCGTTTCTGGCGCTGGGGATGACCGAATTGGATGCCTTCCGGGCCTTTGCCGAGACCTACCCGGACGACTGCATTCTTTTGGTGGATACCATCGATACGCTGGGCAGCGGCATCCCCAACGCCATTAAAGTGTTCGAGGAGCTGAAACGCACGGGCCACGCGCCTATCGGCATCCGCCTGGACTCGGGCGATCTGGCCCATCTGAGCATTCAGGCGGCGCGCATGCTGGACGAGGCCGGCTTCCCGGATACCACCATCGTGCTCTCCAACGAGCTGGACGAGCTCAGCATCTGGCAGATCCTCACCCAGATCGGCCAGGAGGCGGCACGCAATGGACTGGATGCGGATCACCTCATCCGGCGTCTGGCCTACGGCGTCGGCACCCGACTGATGACCTCGGCCGGGGACTCGGCCTTGAACGGCGTCTACAAGCTGGTGGCCCTGCAACGGGATTCCCGCTGGGTGCCGGCCATGAAACTCTCGGATTCACCCTCGAAAATCCCCAACCCGGGCGACAAGCGCGCCTGGCGCTTGTATGACCGTCGCGGCAAGGCCACCGCCGATCTGCTGAGCGCCAAGGACGAGGCGCCGGCCGACCTGCCGAAGATCGTTCTCAGGCACATGACGGAATCGGGGCTCAAGCGCGCCCTGTTCCCGAAGGATCTGCTCGAGATCGAACCGCTGCTCATCGATGTGGTCCGGAAGGGGCGGAGGGTCATGGAAGACCCCACCATCGAGCAGATCCGCGCCCTTCGCCGGTCCGACATGGAACGGCTCGATCCGGGCGTCAAGCGGCTGATGAACCCGCATATTTATCACGTGTCGCTCAGCGAGAAGATGTGGCAGGTCAAGCAGAAGCTGATCGCGTCCATGCGGGGCGGCCTGCCGGACAAAGCCCATCGATGAAACTGCGGCGCCTGGCGCCGGGGTTTCATTTGCGTTTGAACACCGACCGCCAGCCGCTGCATTCGGGGGACAGCGGGCGGATCGTCCGGCATACGTCCCGCGCCATCTCCGTGATGTAAAACGATTCCGGGTCCTCTGCGTTAACCATCGATAGAATCCGTTTCAGGTCACGGCGCCGGCAAGCAATGTAGAGCTCATCCACGGGTCCGCGCATGCCCTCGCCTTGGAACACCGTCACCGGTTGTCCCATCTCCCTCAGCCGTTCGGTCAGCGCCGCGCCGGCGGTGCGGGTGAACACCCTCAGGACCATGAACCCGAGGGCGATCTTGCGCTCGACCGCGATGCCCACCAGGTTGCCGGTGGCGAAGCCCAGGGCGTAGAACAAGGCCAGGATCGGCTGCGTCGCTACTTTCTGCACCACCGTGCTGATGACGCTGATCCAGATCAGAATTTCAAAAATGGCGAGAAAAAAGGCGACGACGCCTCTGCCTTGGACGGTGACGATGGTCCGCACCGTGCCGAGCGACACGTCACAGATCCGGGCCAGGAAGATCACGATCCCGGTCATGAGGGTGCTGAGTTCAAACATGGATCATGCCTTGCTGCGCAAATCGGATTCGATCAGCGCGCGATGCGCTCGGGCGAGTTCCGCGTAAGTGGCGCTCGGCTGATGGAGCCGGCGCTGCTCGGCTTCGGTCAGGCTGCGCTTGGCAGCGGCCGGTATTCCCGCCATCAGCGTGCCCGGCTCGACGACCTGGCCTTCCTTAACGACCGCTCCCGCCGCTATCACCGAGCCCCTGCGGACCAGGGCTCCGCTCAGAACGAGCGCGCCGATGCCGATCAGGCAGCTGTCTTCGATGGTGCAGCCGTGGATGACGGCATTGTGCCCGACGGTGACTCCGGCGCCGATCCCAACGGGGTGGCCGCGGTCGGTGTGCACGGTGCAGTTGTCCTGGATGTTGGTGCTCGCTCCGATGCGGATGGACTCCATGTCGCCGCGCAGCACCGCGCCGTACCAGATGCTGGCGCCGTCGCCGATCTCCACATCGCCGATGACGATCGCCGTCGGTGCAATGAAGACGTTCCGGCCGATTTGGGGCGTTTTGCCGGCAAATACCTGAATCATGACCGTGCTCCTCAGACCGACATTTCAGCCAAAAATTAAACTTTCAGGGCCCATCGGGTCATGAAAGTTCAGGTTGAATAAATTGCGTGACTCGCGAGGGCAAGGTATGGCAAAAAGGCAACGCTCTGTCAAATGGTGAAGGACTCAAGCGGTTAAACGGAAGGATGAATAGAGATCTGACAGATGGTTTCACGGGGAGCGGCCCGCGCAAGGTGAGCGATGTCCTGATCATCGGCGGCGGGGTGATCGGCATGGCCTGCGCGCACTATCTGGCGCAGGCGGGACGTTCGGTGCGCGTCATCGAGCAGGGAACGGTCGGCGCAGGTTCCTCCCATGGCAACTGCGGCCTTGTATTCGTGAGCGACCTTATCCCCCTGTGCGTGCCGGGTGCCGTGCGCAAGGAGGTTTTCGGCATGCTGCGCCGGAACTCGCCACTTTACATCAAGCCGACGCTTGACCCCGCGCGCCTCTGGTGGCTGCTGAGGTTCGCCGGCATGTGCCGCGAGGACTACCTGCCGCATGCCATGCGGGCGCGCGCCGCCCTATTGAAAAGCTCAGGACTGCAGTTCGACGAGCTGATTCAGAAAAAAGTGATCGACGCCGAATACGAGCAGAGAGGTGTGCTGCTCGTATTCCAGACCGAGTCGGCCATGCAGGGTTACGAATGGGTGAACGCGCGGTTGGAGCCGTATGGCCTATCGGCCGAGGCGCTGCTGGGCAAGGCCCTGCTAGCGATTGAACCAGCGTTGCGGCCGGATGTTTGCGGAGCTTGGTACCACCGCGCGGACCGTCACTTGCGGCCGGACCGACTGCTGCAGTCCTGGAAGCGTTCCCTGACGGCAGCCGGTGTCGATATCGAAGAAGATTGCATGCTCAATTATTTCCGCTGGTCCGGCGACCGCATCGTCGCTGCGGTGACGCCCAAGGGTGAGCGATCCGCCGGGCACTATGTTCTGGCGGCGGGCGCCTGGTCCGCCGCGATCGCCAGCCAGATGAACGTGAAACTTCCCGTCCAAGCGGGCAAAGGCTACAGTATCACCATGGGAAGACCGGCCGTGTGCCCGCAGATCCCCTGCTATCTCTACGAACGCCGGGTGGTGGCCACACCCTGGACGAGCGGATACCGCCTCGGAGGCACCATGGAGTTTTCCGGGCTCAGCTTCAGCCTCAACGCGAAACGGCTGAACGCTCTCAAGACAGCCGCGGGGGAGTATCTCAAGGAGCCGATAGGCTATCCCGTGACCGAGGAATGGGCCGGCTTGCGGCCCATGACCTTCGACGACTTGCCCGTGATCGGCCAAGTTCCGCGCTTTCACAACCTCCACCTGGCGACTGGCCACGGCATGCTGGGGATCACTGCGGCGCCGGCCACGGGCAGGTTGGTGCAGGAGATGGTGTGCGGGCAGACACCCCACATCGACCCCGCGCCGTTTCGTGTCGGGCGTTTTTAACTGCAAAGGAAAGATACGATGCCGTTTGTTGCAGGATTTCAGACCGCTGCCGGGCCGGCGCCCCAGGCGCTGTGTTTTGGGTTCGATTCGAGCAAAGTCCTTCTGAAACTGGGCGGGGGACCAGCGCTGATCCCGTCCGGTGAGGACCTGGCGTTGCTCAGCCCCGCTCCGGCCTGGCGTCATTACTTCGGAGACTGGAACGGATCGGCCTGCTGGGCTGTCAGCGTTGCGCCGGATTCGCCGGTGCCGGCCGGCTTCGCTTGGAAAGGATTAAGAGACCTGTTCGGCCGCGTGGAGGAGGAATTGATCTGGGTGGCGGGACGCGCCGGGCAGCTGGTCCACTGGCACCGCAACCACCGTTTCTGCGGCCGCTGCGGAGCGGCCACCGAAGATCACCCGCAGGAGCGGGCCAAGCGCTGCCCGGGCTGCGGGCTGGTGAACCACCCGCGGGTATCGCCCGCCATCATCGTGGCCGTGGTCAAGCAGCGGCAGCTGCTTCTGGCGCACGCCGCCCGCTTTCCGGCCAAATTCTACAGCGTGCTGGCCGGTTTCGTGGAACCCGGCGAGACCCTGGAGGAATGCGTACAGCGCGAGGTGTTCGAGGAAACCGGAGTGAAGGTAAAAAACATCCGCTATTTCGGAAGCCAGCCCTGGCCGTTTCCGGATTCGCTCATGGTGGCGTTCACCGCGGAACACGCCGCCGGGGATATCCGTGTCGACCCGGCGGAGATCACCGACGCCGGCTGGTTCCCTGCCGACCGCCTGCCGGAGATTCCGCCGCCCATCAGCATCGCCCGCAGGCTTATCGACTGGTTCTACGCCCAGGCTATTATTTGATTTTCTGGATGTCCTCCTCCCGGCCGATGATCACCAGCACGTCGCTGTCCTTGATGATCGCACTGGCGCGGGGCACCAGCTGCAGCTTTTCCGTAAGCACGTCGCGGATGGCGATCACCTGCAGCTGGAAGCGTTTGCGCAGGTCGAGTTCGGCGAGGCTTTTTCCGATGAAGGCCGTGGGCGGGGCCAGCTCGCAGATGGTGTAGTCCTCGGAAATCGGCAGGTACTCCAGGATATTCGGAGAGATGATGCTGCGCGCCACCTTGTTGGCCATTTCGCGCTCGGGGATGATGGCTTCGCTGGCGCCCACCTTGAGCAGGATGCGCTTGTAGTCCTCGTTCGGCACCTTGACGATGATCTCCCGGACCTTCATTTCCTTTAGGTAGAGCGTCAGCAGCGTGCTGGCGGAGAGATCCTCCCCGAAGGAGATGACCACGGTATCCTCCACAGCGATGCCGATGGATTCGAGCACTTCCTTGTCCGCGGCGTCGGCCAGCACCGCCTTGGTGCTGTGGTCCTTGATTTTCTGAATGATGTCCCGGTTCTTGTCGACCGCGACGACCTCGATCCCCTTCTCGTAGAGCTGCCGGGCCAGCTGAGAGCCAAAAATCCCCAATCCGATCACCACGACGCGTTTCATGCCACTGCCTCCTTATCCCACCATGACCCCTTCTTCGGCGTAGGTGAAGCTCTTTTTCGTGCTGATGCGTGCGAGCGAAAAGGCCAGGGTCAACGGCCCCACGCGACCGGCAAACATCATCAGGATGATCGCCAGCTTCTGCGGCGCATTCAGGCTGGGGGTCAAATTCATGGAAAGCCCCACGGTCGCAAACGCCGATGTGGTTTCAAAAATATATTCCACGAAAAAATGGCGGCTTTCGGATGCGGCGGCGCCATGATTCGCCAACAGCAGCAGGACCGAAATGACAAAGCAGATGGACAGCGTCGCCGCCAGGATGATCGAAATCGTGCGCTGCAGGAGCTCCCGGGGGATGGTGCGGTTGAAAACGCTTACGTCCTCGCGGCCTCTCAGCCGGTTCCACATGATCAGAAAGAGCAGGCTGACACTGGTGGTCTTTACGCCGCCGCCGGTGGATCCCGGAGAGGCGCCGATGAACATCAGGGCGATCATCAGCAGAATGGTCTCGTTGGCGAGCATGCCGATATTTACCGTGTTGAATCCGGCCGTTCGCGGAGTGATGGATTGAAACAGAGAGGCCAGTATCCGATTCCGCCAGGGGAGGCCCTGCAGGATTCGATGGTTCTCGAATACGAAGAACAGCACGGCGCCGCCGATGATCAGCACCCCGGTCGCGACCAGGACTACTTTGGTGTGAACCGACAGCCGCCGCTGTCTGCCGAAAAACCGCATGTGCAGATCGTAGTGAACGATGAAGCCGAGGCTGCCGGCCACGATGAGCCCCATGAAGGTTAAGTTGACGATTAGGTCGCCCTGATACGACACGAGGCTGTCGCTGAAGAGCGAAAAGCCGGCGTTATTGAAGGCGGAGATGGCATGGAAGACGGCCTGGTAAAGGGCTTCGTTCCAGGCAAGATCCCGGGCGAATCTAGCCCAGAGCAGAAGGGTGCCCGCTGCCTCGTATAGAAATGTCGAAAAGAAAACGAACTTCAGGATGGGCGCCAGGTCTCTGCGCGGCGAATGCAGGAAGACCGACTGCATGATTTCGCGTTCCTTGGAGGCCAGGCCGTGGCCCAGCATGATAAAAAACACGGCCGAAAACGTCAGAATCCCCAAGCCGCCCACTTGGAAGAGGAAGACCAGGATGACCTGCCCGGCGGTGCTGAGACCCTGGCCGACATCGATCGTGGCCAGGCCCGTAACGCACACGGCCGAGGTCGACTGGAAAAGCGCATCGATCCACGGGAGGGGGGCGCCGGCGGCTGAAAACGGCAGCCGAAGCAGCAGCCCCCCTGCCAGAATCACACCGGCAAAGCTGAGAATGAAAAGCCTTTCCGGGGAGATGTGGTGGGACAGCCAGAGATTGAGGCGTTTCCATCGCAGGGTGGATCGATCAGGGGCTATGCGTCGGGTCAGGGGGTCTGCGTTCATAACGTCATTTTTTGTAAAATTCCGGAACGAACAGAATGATCACCGTGAAAATTTCAAGACGGCCCAGGAGCATGCACCAGATGAGAATCCATTTGCCGAGAAAAGGGAAGTGCGCAAAATTCTCCGAGGGGCCGACCGTCCCGAACCCCGGCCCGGTGTTGCCGATGGTGGTGGCAACGGCCCCGATGGCCGTCGTGAAGTCCACTCCGGTCGCCGAAACCAGCAGAGTGGAGACGGCGAACAGGCCGACGTAGAGAGCCAGAAACCCCAGCACGCTGCGGGCGACCTCCTCCGAGACCGCTTTGCCGCCCAGCTTGATCCGGCTGACGGCATGCGGATGGACGAGCATGAAGATTTCACGATAGCAGTACTTGAACGCAACGATGATGCGCAGGCATTTCATGGCCCCGCCGGTGGAGCCGGCCGAGGCGCCCACAAACATGCACAACAGAAGAATGATCTGGGAGGTTCCCGGCCACATTTCGTAGTCCGCTGTCACGTACCCGGTGGTGGTCAAGATCGAGACAACCTGGAAAGCGGCTCGGCGCAGGGATGGGGCGAGGCCGTCATAGACCGCGCCGTAAACGTCCCAGGTCACCAAGGCTGTGAAGACCAGGACAACGCCGAGGAAGAATCGGCATTCCACGTTGCGCCAGAACGCCAGCGGCTCCCCTCTCAGAAACTGATAATGCAGGGTGAAGTTCATCCCCGCCATCAGCATGAACGCGATAAAGACTCCCTCAAAGTAGACACTGTTGATGTGTCCCACCGATGCGTTCCAAGTGGAATAACCGCCCGTCGGCAGGGTCGTGAAGGCGTGGCAGACGGCGTCGAAGAGACCCATGCCGCCGGCTTTCAGCAAGGCCACCTGCAACAGGGTGAATAGCAGGTACACTTTCCAGAGCACCTTGGCCGTGTCGCGGATGTGGGGTTTGAGCCGGTCCACCACCGGACTCGGGACCTCGGCCTTGTAAAGCTGCATGCCCCCCACTCCCAAAAAAGGCAGGATGGCAATCGACAACACGATGATCCCCATGCCGCCCAGCCATTGGATGAAGCTGCGCCAGAAAAGAAGGCCCCGCGGCAGGGATTCGATGTCGGTCAGGATGGAGGAGCCCGTGGTGGTGAACCCGGACACGGACTCGAAGACGGCATCCACGAAACTCATTTCGAGGCCGAAAAAGAAAGGCAGGGAGCCGAATATCCCCGCCGTCAACCAGCACGCCGCAACGATGGCCATGCCTTCCCGCGGGGTCAGCACCTCGGCTTTCGCGCGCCGGAATAGAAAAAAAATGCCTATTCCGAAGAGAAGCGTAATGACCCCGGACAAGGCCAGGGAGGTGCGGCTCGCGTCTGAATAAAAAACGGACACCGCCACGGGAGCCGTCATGGTCAACCCGATGAAAATGACGAGCAGACCGGTAACGTTGGCCACATAGCGCCAGCGCATCAGAAATACTCCAGCTTGACGGCGATGATCTTCTCGATCTGGGGAATGGTTTCGCGCCGGGCGAAAATGATGACGCGGTCTTGAGGTGCGATGACGCTCTCACCGGACGGAATAATGATGGTACCGGCCCGGATGATCCCGACCACCATCGCACCTTTTGGAAAGTTTATTTTTTTCAAGGGCTTGCCGACGATATCGGAGGTTTCCATGGCGATGGCTTCCATGACCTCGGCCTGTTCGCCCTTGATCGACATGGCCGACAGCACTTTGCCCTTGCGGATGTGCTGCAGAATCGAGTTGATCGCGGAGAGCCGCGGGCTGACCACCTGCTCGATGCCGATCGCCTTCATCAGGGGGAAGTAGCTTAATTTGTCGAGCTTGGCGATGGATTTGCGCGCTCCCATGCGCGTCGCGAGCAGGGCCGTCAGAATGTTGGTCTCTTCGTCATCCGTCAGGGTTACGACGACGTCCATCTCCTTGATGTTTTCCTCCTCCAGCAGCGTCTGATCGGACCCGTCGCCGCAGAGAACGACCGAATGGTCGAGCTTTTCGGCCAGCAGGGTGCAACGGTCGGGGCTTTTGTCGATGATTTTGCTGGTGATGGACTTTTCTTCCAGCAGTGCCGCCAGCCGGTAGCCGATGCGGCCGCCGCCGATGATCAACGCCCGCCGCACCGGCTGTACGTGCTTCTCGAACACCGCCAGGGTATCGAACAGCTTGTCCTCTTCGGCGATGAAATACACCAGGTCTCCGGCCGCCAGGCGATCCTTGCCGCGCGGGATGATGAGGCGATCCTCTCGGACCACCGCCGCAATCAAGGGCCGGACCGATCCGGTTTTGGCGGGAAGGTCGGCGAGCCGCAGGCCGGCCAGGCGGGAACGGCTGTCGATATAGACCCCGACGAACTTGATCCGGCCGTCCGCGAATTGCCCTACGTCCGCTGCACCGGGAACGCTCATCAGCTGATAGATGGTTTTAACGACCTCGGTTTCGGGGTTGATGATGGTGTCGATACGGGGCGCCTGGCGGCGGAAGGTGTCGTGGTACGCATCGAAGCCGGCGTCGCGGATGCGCGCGATTTTGGTGGTGTTCGGCGCCAGCAGGTCGGTGACCATGCACGCGACGAGATTGGTTTCATCCCGATTCGTCACCGCCAGCATGATGTCGGCCCCCCGGATTCCGGCCTCCTTGAGAATCTCAGGGCTGCTGCCGGACCCATTGACGACCTGGACGTCCAGATGGTCGGATACCCGCCGGATCGCCTCGGGGTTATCATCGATGACGACCACGTCCTTCTTTTCGATGGAGAGGTGACGTGCAATGTGAAACCCGACTTCACCGGCCCCGACGATCACCACTTTCACGGGACCTCCTCTCTGCTAACGACCCGAAGGATTCCCCGGGCCATCGGGCAGGTTCTTTGGGGAGGCTTCCGATGAGAGGGTGAATACGGCGATTCGGGCACCATCGACTGGCCCGATGGGGCGTCATGTGGACTTGACATGGTGTCGCCTCCGGATGTTGGATGCGGGAGAAACTCCCCTCCGGTCTCCTCCGAAGGTTCTCCTCATCGATGCCGGCGAGGTTAGCTGAAGGGATAGGGCCGAAGAGGTTGCCCATCGCTGAATCGCGATTCGCCCCGCTGTCACGGGTCCCCCGCTTCCGGCCGGGGGCCGGAATTAGGCGGCCGGTAAATTATCCTTGAATTCAGGGGGTGTCAAGCATTTCAGGGAAAAAGGCTACGCTGCGCCTTATCCGTTCTCAAGAGGCGCGGACTTCGCCTTGCGGCGGGCGAGTTGGATGCGGATGAATTCGATCACGCTGGGAATGCCTGGGATCAGCACCAGGGCGATGATCACCAGGCTGAAATTATTTCTGATGACGGGCAGGTTGCCGAACCAATAGCCGGCCAGCACGAGGAGCAGCACCCAAAGGACCCCGCCGAAGACGTTGAAGAAAAGAAAGCGCGGGTAGGTCATGCTGCCGATGCCGGCCACGAACGGTGCGAACGTTCGGATGATGGGCAGAAATCGGGCGATGATGATGGTCTTGCCGCCGTGCTTTTCATAAAAGGCGTGGGTGCGGTGCAGGTATTCCTTGTTGAGGAAGCGGCCGTGGTGCTCGTGGAAGACTTTGGGGCCGACGTAGTTGCCGATCGAATAGTTCACCGAATCGCCGAGGACGGCCGCCGCGATCAGGATCAGGATCACCCAGATCACGTCGAGCGCGCCGATGGCGGCCATCGACCCCACCGCAAACAGCAGCGAGTCGCCGGGCAGGATCGGCGTCACCACCAGTCCGGTCTCACAAAAGACGATGATGAAAAGAATCACGTACACCCAGAGACCGTAATTGGCGCACAGCACCTGGAGATGCTGGTCGATATGCAGGATGAAGTCGATGAGAAATTTAAGGGCGTCCATATCAAGCCTTCCTGAAACGAAATGCCCGTCTTACGGGCACGCAAAAAAATAATAGCACAGCCAAACCGCAAATGAAAGACAGCGGAGCCGATTGACCTTGGCCGACAAGACGGGTATGGTCGCAGGTAATATGTGAAGCAGCTTACTGATAGGAGCGATCATGATTCATGTCATTGCTACGATCAAAGTCAAGCCTGGGACGCGGGAGAAGTATCTCGCGATTCTGAAGGCCAACGTGCCCAAGGTCCTGGCGGAAAAAGGCTGTATCGCCTACGTGCCGGCGGTGGACGTGGAGTCCGGCATTCCGGTCCAGGTGGACCTGCGGCCCGATGGGGTCACGCTCATCGAGACCTGGGAAAGCCTGGCGGATTTGCAGGCGCATCTCAAGGCGCCGCACATGCTGGACTACCGCGAGAAGGTCAAGGATATCGTCAAGAACATCAGCCTGCACGTGCTGGCGCCGGTGTGAGCCGATTTCAGATGGGTGTCGCTCCAGATCCCTCAGCGCTTCCACAGGCTGCCACTCTGATCCTGGTGCGGCAGCATGGCGGCGAGTTGCAGACCTATCTGCTGCGCCGCAGCTCGCGCAGCGGATTCATGCCCGGGCTCTTTGTTTTTCCCGGCGGGCGGGTGGACCCCGCGGATGGCGATGAGGCGTTCTGGGCCGGCCACCTGGACGTAACGCCGCAGGCGCTCGGAGAGCAGCTGGGCAGGGGCCTGGGGGTCTCCGCTGCGCTGCGTTACGCCGTCGCCGCGATCCGTGAAACCTACGAGGAGGCCGGGGTCTTGTTCGCTTCAGCAGCGGGCGTCGGGTCCGCGGCCCTGAAACGAGCGAGCGAACGCCGTTGCCGGGAGGGCCTGCCATCGGGTTGGCTGCGACAGGGCGCGGAGGCCGAGGGCTGGATCCTGACCCTCTCGGCGCTGCGGCCCTGGGCGCATTGGATCACGCCCGTGGGTATGCCGCGGCGGTTCGATACGCGCTTTTTCGTGGCCGTCCTGCCCGAGGGCCAGAAGGGTCGGCCGGATCTGCGTGAAACCACCGAGGGTCTGTGGATCAGCCCCGGACACGCCCTGATGCGGAATATGGACGGCCGGACGCCGTTGAGCCCGCCGACGCTGGTGACGCTGCACGCACTGTCGGGCTTCACGACCCTGGACCGCTTGCAAGCGGGGCTTGAGAATCGGGACTGGGGCCAGCCGATCTTTCCGCGGATGGTTCCGCTGGGAAAAAGCCGAGGCGCAGTCATCATCGAGCCATGGGACCCGCTGTATGGCCATGCGGATTTGCGGCTGGAGGCCGAGACATGGCCGGGGCGTATGCTGCCGGCCGGGACGCCTTTTTCGAGGTTGTGGAACGATCGGGGTGTCTGGAAGCCGGTGGCGTGAACCCGTGGGAGCGGCTTTCCAGCCGCGATGATCCGACTGCGCCCCTCTATCCGTCGCAGCCAAAGTTGTTTTGGCGGAAGCGCCAGCCGCCCCGGCTGCGGCCGCTGAATCGAGGCTGAAAGCCTCCCCCAACAGCCATCCTTCTCATACAATGGTGATCACAACGGCGTGCTCGGCCACGCCGTTGTTGCCATAGCCGAGCACATTCCATTCCGCCTGCATGGGTTGCAGGCGGCCGCGGTCGTCTGCAGCGCGGGCCATCAACGTGAATTCGCCCCGGCCGGCATCCGTCCACGCATACTGCCACTGGCGCCAGGCAAAGGGCTCATCCGGGCCGATGAGTTGCGCCGCCCTCCAGTTCGCCCCGCCGTCCAGCGATAGGTCCACGCGCGTCACTCGGGCTTCGCCGGCGTAGGCCGCGCCGAGCACGACGACCGTTCCGGCAGCCAGCGTTTCACCCGGCAGCGGCTGGGTGATGATCGATTTCAGCTTGATGCCGGTGACTCGCTCGCCGGTGGCGGGCTCCTGGCCTTTCTGAAAGACCCGGTAGACGTTGTCCATGAAAAAGCCGGAATGGGGGCGGTCCATGACCGTGATGCGGCTCAGCCACTTGACGCAGTTGGCACCGGTCCAGCCTAGTGCCAGCGCGCGCAGAGGATAGCCGTGCTTGAGGGGCAGCGGCTCGCCGTTCATCTCATAGGCGAGCAGGGTGGAGGCGAGCGCCTTTTCGAGCGGGATGCTGCGGATGAATTTAACGCCGGAGGACCCCAGCGGCGGGTCGAAGCCTTCGAAGGCCACATGCGCGGCGGCCGGATTCAGGCCGGCCTGGTTCAATACGTCCCTCAGCCAGACCCCGGACCAGACGGCGTTGCCCACGCCGCCGACGGTCCAGGGGTTGCCGGCGGATTTTTCGGCAAGGAGCGAACGACCGTTGCCCGAGCATTCCAGGGTGTCGGCGGCGATGGCCTTGGGCAGGCGAGCGAGGTCGTCGAAAGCCAGCGCCAGAGGGGTTTGGACCTCCCCTTCGATCGACAGCCTCCAGCGCGCCAGCGGGATGCGCCGCGACGGGATCGCGCCTTGGTTGCGGTCGAAGAACAAACGGTTGGGCGTGATCCAGGATTTAAGGGCTGCAGCAGGGGTCTCGGCATTGAGCGGCCTCGCGCTCATGACGCGCATTGCCTTCTTCATGGTGGCCTCCAGGGGTAACGGAGCAGGACGGCGGAACGTCGATCCGGCTCCAGCAAGCCAAAGGTCGGCGGAAAAGTCAAGTGCGAGGGTGCCGGAAATTCGGCGCCGTCAGAATCTCAGCTCCGAGAGGATTTCGAAGCCAGACTTTTGGTCATGGCCCGTGAGGTCGGGGTGGTCGAAAGTCCGCCCAGAGTCGTGCAGCGCAGCTCCATGGGAAGGCTTTTGCCTACGCGGTCCATGGTTTCGATCACTTCGTCCAGCGGAATGACGGCATTGTAGCCGGCCAGCGCCATGTTGGCGCAGGCGAGCGCGTTGCTGGCGGCCAGCACGTTGCGGCCGAGGCAGGGCACTTCGACGCGATTGCCCACCGGGTCGCAGATCATGCCGAGCACATTCTGAATCGCCATGGAGGCGGCGTCCACTGCCTGCTGGGCGCTGCCGCCGGCGAGGGTGACCAGGGCAGCCGCCGCCATGCCCGACCCGGCCCCGCACTCGGCGAGGCAGCCGCCGAGCTCAGCCGCAAAGGTGGCATGGGCGGATATGAAAACACCGATCATGCCCGCGGCCAGCATGGCCCCTGCCGTTTCGGCCTCCGGGCGCCCCATGGCATCGGCCGCCGCCATGACAGCCCCCGGAAGGCCTCCGCAGGAGCCGGCCGTGGGGGCGGCCACAATCACGCCCATGGCGCTTTTCACCTCCATCAGGGCCGTTACGTAAAGAATCATGGCATTGAGCATCCCGGCCTCGAGCAGCGCGCCCTTTTGCATAGCCTCCCTGAAACCCGTTGACTGAACCCCCAGGATCCGGTCCGCATAGCGGGTGCCCGCGATGCCCTGGGCGATGGATTGTCGCAGGATACCCACAATCGCCCGCATGCGGCCTTCCACCTCGCTTTCCGGGATCCCTCCGCGGGCGCTTTCATAGGCAGTTGCCAACGCAGCCAGGTCCAACTGGCGGCCTCGGCTCCAGTCCATCATCTGCGCGCAGGTGCTGAACGGGACTTGCAGCCCCCTGCGGGAGAGCACCGGGAGCACCGGCGCCAGGACCCTCACCCAGGCCGCTTCCGTAACCGAATCGAACCCCGCGGCCGCCGGACCGGAGAGCGGTTCGCGGCTCCGGATCTCGATCAAGGCTCCGCCCGGGCCGGTGTGCAGAAGGATCTCCTCCACCGCCGGTTTTTGTGCCAAGGCCGCATGCGTCCCCCCACCGACGGCATCGACGGCGATGAGCGTCTCGAAATAGTCGCCCTTGATGGAAAGGGGGATCCCGTCGATCTCCACCACCTCGATCATGCCGCCTCCCGTCGAAAGCGCGATCATCCGGTGGGATTCCCGGGAATTGGAGAGCGTCAGGCGGTAGGTGTTGGGATGGCCGTCCTGGAAGTCGCCGATGCGGAGGTCGATGCAAATGCCTGCCCGCTCAGCGGCGGCGACCGAGTCGGGCAGGCGTTCATCCGAGGCCTCCCATCCGAGCAGGCCACCGAAGAAACCCATGTCGGACCCCTGGCTTTCGTGGGTGAACGCCAGCGAGCCGCGCGCGTCGAACTCCATCAGCACGCGTTCGATCCGGCCGCCCATCAGGTCCCGCGCCAGGCGGCCGATCCGCAACGCGGCGGCGCAATGCGAGCTGGACGGCCCGCGCATCACCGGTCCGATGACATCATTGAATATGCTGGGAGGAGTTGCCATGATCAGTCGCCGGTTGCGGCGCGTTGCGCCGTTCTATCTGTGGATTGGTGGGGATCTTATGATCGATTCCTCGGATAAATTTGTACGCATCCATGCAATTAAGCGGAACTGTTGCATGGTTCGCTACAATCAACCAAAGGTTTATGTTAGCTGGGCCGTGCGGCTGATGATCTCCTCCTGATGATAACGGTCCAGGTCCACGAAATAGTCGCTGTAGCCCGCGACCCGCACCAGCAAATCCCTGTGCTCGGCCGGGGCGGCCTGCGCCCGCCGCAGGGTGTCCGTGTCGACCACGTTGAACTGGATGTGGTGGCCGTTCATGCGAAAGTAGGTGCGGATGAGGTGCGCCAATTGGTCGAGGTCTTTTTCGGACTGCAGCATGCCGGGCAGAAACCGCATGTTGAGCAGGGTCCCGCCGGATTTGATTTGGTCCATCTTGGCCAGCGATTGGATGACCGCCGTCGGGCCGTTGCGGTCCGCCCCTTGAGACGGCGAGGTGCCGTCGGATTCGGGGGCCCCCGCCAACCGGCCGTTGGGCGTGGCTCCCAGCATCCTGCCGAAATAGACATGGCAGGTGGTGGACAGCATATTGAGGTGATAGGCACTGCCCTTGGTGTTCGGCTGGCCGTCGATGGCGGCGAAAAGCGATGCGTAAACGCGCTGCATGATGGCATCGGCGCGGTCGTCGTCGTTGCCGAAGAACGGGGTCTTGTTCTGGAGCGTCTGGCGCAGCTGGTCCTCGCCTTTGAAGTCGGCGGCGAGGGCCCTGAGCAGCCGTTCCATTCCGACCGTCTTTTCCTGATAGACGTGGGTGTTGATGGCCGACAAGCTGTCGGTGACGGTGCCGATGCCGCAACACTGGATGTAGTTGGTGTTGTAGCGCGGGCCGCCGTCATAGTAGTCGCGGCCCCTGGCGATGCAGTCGTTGATGACCACTGACAGAAACGGGGCCGGCGCATTCAGGGCGTACGTGCGTTCGATGAATTGGTTGCCCCGGATTTTGAGCTCGACCACCCATTTCAGCTGGGTTTCGAAAGCCGCATAAAGTTGGTCAAACGAGGCGAAGGAGCGCGGGTCGCCGGTCAACGGTCCCACCTGGCGGCCGGTCAGCGGGTCACGGCCGTTGTTCAGGGCCAGTTCGAAAACCTTGGGCACGTTGAGATAGCCGGTCAGAATGTAGGCTTCCTTGCCGAAAGCGCCGGTTTCAATGCAGCCGCTGCAGCCGCCCTCGCGGGCATCCTCGATACTCTTGCCGACCCGCAACATCTCCGAAACGGTTTCGTCGGCGTTGAATACGGACGGATACCCGTAGCCCTTGCGGATGACGCGGCAGGCCGCCTTCAGGAAACGGTCCGGTGTTTTCGCGCTGATGTGCACGCTCGGCTGGGGCTGCAGCAGGTGCAGCTCGTCGGCGACTTCCAGGATGAGGTAGCTGACCTCGCTCACCCCGCTTGCGCCCTCGCGCGTGAGGCCGCCGAGATTGATATTGGTGAAATCGTTGTAGGTCCCGCTCTCCTTGGCCGTGACGCCGACCTTGGGTGGGGCGGGGTGGTTGTTCACTTTGATCCAGAAGCAGCTGATGAGCTCCTTGGCCTGCTCGCGGGTGAGGGTGCCGGCGGCCAGCCCCTTTTCATAGAAAGGCTGAAGGTGCTGGTCCAGATGGCCCGGGGTCATGGCGTCCCAGCCGTTCAGCTCGGTGATGATGCCCAGGTGCACGAACCAGTACATCTGCAAGGCTTCCCAAAGGTCGCGGGGGGCATGGGCCGGCACGTGCCGGCAGACCGCCGCGATGCGTTGCAGCTCCGCCTTGCGCGCACGGTCCTGCTCGTCCGCCGCCGTGCGCTCGGCCAGCTCGGCGTGCCGCTCGGCGAAGAGGATGGCCGCATCGCAGGCAATGTCCATGGCCCTGAGCTGCTCGGCACGGTCGGCGGCGGCCGGGTCCTGCCGATAGTCTAAAGCGGCGATGCGATCGGCGATTTCCAGTTTGAAGTCCAGCATGCCCTTGCGGTAAATGCTCCCATCGAGGGCCGTGTGGCCCGGGGCGCGCTGCTCCATGAACTCGGTGAACAACCCGGACGCGTAGGCCCGCTGCCACTCTTCAGGCAAGCGGCTGAAAATCCGGTCGCGCATGCTGCGGCCCTGCCAGTAGGGGATCACTTCACGTGCATAGGTCTGGATGTCCGCTTCATCGATCCGGTAGCGGGTCATGGGGCGGGTGTCCAGAATATGCAGGTCCGCCACCGAGTGGCAGGTCAATTCGGGGAACGTCGGCACCGTCTTGGGCGCGGGGCCGCGTTCGCCCACGATCAGCTCGTCGCGTCCGATGGTGATGGATTTGTGCCGGCTCAGGTGCAGGAAGTTGAGCGCGCGCAGGACGGGGGTGGAATGTTTGCCCGCATGGTCCCGGTAGAATTCGGTGGCCAGCCGGGCCCGTTCGATGGAGATTCGCGGGACGGCGTTCTGGCTTTCTTGGCGCAGCCGGCGGATGCGTTCATTCATGGCGTTCAACCTCCTGTGCGCACCGCCAGCCCGAAATTGGTGAGCTGTCGAGCGGCTTCGGCTACGCGCTCGGCGGGAGCGGGCGGCAGATGCTCACCGGCGTAGTTCAGTCCGAGTTTGGCGTATTTCCCGCGGGCGCCGCGGTGAAATGGCAGCAGATCCACCCGGTGCTTGCGTGGCAGTCCGGCGATGAATTCGCCGGTGCGGGCGAGGCTTTCGGAGTCATCGTTCACCCCCGGGACCAGCGGAATGCGGATGATGATGGCAGCGCCTGACTCCGATAGCATCCGGAGATTGGAGAGGATCCCAGTGTTGTCCATACCGGTGTGGGTGCGGTGCTTCACCGGGTCGAGAATTTTTACGTCGTAGAGAAAGAGGTCAGTGTGGCGGGCAACGTTCAAAACAATCCGTCCATCAGCACATCCGGACGTGTCCACCGCCCGGTGAATCTCTAATTCGCCGCACTGCTTGAGCGCGGCTATCAGAAATTCGGGCTGGCAGAGAGGTTCTCCGCCCGAGAACGTGACGCCTCCGCCGGATTGGTCAAAGAAAAGGGTGTCTTTCCCGACGGCTTCGATCAGGTCGGGCACGGCGACCTTCCATGACGTGCGCTCGCGAGCCTCTGCCGGACAGACATCGACGCACCGGCCGCAATGCCGACAGAGGTCAGGCGCGGCCAGAATCCCCTGAGGGGTGGCCGATAGGGCACCGGCCGGGCAATTGTCGATGCATACCCCGCAGCCGATGCAGCGTTCGGGCTGGTACACTTCGCTGGGTAGATCTTGCCAGTTTTCAGGATTGTGGCACCACCAGCATCTGAGAGGGCAGCCTTTCAAGAAGACGGCGGTTCGAATGCCGGGCCCGTCATGCGTCGAGAATCGAATAATGCTGAAGATAGTTCCAAAAATAGAGCTGCCGCTCGATTTTGAAATCAAAGCATCTGGGTTCAAGATGCTGTCGGCGGTTTGTGGTTTCATTGGTTGTGAATTGCCTTAATAGATCAGGTGGTCTGATCTTCTGATGAATTTTATAGGCCGATTTAACGTCAATGTCAAGCTGCGATCAAATTCGTCATATTAAAACATAACTACCTTAAAATATACAATTTTATACTTGACAAAAATTAATTTAGATCTTAATAGACAGCCTAACTGGTCTGATATTCAGATGTGTATACCTTTTGCTTGACTAATTCGATGGAGGAGCCGCATGGCTTTTGAGACCATCCGCAGAAATACCGCGCCTGAAATGGTGGTGGAGCAGCTTCTTCGTAAAATCAAGTCGGGAGAGATCCCTCCCGGATCGAGGCTGCCTTCCCAGCGCGACCTGGCCATGGATTTCGGGGTGGGTCGCTCATCCATCCGGGAAGCGCTGAACGCCCTGGCTGTCATGGGGCACCTGGACGTTCAACAAGGGCGCGGGACCTTTATCGCCGACAAGATCCCGGGAGCTGATCCGTCGCTGCAGAAACTAAAAGCCGCCCTTAAGGCCGGCAGCCTGCTTGACGTCATCGAGTTGCGGGAGACTCTGGAATGCAAGGCGGCCGAGTTGGCGGCCGAAAGAATCGAAAGCCGCCAATTGGTCCGGTTGAAGCAGGCCCTGCGGGAAATGGAAGAGAGCGCGGATGATTACCATCGCTTTTTCAAGGCCGATCTCGAATTTCACACAAGCTTGTCGGAAGCCACCACCAACCTGGTTTTCAGCGAGATGCTGAGCTTCCTGCTCGAAAAAGTGGCCGAACATCATGGCCAGTTTCAGACCCGCTTGCTGTCATCGGAATACCGCGCCCACTCCATCCGGACGCTCAAACAGGTCCTGGCCTGCCTGGAGAGAGTAGACGGCCGCGGGGCGGCGGAATGGATGCGGGATCACTTGAATGCTATACGCCGCGAGCTCAAGGACATCCTCTGATGGCGGCGCCGGAAGCCCAATTTCGGCGTTGCGCTTCATCCCGCACTCGCTGCGGTGTACGCAAAGTACACCTCGCTCGGCGGGGATTCGCGTGCCTTGAACTTGAGCATCGGGCGCCGCCATCCGGAGCGGCAATGCCGAGGGTATGAGGGTATGGATATTATTTCTCTTAAAAGATAATTTCATTTCCGTTTGAGCTATGCTTATTTTGTTCATGCGATAAGTTCATCCGTTCAATATTGTTTGGTTTTATTATCAATTAGAGGCCTGCACAAATTTTGCAATAAGAAAATTTGAAAAAGTGTGAAACACCTTCGGAGGATTGATCGCGGCTGGAATCGAAACGTTGCCCGAGGAATCAAGGAGGTCGTTCATGTCGCCAAAGTTTCAAATTGTTGCAAGCCTCGAAAATAATGCGCTGCACCTGCAGAT